>ENA-OPYH01001256-OPYH01001256.1-human-gut-metagenome-genome-assembly--contig:-NODE-1256-length-14718-cov-6.526359_pt1 | contig 14718 bp, 10 predicted proteins | sample MGYA00241254_ERZ501488 | MGnify/ENA primary metagenome ERZ501488 (study PRJEB25962, sample SAMEA2042660) | human gut metagenome | biome: human gut; feature: human-associated habitat; material: faeces...
AGACCCGGTATATAGTTTCAGTGAAGTGATGGATCATATTGTAACGGCTGTTGTTTCTTCGTCGCTTCCTCTGCCGCCGCTGCAAACAACTGTCCGAAATAAACACGGTTGTAGATCTGTGTCAGACCATCCTTGCGCGCCATATCCTGTGTCTGTAAATAAAGCTTTGTACTCTTGACAGATACATTATATTCCACCAAGCAGGTTTCATAGTACGAGATTCCCTTATCGAAAAAATTCTCCTCATTGGATGCGATCAGCATCATACCATACTGCTTGTTGTCGTTGATCATCGCAAGCTTCACCAGACTCTTGATATTTGTCTCACCAATAAAACGCAGCTCCTTTAATTCATCCCCGACCAGCAGCTCCGTCGTCTTCCGGCTCTCGGCAAAATCCGAATAAATCTTCTCAAAATCCTTGCGCAGACGGCGTTCCATTGAAGCATAATCCGTCTTGATAATACAGATTCCACGATTGTCCGAATTAACCGCTCCATCCATATACACCGCACAGAGCTTTGGATTCTTTACGTCCATGATTGCATCGACGATCACATTGATATTCTTGTTGATATCAAACGAAGACGCCATATAACGCATGATTTCCGTCTGGGACTCGATTTCCCGGTTTGCCTGTTCCAGATCATTCACGACCCGTGCCAGCTCAATCTTCTGGTAATTCACACGTTCATTTACATTCTTTACCTTTTCCTGATACTCTTCGAGCTTTGCATTCTTATCCTGTATATCATTCCGTTCCAACACAAGCTGGGTATAATACGCCTCATGTGCATCGTTTGAATATTCGAGAAGTTCCGTCACAAACAACAGTGTCACGACAAAGATTGCAAGCACCAGCACATAACAGAACCAGAATGTCTCTCTCCGGAACTGCAATGACAGGCACAGATTGATAAACATCGGTATAAGCAACATCATCTTGCGGACTAAAATCGTTCCCTTGTCATAGTGTGAACCAAGAATAATGAATTCCAATGCAAGCAGGAACAAAATCATAAACATACCGACAAGCAGCACGCCCTCGTACGGAACAAATGATACGAAAATACTGTATGTAGTAATCTCAATCAACCGGAAAGTCGTCAAAAACTTCATATTCTTAAACACGCCCATGTGATAAAATACACTGTCAAGCAGTGCAAACACAAACACAACAGTTGCAAATGTCACGCAGACCGGCGTGTTGTCGGTGAACTTCATGACGCGTGACAACACGGTGAGCAAAACCATAAATACATAAAAGATCTTATGATATACTGTGTAATTTTTAATGAGATTTTCCGTAATATCCTGCATGTCTAGTTCTCCCAATAAATATCGATCACAGCCCCTTCATCGATCGGCTGTATAAATTCTGCATGTATGCCATTTACATTTGTAACAAGGCGCTTTCCACGCATCGTAGAAAGATCAAACGGATATACATCCAGAATATCCACAAATGTATAGCTCTGTTTTCCTGTCAAAGTGACAGGTGTTTTATTGACTACAACCGTGATTGCCCGGCTTACAGCTGGTGCTGGCTGTGGCTGCGGTGTCACATTCTGCTCCGCCTCTGTTTTACTTGTATCTTCCGTCACAGGTTCTGTGACCGCTGCTTCGTCTGCAACTTCCACGATCTCATCGTCCGGAATAATCGTTTCTTCCTTCCGGGTGACAAATTCTACTTCAAAATTCTCATAAATCTTCTCATCTTCATCGGCAATCTGATGGTTGACATACGCATAAAAATCCGTCGTCAGATCCATAAATGTGCGCAACTGTCCCACGGTATAATAATTCCGCATACAGACATCATCCCCATCCTGAATCTGATACATGGACGATGCAAATTCACCATTCACGGTTGCAAATTTCGGACAGGATACTTCGTTTCCATTCACCTTAAAGGTCAGCATGCCCGCATATTCCGGAAGTGTCGATAATTCAATCGCCGCAGATTTGCCCTTTGTAGACGGCTGAATCCGGATGTTATCGTTCGCCTCAATCACTGCGTTCATACCAGCGGTCTTTCCGTTCTGGGTGATCACCGCAGCTTCCCCGCTGTACCCACGCACGATCCGTGTCTTTTCATTTATCTTAAATGTGATATCATCGCCGCGCTTCGGGAAGATATCTTCGTTTGGAATACCGTACTGTACTGCCGCATCAAAGATTGTCAGCTTATCATTGTTATACAGCTTCACACGTTCGCCATTTACGTTGACAAAGATGAAGTTATTCTTCTGATCAAAGAAGTTCAAACAGATACCGATTGGTGTCACATAGAGCGGATCTTTCTTGATCCCCTCTACCTGAAAATCAATCGTATTCATCACTTCTTCGCCACGCAGAGCTACACGCTCTGCCGGAAGGTCAAGATCCTCTGCCAGTGTATCTGTAAATCCAGGCAGTTTTCCACCACCGCCGACTACAAACACCGCGCTGACGCTTGTTCCACCATTTAACTCAATGATTTTATCCGCGATCTTCTTCGAGATTCCTTCTTTTACTTCCTCCGTCGTCTGATAGATCTCCTCCGGAGTAATCTTATGGGAGATTCCCATAATATCTTTATATGTAACTGATTTCCGACGCGCACTGACCGTCTTTAACTTCTCTGCCGTCTGGAAATCAATCAGATATTTCTTTACCAGTGCCTCGGTCAGCTCGTCTCCGGCTGCCGGGATCATACCATACGCAATCACGCTTCCATCTTTTGTGATACAGATATCGGACGTTCCGGCTCCGATATCAATCAGTGCAATATTCAAAAGGCGGTACTGCTCTGGAATCGCTACCGTCATCGCCGCGATTGGCTCCAATGTAAGATTCGTCACATACAATCCAGCCTGCTCCACAGCCGCATACAGACTATCCACAACCTCTTCCGGGAGAAATGTTGCAAGCACATCTGCTGCAATCTTCGTTCCCTTGTGTCCTTCCAGATTCGTGATCTCGTAATTGTTCAGGAAATATTTCACAACGGTATAGCCAACACAGAAATATTTCGTTGTCTCATGACTCTCGTTTAATTCCTGCAGAATCTCATTGTGCGCCTGCTCCACGCCGATCAGATCGATCGAATGGATATATTCCTGTGTAATAACTGTATTCTCAGAGAATTCATACTCCCCGTGTCCGATCGCAGTTTTTAAGACACGACCAGCCGCCGCAATGCATACATCATGCAATTTGCGTCCGCCTAACTGTTTCTCTAACTGTTGTTTTACCTCGACAATATCCTGACTGACCTTCGCGATATCATGGATCTGTCCATCGATCATCGAACGGGTATCATGGTATTTGACAGCCATCGCAACTACATGAAACCGCTCCTGTTCTCTGTATCCGACTGTACCGACGATACTCCGCGTACCGATGTCCAGTCCAAATATTAAAGGTTCCGGATATTTCACTGTTGCCACGCCTGTTTCCTCCTGAAATTAGTCTGTTTTCCCATGATTAATTAAAATTATAGCATCTCCAAGTAAGATATTCAACCTATCTTTTAGTTGTTTTGATGAATTTTCATAGTCTAATTGATTATTTATAGTGAAATCTGCATATTTTCTATAATATGATTCCGGTTCCTGACTGTGGAACATCGCACGGCAGCGTTCCTCGGTATAGCCGCGCTGTTTCATCAATCGTTTGATCCGCGTCTCCTCATTGACATAGATATACCAGATTTCATCGCAGATCTCCTTATATCCATCCTGAATCAGAAGTGCCGCCTCGATCACATAGATCTTCACGTCCTGCTTCCGTTTCTCCTCGATGTCTTTCCGAATCCATGCCTTCACAGCCGGATGCGTAAGTGCATTTAACTGTGCAAGCTTTTCTTTGTCAGCAAACACGATCTGTGCAAACTTCGCCCGGTCGATTGCATATGGTTCCTCTGCCTGCAAAATCTCCGTGCCAAACGCTTCCACAACCGCCTGATATACTGTCTGTCCCGGCTCCATCAGCGTATGGGCAAGCTTATCGGTCTCGACAATATATGCCCCATATAAATTAGACAGGTCATATAATATTTTACTTTTTCCAGAGCCAACGCCTCCAGTAATTCCTAATATCAGCATTCTGAATCTCCCTGAATGTCCTTACTTCGCATCATACCAGCTGTCACCAACATTTGCATCCACAAGAAGCGGCACAGCAAGGTCTGCCGCATGCATCATCTCTTGCACCAAAATCTTCTGTACGATCTCTACCTCTTCCTTCTTTGTCTCGATGATCAGCTCATCGTGGATCTGAAGTACAAGCTTTGACTGCAAATGTTCTTTTTTGAGCCGACGATTCACACGAACCATTGCAATCTTGATAATATCCGCCGCAGTTCCTTGTACCGGGGCGTTCATTGCCGCACGCTCGCCAAAACTCCGTGTCATAAAGTTCGAGGAAGCAAGCTCTGGAATCGGGCGTCTCCGTCCAAACATCGTGACCGTATAGCCGTTTTTCTTCGCATCTTCCACCGTTCGGTCTAAAAATTCCTTAACCTTGCCATAGGTTGCAAAATATTTCTCGATATAGCCCTCCGCTTCCTTTCTGGAGATATCGAGATCCTGTCCTAGACCAAAGGAGCTGATGCCGTAAACAATTCCAAAATTTACCGCCTTTGCTTTCCGGCGAAGGGTACTGTCCACCTGATCGAGTGGCACATCGAATACCTGTGATGCCGTGATCGCATGGATATCCTCATCCGCCTGATATGCCGCAATCAAAGCCGCATCACCGGACATATGTGCAAGCACACGCAGCTCAATCTGGGAATAATCAGCATCAACAAACACCGATCCTTCCTCCGGAATAAAGACCTTACGGATTTCTCTGCCAAGCGGCATACGCGTCGGGATATTCTGCAGATTCGGATCTGCCGAACTGATACGTCCTGTCACAGTTACCGTCTGATGGAACTTGCCATGAATTCTTCCATCTGCCCGGATATAACCAGCCAATCCCTCTGCATAGGTGGAATTAAGCTTCGTAAGCTGACGGTATTCTAAGATCTTCGGTATGATCGGATGTGCATTTTTAAGCTTCTCTAACACCTCTGCACTCGTCGAATATCCGGTCTTTGTCTTCTTTCCATTTTTTAATCCAAGTTTCTCAAATAAAATCTCGCCAAGTTTTTTCGGAGAATTGATGTTAAATTCTTCCCCCGCCATTGCATGAATCTCTGCGGTAAGCTCCTCGATCCGTGTACGGAGTTTTTTCCCATACTGATGCAATGCCTCACCATCGACGCGGATACCATTTTTCTCCATCTCATATAACGCATACAGACAAGGAAGCTCCATCTCATCATAGAGTGATTCCATTCCTGTCTCTTTTAATTTCTCTCGCAAAACTGACTTTATCTTATATGGCACAATCGCCTGATATGCCATCCATTTTTGTACTCTTTCATCTTCGAAGGAGAAATATCCTAGTTTCTCCTTGCCAAGCATTTCCTTCTCTGACGGCAGCGTCACGTCCAGATACACCTTTGCAAGCGTATCGTATTCATATTCTGACTGATTTGGCTGTAACAGATATGCCGCAAGTCCAGCGTCAAATACTGCATCTTCCTCATGAAAATCCAAAAATGAAAGCAGCTTTTTCACGTGCATACATGCTAACTGCACCTGATAATCCCGGCTCAACGCAAGGAGATTGTCTGCAACCATCGCCTCCGTGATAAACATCATAAACCGAATCAGATAGACATGCTCCAAATCCATACAGACCGCAACGCCAAGTGCTTCTCCATCCTGTGTGATCCACGCAAAGGAAACTTCCTTCGCCTTTTGCAGCTTTGCAAGCAGAGCGTTGTAACCGTCAATATCATCGATCAATACTGTCTCGAAGGTCAGTTCTTCCTTCTTCTCAACCGAGAACCGCTTATAAAAGCTCTTTAACTCTAAATCTTCAAATAACGTATATGCCTCGGCATTAAACGGATCGTGATACGTTGCCTCTGAAAATTCAAATGGAATCGGGCAGTCCAGCTTGATCGTTGCAAGCGTCTTAGACAGGTATGCCAGATCTTTGTTCTCGATCAGATTCTGTTTCATCCTGCTTGCCTTCATGCTGTCCACAGCCGCATAGACACCATCTAAGTCACCATACTCCGCAAGCAGCTTTGCCGCTGTCTTCTCACCGATTCCCGGCACACCTGGAATATTATCCGAAGTATCACCCATCAGACCTTTCATATCTATGAAAATCAACGGTGTTACTCCATAGGTTTCCACCACATTTTTTGCATAATAATCCTCGACCTCAGTCTTACCATGCTTTGTCTTCGGGATGCGTACGAGCACGGTATCTGTCGCAAGCTGCAACAGGTCACGATCACCAGATAGAATCGTAACGGCAAAGCCTTCGCGCTCACCCTTCTTTGATAACGTACCGATCAGATCATCCGCCTCAAAGCCTTCCTGTTCCACGATTCGGATGTGCATTGCCTGCAGAATCTCCTTGATTCTCGGCATCTGCTCATGCAGTTCTTCCGGCATACCCTTTCGCGTTCCCTTATACGCCTCATACATCTCATGGCGAAATGTTTTCTTCTTTAAATCAAAAGCAACACAAATATGTGTTGCCTGTTCTTCCTCGATTACCTTCAAGATTATATTTAAAAAACCATAAATCGCGTTGGTATGTCTCCCGTCATTCGTTGTCATATCCGGGATTCCGTAAAACGCACGATTCATGATGCTGTTTCCGTCAATCAATAATAATTTATTCATCGCTCTCCGTCTCCTCACTTTCCGGGTGGGTTAATTGATATTCACGTAGTTTTTCATAAAAGGTTGATTCCTTCGGTTTCTGTGCAATCTGCACTTCCTGTACAATATCATTTAAGCAAACGGACATCTCCGAACCAAATGTATCGTAAAAATAAGTATCCCCCTGTGCTTCCAGTTTCATCCGCTGTTCGATATTATATACCTTATCCAGACATTGATTGTATACAAAAAACAAAAATACGACTGCCACTCCAAACACAAGTCCAAATGTGGAGAACTTGAAACGTTTCGCCTGCTTTACACGGTGTTCCAGACGATTCAGTTCATTCTCCAGATCCTTTGCAAAATTCTGTGACAGTTCCTGGTTGTTATCGACCTGATGCATGCCAACGATCAATGTATAGTAAATCTCCAGCTCTTCCCTGCAATTCTTGCAGTACCGCATATGCTTTACAAAATCCGGGATCACATCGTCCGGAAGTTTCTTCTCTATGAATGCCATAATATTTGATTGTGCTTCCAAACATGTCATAACTTACACCACCTGTCATAATCTCTGCCAAAAACAAAGAACCTAGATCGAAACGGATCTAGGTTCTTCAAAATGTGTATCTTAGTTATCGATCAGCTTTCCTTCACCATTCCAGCTATATAACTTACGAATCTCCTCGCCAACCTTCTCTGATGGATGCTCAGAAGCAAGTTTTCTAAGAGCCTTGAAGTGAGCCTGTCCACCTGCGGAAGACATATCAAGCAGGAAGTCTTTTGCGAATGTACCATCCTGGATATCCTTCAGGATCTTCTTCATTGTCTTCTTTGTCTCTTCTGTTACAATCTTAGGACCTGTGATGTAATCACCATACTCAGCTGTGTTAGAGATAGAATATCTCATGCCTGCGAAACCTGACTGATAGATCAGATCTACGATCAGCTTCATCTCATGGATACACTCAAAATATGCATTTCTTGGGTCATAACCAGCTTCGCAAAGAGTCTCGAAACCAGCCTGCATAAGTGCACATACACCACCACAAAGGACTGCCTGCTCACCGAAGAGGTCTGTCTCTGTCTCTGTTCTGAATGTTGTCTCAAGAATTCCGGCTCTTGCTCCACCGATACCAAGACCATAAGCAAGTGCAAGATCCTGAGCCTTACCTGTTGCATCCTGATATACAGCGATCAGACAAGGTGTACCCTTACCAGCCTGGTACTCAGAACGAACTGTGTGACCAGGTGCCTTCGGTGCGATCATTGTTACATCGACATCCTTAGGTGGAATGATCTGGTTGAAGTGAATATTGAAACCATGTGCGAACATAAGCATGTTGCCCGGCTCAAGGTTCGGCTCAATATCGTTCTTGTAAAGGCCTGCCTGCAACTCATCGTTGATCAGAATCATGATGATATCTGCACGCTTTGCTGCTTCTGCAGATGTATATACTTCAAATCCCTGTGCCTCAGCCTTAGCCCATGACTTGCTTCCCTCGTAAAGACCGATGATGACGTGGCATCCGCTGTCCTTCAAGTTCAAAGCATGTGCATGACCCTGGCTACCATAGCCGATGATTGCAATTGTCTTGCCATCCAGCAGTGACAGATTACAATCTTCCTGATAAAAAATCTTTGCTGACATTATCATATCCTCCTGATTTTGTAAAAATATTTATCGTTACTACTTAATCGTAAGTAATGACCTTAGTTTCCGCTTACAGCGCCTCTTGTAAGACCTGTCAAGCCTGTACGTACCATCTCAGAAATCTCAAATCCATCCAGAAGCGAGATAAATGCTTCGATCTTGTTGACATTTCCTGTAATCTCTATCATAACGGAATCCGTTGATACATCAACGACCTTTGCACGGAATACATCCGTCAGGGAAATAATCTGCTGTCTCTCCTCGAGGCTCGCCTTAATCTTGACAAGCAGAAGTTCACGGCATACAGACTCTCCATCTTTCAGTTCCGTAATCTCGCAGACATCCTCCAGCTTCAGAAGCTGTTTTTTGATCTGGCTCAAAATACGATCATCGCCGCTCACGGCAACCGTCATACGGGAATATCTTGGATTCTCTGTCACGCCAACTGATAAGCTGTCAATATTATATCCTCTACGGCTAAACATTCCGGACACACGGCTCAGTACACCGGATGTATTATCTACCAAAAGGGATAAGACCATTTTTTTCATAAAATGTTCCACCTTTCTCCTATTATTTCGTCAAAAATTATTATCTGCTATTTTAACCCTTTGTTACTTGTCTGTCAATAGTTTGTCAACAAGCTTTACCGCCTCGTTTGCATCCTTAGAGTAACCGTCTGCCCCGATCTCATCTGCAAAATTCTGCGATACAACGGCACCTCCGATGATGACCTTATAAGGAAGGTTATTTGCGCGCACATACTCAACGGCATCCTTCATCCGCATCATCGTCGTTGTCATAAGCGCAGATAATCCGATGATATCGGCATGCTCTTCCTTCGCTGCCGCAATGATCTTGTCAAGCGGCACATCCTTGCCTAAATCCACAACCTTGTAGCCGTAGTTTTTCAGCATCAGGACAACAAGGTTTTTACCGATATCGTGGATATCACCCTCGACCGTCGCCATAATGACTGTACCCTTCGGCTTGGCATTCTCTTCGATATGAAGCAGCGGCGTGATGTATTCGATTGCAAGATCCATCGCCGTCGCACCCGCAATGAGCTGTGGCAGGAAATATTTCTTCTGTTCAAACAACTCGCCAACCTTGTTGACTGCCGGAATCAGATCCTCATCAATGATTGTCTGCGGATCTTTGCCCGACTCTAATTCCTTCTTTACATTCTCCACGATACTGCCTTTGTTACCCTTTACAACATCGTGATAGACACGGCTTCCTTCTTCGGACACACCTGCCACATTCTTGGCAGCCGTCTGTTCGGTCTGGGATAAAGCGACTACATTTTCCACATAAATATTATCCGAATCCTCCTTGGCAAGCAGCAGATCTGCCGCAAGGCTCGCATTCACAAGCATTGCCTGTCCCGGATTACAGATTGCCATTGTCAGACCGTTTGCGATCGCCATCGTCAGAAATGCGGTATTGACGTTGATTCGCTCTGGCAGTCCGAAGGAAATATTGGACAGACCACAGATCGTCGGAATCTGCAGTTCATTCTTACAATAGGCAATCGTATCGAGTGTTTCAAGTGCCGCCATCCGGTTTGCACCAACCGTTGCAACCAGACCATCGATGATCAGGGAATCGCGTGACAAGCCTTCCTCGTCCGCGATCTCTAGCAACCGGCGGATAATCTCTTTCTTCTCATCAAGATTCTCCGGCAAGCCCTTGTCCGAAAGCGGAAGGAGTATCGCCATCGCACCATATTTCTTTGCAATCCGCATAAGCGGGCGGCATTTCTTCTCTTCTAATGAAATCGAGTTAATAAGCGCACGTCCCGGATAGATACGGAGTGCTGCTTCGATAATCTCGACATGACTCGAATCAATACAGAGCGGAAGATTCGTCACAGAAATCACTTCGTAAACAGCACGCCTCATCATTTCCAGCTCGTCAATGCCGTTCATACCCATATTGATATCGAGAATCTTCGCCCCACGTTCCGTCTGTTCTTCTGCCATCTGTACAACCATATCCATGTTTCCTGCACGAAGCATCTCCTGCAGTTTTTTCTTTCCGGTCGGATTGATACGTTCCCCGACGACTAAAAAATTGCCATCGAGATGGATTTCCTGTACTGCACTCTCACTGGATAATACACGGGTACAGACTGGTTTCGTTGCCTCCGGCTCCACGGAGCGGACAACCTTCTTCAGCATCTCGATATGCTTCGGTGTCGAACCACAACAGCCACCCACAGCTCTCGCTCCGGCTTCCACCAAAGCGCGTCCATACTCAGCAAACGTCTCCGGTGTCATTGTATATTTCGTCTCGCCATCGATCAGCTCCGGCATGCCATTGTTTGGCTTCGCAAATACCGGAATCGTTGCGTACCGCACCATACGCTTGATCAGTGCTTCCATCTCCTTCGGTCCAGTCGAACAGTTGATGCCAACCGCATCGACGCCAAGCGACTGCAGCACGATCACAGACGCCTCTGGTGTCGAGCCGAACAACGTCTTTCCATCGCTGTTAAAGGTCATGCTTACCATGATTGGCAGATTACAGACCTCTTTAATGGCGATCACGCATGCACGCGCCTCCGCAAGGCTCATCATCGTCTCTACAAAGAACAGATCGACACCTGCCTCCACGAGGATCTGTGCCTGTTCCTTATATACATCCACCAGTTCCTCAAACGCCAGATCACCGACCGGCTGAAGCTGTCTGCCAGTCATCGTCATATCACCCGCGATAAATCCACGATGATTCTCCTGTGCGATTGCCGTCCGCGTCAGGTCAACCAACTGCATGTTCATCTCGCGAATCTTATCCTCGAGATGATATTCGGCAAGCTTGATCCGGTTCGCCGTAAAGGTCGGCGCAAGCAGAATATTTGTTCCTGCCTGAATATATGCGCGCTGCAATTTGATCAGGTGCTGAGGATGCTCCAGAATCCATTTCTCCGGGCATACACCAACCGGCATGCCTGCCTGCATCAGGTTACTTCCGGTTGCACCATCTAACATAACAATTCGTTCTTCAAATAATCTGTGAAAAATCTTTCTATCCATAATTTTGTCTTATCCTATTTCTGTAATAAATTTGTATATCAGTGTCTGGAAATCTTCTGCAATCTTATTCGCAGTTTCCTGCACTTCCTTGTGGTTTAATTCTCCGGTGTTCATACCTGCCGCCATATTCGTGACACATGATACACCAACGATCTTCATACCAGCATGCCGTGCTGCCATCGCCTCACACGCGGTACTCATACCAACCAGATCTGCACCAAGTGTCCGGTACATGCGGATCTCCGCCGGTGTCTCATAGTTTGGTCCGGTCGCCTGCAGATAAATGCCTTCTTCCAGAGTAATTCCCTGCGCCTTCGCCACTGAATCCAACTTTTTTCCAAGCTCTACGTCGTACACATGACTCATATCCGGGAACCTCGTACCAAGTGCTTCCATATTTGCTCCAATCAATGGGGATGGCACAAACGACGTAATCTGATCCGTGATCCGTACCAGCGTCCCCGGCTTGTACGACGGATTCATGCCGCCTGCCGCATTCGTAAGAATTAAAATCTCCGCGCCAAGCATGTGCATCACACGCACTGGCATCACAACCTCCTGCATCGAATACCCTTCGTAATAATGCACACGTCCCTTCATGATCAGCACCGGGCAATCCCCGACTTTTCCAAGCAGGAAACATCCAGCATGCCCTGCCACTGTCGATACCGGGAAATGTGGGATCTCACCATATTGGATCTTCGCATCAATCGTCAGACGATCTGCAAAACCGCCCAGTCCCGAGCCAAGCACGAGCGCTACCTTCGGTGTATATGGCAGACGTGCCTGCACATAAGAAGCTGCCGCCTGCAGCTCCTCGTAAGTTATCTCTTTTTTCATTCCGTATCCTCCTGCAAATTGAACTATTTATTTACAAAAATGACTTCATCTCTCCAATAGCATACGATTGGCATGCCCGCTTCGACATACTCATATAACTCGCCTGCTTTTGATGGCGGCAGATTTACACAGCCATGGGAACCGCTGTAGGTATAGATTTCTCCACCGAATTTTCCACGCCAGTTCGCATCGTGCAGACCGATACCACCATTGAACGGCATCCAGTATGTGACCGGTGTCTCATAGTCCTCACCAATCAGTGTCGCATGCATCTTCTTATAGGTAAGACCATACAGACCGCCTGGTGTCTTGTGTCCCGGTGTCTGCCCAGATACACAATCACTGTCCCATTTCAATCTGCCATTTTGATAATAATATACATGCTGGTTTGTCAGATCAACCTCCACATAGGTCGAACCGATATCATTCTGCGCACACAGTGCATAGCCACGGCGCTTACATGCTGGTTCCTTCGTGAAGCTTTTCTTCTTTGACAGAAGATCGTACAACTCCTCCGCCTCTGTCTCCGCGTCGATCACCCAGCCATAATACCCGCCATGCACGAGAATCGTCTTCTTATCATGAGTCGTAAATTCACGGTCAGTATCCGCAGTCGTGAATTTCTCCTTAAATTTTTCGACATACGCTTCCACATTACTTCTGCTGATCTGGATACTTCCATCCGAACTGACATATGCCATCTTCGTAAGTTCTTCCTTTGGAATGGTATATGTATACGAACCAAAATCATACACGGCTTCGATATCGACAAATGCATCTGCGTCTTCCTTTGTTTTCAGAATGGACTCCGAATCCGCCAGAATATGTGCTGGAATATAACACTCTTCGGCTTCCACATCCAGTGTAGTATCATAATTTTTCAGAGCATTTATTACCTTGTCATATAACTTTGCCGTATCAAGCTTCGTTCCCGTCTCCTCTGGAATGACCTTTGCCTCGCCATCCTCCAAAACAACCTTCGCGTCCTTTGATTCTGTCATGGAAGCTCGATCCAGTGCCGGTGATGCCTGCAGGCAGGCTTCCAACTTTTCCCTGTCACAGTTTACTGTATAATCAATCTTATAATCATAACTGTGAAAGCTGTTTACAAACCAAAGAAACGGTGAATGTTTCTTTAACAGTGTATCCACTGAATCCGTCAGTGCAACATCAGAATCCGCATCCCCCAGTACGAAAGTAAAATCACTGTCCTTGAACTTGATATCCAGTGTGTATTTCCGTGCATCCGAAAGCAGCATATCCTCCACAGACTGTACAGATTTTCCTGCTACATTCCTGCCGTTGATCGTCGTATTTACTCCAAAGCGGTGCATATGGAAAATCACGCCACCGATATAGACCGCAAGCAATGTTGCAACAACCGCAATCGTCACCGTGCGGATGATCCGTTTCTTTCTGCGCTGCCGATACACCGAAGGATCAATAAATGGCTCCTGCACATAGAGACTCACGGGCTTATCGTCTGTTTCTTTCGTTTCTTCCGGTTTCTTGTCGTCCTCTGCTTTCTCCGAATCCTCTGCTTTCTCCATCTCGTCTGATACTTCCGTCTCTTTGACTTCTTCCGTATTCGTTATTTCTTCTCTATCCTTTTTTCCCCTGCTCATAGTTACGTCCTTTTTATTTAGTATACAGATTTCTGTTTCTGTATCATATCCCATAGACCGCATGATTGCAACCAAATGCGGAAATTTTACATCTTATTTACATCAATCACAACCATCTCCGGCGGGTTGTTAATCCGGATATGGATCGAATGCATGCCACATCCTGCAGTCACAACCATCTTCGTCTTGATATCCGCGCTCTCATACACACCATAGTCATACTTCGGAAATGGATGTAACCGTGGAGAGATCACTCCGCCAAGTCCCGGTATCCGTATCATGCCGCCATGATTATGCCCGGACACGATCAAGTCTGGATGCAGTGTACAATATGACCGGAAATAATCCGGATTGTGTGCAAGCAGCACATTGCAGTGATCCGGCTGCATCTTCCCAAGCATGCTGGTAAGCACATCTTCCCGTAGCGGTTTCTTGATCAGCCGCTTATAATACGCCCGGGGCAGATCCAAGCCATACAGGCAGACATTCCAAGGCTCTAAAAATTCATGCACATTTACCAGCATATGCAGATGATGTGCACCTTTGAGATGCTGGCTGTATTCCTGCCAGATACCATCGGTCTCCCGCACGCATTCAAGCAATCCGCGCTCATGATTTCCATAGGAATAATAAACCGGTGCAATTTCAGTCATCTTCCGGGAAACTCATCTTCTTGATATGGGCGTTCACGCTGTCCTTGTTAAAAGCCTTGAGGGATATCTTGGCACTCAGGTTCTTGATATCGATATGCTTGGCGTTGAACTTTCCCGGGGTCTCTTTCTCGCTATCCATTCTCATAAGAGCGATATCTTCGTTACACTGATGTGTAGCACCATCCTG
>ENA-OPYH01001265-OPYH01001265.1-human-gut-metagenome-genome-assembly--contig:-NODE-1265-length-14669-cov-3.501574_pt1 | contig 14669 bp, 10 predicted proteins | sample MGYA00241254_ERZ501488 | MGnify/ENA primary metagenome ERZ501488 (study PRJEB25962, sample SAMEA2042660) | human gut metagenome | biome: human gut; feature: human-associated habitat; material: faeces...
CACAGTTGAAGACAGAGGTGGAGCAATTAGAGGAAACAGAATTGACCTTTATTTCAGTTCACATAGTGAAGCTCTTGCCTGGGGTGTAAGATATATGGAAGTTTTAGTAGAAAAATAAATTAGTAGTTAAAAGATAAACTTTTATAAGATGTAATATTCGTATAAAGTTAAAATTAAAGAGAATTAAAAGTTAATAAAAGAGGTTTTACTTTAAAGTGAGTTTGGCTTTGGGTAAAGCTTCTTTTTGCATTACATTATTATTTCAGGCAAACATATTGAAAAAACAGCATATTTATTGTATAATTCAATAATTGTGAAAAAATATAATTAACCCGGAGGCTAAAATGGAATTAGAAAACGAAAAGATTGAATCAAAAAATTTTATAGAATTAATAATTGATAAAGATTTAGAGGAAGGAAGATTTGACCATGTGCAGACTAGATTTCCACCAGAGCCTAACGGTTATCTTCATATAGGACATGCTAAATCTATTCTTTTAAACTATGGTTTAGCAAAGAAGTACAATGGAAAGTTTAATATGAGATTTGATGATACTAATCCTACTAAAGAGAAGGAAGAGTTCGTGGAATCAATTTTAAAAGATATTAAGTGGCTTGGTGCTGATTGGGAAGACAGATTATTCTTTGCTTCAAATTATTTTGAGCAGATGTATGAAGCAGCTATTAAGTTAATTAAGAAAGGTAAAGCATATGTTTGTGACCTTTCTCCTGAAGAAATCAGAGAATACCGTGGTACATTAACTGAGCCGGGTAAGGATAGTCCATACAGAAACAGATCTGTAGAAGAGAACTTAGAGTTATTTGATAACATGAAAAAGGGTGTTTATAAAGACGGTGAAAAAGTATTAAGAGCTAAGATTGATATGACATCACCTAACATTAACATGAGAGATCCAATTATCTATAGAGTTGCTCATATGACACATCATAAAACAGGAGATAAATGGTGCATCTATCCAATGTACGATTTTGCTCATCCAATAGAAGATGCTATTGAGGGGGTAACACATTCTATTTGTACATTAGAGTTTGAAGATCATAGACCTTTGTATGACTGGGTAGTTAGAGAATTGGAATATCCTAATCCACCTAGACAGATTGAGTTTGCTAAGTTATATGTAACAAATGTTGTTACAGGAAAAAGATATATTAAGAAATTAGTTGAAGACGGAATAGTTGACGGATGGGATGACCCAAGACTTGTTTCTATTGCAGCATTGAGAAGACGTGGATTTACTCCTGAGTCAATTAAGATGTTTGTTGACTTATGTGGAATTTCAAAGAGCCAGAGTTCAGTTGACTATGCAATGCTTGAATATTGTATTAGAGAAGACTTGAAGGCTAAGAAACCAAGACTTATGGCTGTTCTTGATCCAATTAAGGTTATAATTGACAACTATCCTGAAGATCAGGTTGAATGGTTTGATGTGGTTAACAATGTAGAATGTCCTGAACTTGGAACAAGAAAGGTTCCTTTCTGTAAGGAGATTTACATTGATAGAGAAGATTTTATGGAAGAACCACCAAAGAAATACTTTAGATTATTCCCTGGTAACGAAGTAAGACTTATGAATGCATATTTTGTTAAATGTGTAGATTATAAGAAAGACGAAAATGGAAATGTTACAGAGATTCATTGTACTTATGATCCTGAAACAAGAAGTGGAAGTGGCTTTACAGGACGTAAAGTTAAGGGAACAATCCATTGGGTATCAGCAAGACATGGTGTTAAGTCAGAAGTCAGATTATATGAAAATATTGTTGATGAAGAAAAAGGCAAGTTAAATGAAGATGGAACACTTAACTTAAATCCTAATTCATTAACTGTATTAAAAGACTGCTATGTAGAGCCAAATATTGCAGATGTTAAGCCGGAAGACAAATTCCAGTTTGTAAGACAGGGATATTTCTGTGCAGACTTAAAAGATTATACAAAAGAGAAACCTGTATTTAACAGAATTGTTTCACTTAAAAGTTCATTTAAGCTACCTAAATAAAAAGCTTGGACAAAACCAGAGTAAATTGTAAACAGTACTGTGAATTTTGAAAAGGAGCCACACCGAGGTGTAGCTCCTTTTCAAATAAAAGAAACGTATGAAAAAAAATAAAGCATCCAATTAAGAGTAGTTATTTAATTCTCATCAAATAAGTGTATTTCTATAAATCTTCAACCTCGTCTTTAAGTAGGTCATCACCTTCGCCAAGGTCTACGTCATCTTCTGTTTCAACATCTTCATTTACAGCGTCTTCGTCTACGAAATCATCTTCATTAAAATCATGTGTGTAAACTTCTTCGTAGTCATCTTTTCCAACAAATTCCGAAACAATGTCTTTTGCCTGATTTACAACATTTTTAACTTTGTCCTTTGCCATCTGAATGTTTTCTTCACCAACTTTTTCTACAAAAACGTCTTTGGCATCCATTGCTTTATCTTTGGCTTCGTCTACCTTATCCATTACCTTTTCGATATTTTCTTCACCAACTTTTTCAGTAACAATGTCTTTAACCTTATCAGTTACATCAGCAACCTTGTCAACAGCTTTATCAGTTACATCTTTAGCTTTTCTTCTGTTAAAGGTAATTGTGACTTTCTTGTTGCCATCATTGTCATTGCCGGTGTTTACCTGAAAGATTTTTTCATCATCAAAATCTTCAAAGCCTTCATTTTCGTCTTTTTTATTTTTTACATATAAAGCTCCACCAACTGCAGCACCGGCAACTGCTGCCGCACCTATTATTTTCTTAAAGAATCCCATAGCTATATCCTCCATTTCGGTAAATTGTTAAGATAATTATAATACTATTTTTAACTAAAATAAAGCAATAATACATAATTTTAGAAAAAAACATTGCCACAAATTGTTGAAATAGCAGGACAAAAATGTTAGTCTACTAAATGGTGAATAAAAACAAGTAAAAAAGAAATTTTTCAGAGAAAAATCAACTCTTTTATAAAAAATCATAAATTGAATTTTATTATAAAAGTGAGAATAAAAGTAAATTAGATAAAAATAAGAAAGGATGAAGAATGTATGGATACAAAGATTGTATTTTTTGACATTGACGGTACGATTTACAGCTATGAAAAGGGGATTCCAAAAGATACGGCAAAGGCCATTGAGCTTTTGAAGGCTAATGGGCACATACCGGTTATTTGCACAGGAAGAACAAAATGCATGATTTACCCTGATTTTATAAACTTAGGATTTGATAACATAATTGCAGGTGCAGGAACTTACTGCGAGACAAATGGAAAAGAACTTTACTATAAGAAGCTTGAGGATGCTGAAGCAAGAAGAGTTATTGACGGTTTCCTTGAATATGGATTTTTTCCATTGGCAGAAGGAAAAGAATATATTTATGTTGGAACTGATACTTCTAATCTTATTCATGCAAACGTACAGTATATGGACGTACATTATGAGAAAAATCCTAATTCAATTAAAACAGTAGAAGAAAAACATATTGAAATTTCCAAGGTAACCGGTGGCTTTCAGAATGATAGTGATATGAAAGCTTTTAGTGAAAAGTTTAAGAACGACTACTCGATTATTAACCATAACAATATGCTTCTTGAATTTATTCCAAAGGGATACAATAAAGCAGTTGGAATTGACAGACTTATTAAAGAAATAGGCATTCCAAAAGAGGACACATATGCCTTCGGAGACAGCTTTAATGACATTGATATGCTTAACTATGTTGAATACGGTTGCTTAATGGGCAATGGTAATCAGGAACTTAAAAATAAAGTAGAATACAAAACAGACAGATTTGATGAAGGTGGAATTTATAACGGCTTAAAGAAGTTTGAATTAATTTAGAAAAGAAATGGTAAACGAAAAAAATAATGGATAATACATTTGGAGAAAAAAGCAGACAAAATTTTAGAATAGAAATAGAAAACAAAAATACAATTATAAAAGAGATTACAGATTTTGACTTGGAGCAGACTTTAGAATGTGGTCAGTGCTTTAGATTTTACAAGCAGGATGAAGAAGATTATGTTGTGGTTGCTTTTAATAAGTTGCTTCATATTAAACAAAGTGGTAATCAATTAATTTTTTTTAATACTGAAAAGCCTGATGTGGAAAACATATGGATTCCATATTTTGACCTTGAAAGAGATTATAATGAAATTAAATCTTTCCTTTTAAAAAAAGATAGTAAATTAGAAGAAGCTATTAAGGAAAAGTGGGGAATACGTATTCTTAATCAGGAATTTTACGAGACATTAATATCTTTTATTATTTCCCAAAATAAACAAATACCACATATTAAGCAGTTGGTTAGAAGAATAAGTGAGGAATACGGTGAGTATTTAGGAGAAGTAAACGGTGAGAGATATTATTCTTTTCCTGATGTGAAAACTCTTGGAACAATAACTGAGGAAGCTTTTAGAGAGATGAAAACAGGGTTCAGGGCACCATATCTTTACGATGCGGCACAGAAACTTGCAACAGGTGTGATTTCCATGGAAACATTAAAAGGATTAAATGAAAATGAAACCAGAGATAAACTAATTAGCATAAAGGGCGTAGGCGAAAAAGTGGCCAACTGTGTAATGTTGTTTTCTTTAGGCTTTCGAGAAGCATTCCCAGTAGATGTTTGGATAAAGAGAATAATGGAAAGCGTTTATTTTAATGGAGAGGATACACCAAAAGACCAAATTCAGCTTTTTGCAAAAGAACAGTATGGAGAATATGGCGGTTATGCACAGCAATACCTTTTTTGTTTTGGAAGAGAAAACAAGGTTGGAACGAAGAAATAATTAGCAAAAAATATAATCAGCAACAGAATAATTTATAAAGTTTTGATGACAAAATATTAAATAATTGTAAAAAATCAGATTTACTATTGCATTAATTCCAAAAAGTGATAATATAGTTCATAGTTGATTGGCACTCAAAGAAGATGAGTGCTAACAAAGAAATGAGACAGAATAGATGGAGGTTTTAAAATGAAATTAGTACCATTAGCAGACAGAGTAGTATTAAAACAGTCTACTCCTGAAGAAAAAACAAAGTCAGGAATAATTTTAACAAGTCAGACACAGGAAAAACCACAACAGGCAGAAGTTGTTGCAGTAGGTCCCGGTGGAGTAATTGATGGAAAAGAAGTAACAATGACAGTTAAGGTTGGAGATAAGGTTATCTTTTCAAAATATGCAGGAAATGAAGTTAAGCTAGACGAAGAAGAATTTATTATTGTAAAACAGTCTGACATTCTTGCTGTTGTTGAAGACTAATAAAGGGTTAAAGCCCTAAATTATATAACCAGTTTGGAGGTAATTTAAAATGGCTAAGGAAATTAAATATGGAGCAGAAGCCAGAAAGGCTTTAGAAGCCGGCGTAAATCAGTTGGCAGATACGGTAAAGGTTACATTAGGACCTAAAGGAAGAAATGTAGTATTGGATAAATCTTTTGGTGCACCTTTAATTACAAATGATGGTGTTACAATTGCAAAGGAAATCGAATTAGAAGATTCTTTTGAAAACATGGGCGCACAGCTTGTAAAAGAAGTTGCTACAAAGACTAACGATGTAGCAGGTGACGGTACAACAACAGCCACAGTTTTGGCTCAGGCAATGATTAATGCAGGTATGAAGAACCTTGCTGCAGGAGCTAATCCTATTATCTTAAGAAAAGGTATGAAGAAGGCTACAGATTGTGCTGTAGAAGCAATTGCTGACATGAGCAGTGTTGTAACAGGAAAAGAACAGATTGCCAAGGTTGCAGCTATTTCAGCAGGTGATGAAGAAGTTGGTAATATGGTTGCAGATGCAATGGAAAAGGTTTCTAACGACGGTGTTATTACTATTGAAGAATCAAAGACGATGAAGACTGAACTTGACCTTGTAGAAGGTATGCAGTTTGACAGAGGATATATTTCAGCATATATGGCAACAGATATGGAAAAGATGGAAGCTACACTTGATGATCCATATATTCTTATTACAGATAAGAAGATTTCAAATATTCAGGAAATCCTTCCTGTTCTTGAACAGATTGTTCAGTCAGGAGCTAAGCTTCTTATAATTGCTGAAGATGTTGAAGGTGAAGCATTAACAACATTAATCGTTAACAAGTTAAGAGGAACATTTAATGTTGTAGCTGTTAAGGCACCTGGATATGGTGACAGACGTAAAGAGATGTTAAAGGACATTGCAATCCTTACAGGTGGTCAGGTTATTTCAGAAGAATTAGGTCTTTCACTTGCAGATACTAAGATTGAAGATTTAGGTAGAGCTAAATCAGTTAAGGTTGCAAAAGAAAATACAATCATTGTTGACGGTCTTGGCAATTCAGAAGAAATTGCAGGCAGAGTTGCACAGATTAAGGCTCAACTTGAAGAAACAACATCTGAATTTGACAAAGAAAAATTACAGGAAAGACTTGCTAAGTTAGCAGGTGGTGTTGCAGTTATCAGAGTTGGTGCAGCAACAGAACCTGAAATGCAGGAAAATAAACTTAGAATGGAAGATGCTTTAAATGCTACAAGAGCTGCAGTCGAAGAAGGTATTATTGCAGGTGGTGGTTCAGCATATATCCATGCTTCTAAGAAGGTTGCTGAATTAGTAGAAAGTTTAGAAGGAGATGAGAAGACAGGTGCTTCTATTATCCTTAAAGCACTTGAAGCACCATTATTTACTATTTCACACAATGCAGGACTTGAAGGTTCAGTTATTGTAAACAAAGTTCGTGAATCAGAACCTGGTACAGGATTCGATGCATTACACGGAGAATATGTAAAAATGGTTGATGCAGGTATTCTTGATCCGGCTAAGGTTACAAGAAGTGCATTACAGAATGCTACAAGTGTTGCAAGTACATTACTTACAACAGAATCAGTTGTAGCTAATATTAAAGAAGATACACCAGCCATGCCACAAATGAATCCAGGCATGGGAATGTAATATATATTCTGATAAATAATTTAAAGGTCTACAGAATGAAATCTGTAGGCCTTTATTTTTTTGAATAACTGGAATTTTGAAAGACTTATTATCTAAAAAAGTGAGAAAAATCTAATTTAATCAAATATTTATAAAATATGGATAAAAAATATATAAATATACCAATTTAATGGTAAAAATAGCCAAAAACTATTGCCTAATATTGTACATTTAGTTTAAAAACATTTTTTTACCGTTAATTATTTGGAATAGGGTTTATACTATGGTAAAATAATTGAAACGATTTAAATTATTTTATGGGAATGAAAAAGGAGAAAATAATGAAAGGATTAAAAGATTTTAAAAAGAAATTTTTGGTTGTAACATTAGTGACAGCAGTTACTTTTTCAGGCATAAATCTGCCGGTTACAACAGTTAATGCGGCAACTGCTGTAGCTCCAAGTGTATTATCTTTTGTAGAACAGGATGATAGTACATGCACAATCAAGTGGAGTAGTGTTCAGGGAGCAACTTATAATGTTTACAAGGCTAAAAGCCGTTATGCAACATATAACAAGGTTGCTACAGTAGACACTAACTCATATACTGACACAGCATATGATGGTGAATATTATAAGGTTACATCTGTAGTTAATGGTGTAGAATCTTCTATGTCACTTGCAACATCATATGAAATTGAAACATTTGGTTATAATACTAATATTTTTGAACCAACAGATAACAATTCAGAAATTCAAAGTTACGTAAACAATGTTTATAAGACAACAGAATCAGGTCAGTTTGGTAGTGACAGATATGCATTTCTTTTTGCACCTGGAACATATTCTGACAGCTTAAATGTTGAAATTGGATTTTATACTCAGGTTGCAGGACTTGGATTAACTCCAACAGAAACAACAGTTGGAAATGTTCGTTCTAAGGCTGAATGGATGAAAGGCAGAAAGTATGATGGTGGTGTAAACTATAATGCATTATGTAACTTCTGGCGTTCAGTAGAAAACTTAACAACAACATCTAAGTCTACAATTTGGGCTGTTTCTCAGGCAACATCAATGAGAAGAATGAATATAAAAGGAAATTTATATTTACATCAGGATGGAGGTTATGCCAGCGGTGGTTTCCTTGCAGATACAAAGGTGGCAGGAACAGTTTCAGGTGGTTCACAGCAACAGTGGCTTACAAGAAACTCTGAAATGAGTAAATTTGAGGGTGTTGTTTGGAACAATGTTTTAGTTGGGTGTGGCAGCAACGTTAAAGGAGTGGAAAAAGGCTGGCCATATGCAGCTAACACAGTAGTAGAAAAAACTCCTGAAGAAGTAGAAAAGCCATTCCTTACAGTAAATGACGGTAAATACAGTGTTTTTGTTCCTAAAGTAAAAAACAATACAGTAGGTGTTTCATGGTCAGGGGATAAGGTTGACGGTGAGTTTATTGATTTAGATAAATTTTATGTTGCAAAACCTGGCGATAGTGTTGCAAAGATTAATAGTCAGCTTAATGCAGGAAAGAATTTAATCTTAACACCTGGCATCTATTCATTAGATGCACCTATTGAAATCAAGAATGAAGACACAATAGTTTTAGGACTTGGATATGCAACATTAAAGCCAACAAATGGCAATGAATGTATGAAAGTTGCTGATGTTGGTGGCGTTTCTATTGCAGGTGTTTTATTTGATGCCGGACAGGTTAATTCATCAACACTTTTAACTGTTGGTACAGCAGGAAATAAGACAAGCCACAAGGATAATCCTATTACTCTTTGCGATACATTCTATAGAGTAGGTGGAGCAGATGAAACTCCTGGTAAGGCAACAACTTGCGTCATAATTAATAGTAGTGATGTAATTGGAGATAACTTCTGGGTATGGAGAGCAGACCACGGTAAAGGTGTAGCATGGACAAAGAATACAGCAGATCACGGTGTAATTATTAACGGTGATAATGTTACAACATACGGTTTAATGGTTGAACATTTTCAGAAATACCAGACAATGTGGAATGGTAACGGTGGAAAATGTTATATGTATCAGAGCGAACTTCCGTACGATATTCCTAATCAGAGTTCATGGAATGCATCTGGAAGTTATGGATATACAGACTATAAGGTTGCCGGTAATGTAACAAGCCATGAAGGATATGGAATAGGCATTTACTCATGTTATCAGGCAGGAACATGTTTCCTTAAGTCAGCAATTGAATGTCCTGACACACCAAATGTTAAGTTTACAAATGTATGTACATATAGTTTAAGTGGAAATGGTGGTATAGATTATGCCATTAATAACAGTGGTTACGCTGTTATGGCAAACGGTGAAATGTGTAAAGTAATGTCATACAACAATGGCAATGCAGCACAGGACAAGACATATGAAAATGCCAGAAAATATATTTGGGGTACAACAGTTGACATTAAAGGAAAGACAGATTTATTCTCAGATACATTTAAAGCAACATATACAGGTAAGAACATTACCCCTAAGGTAACAGTAAAATATAAAAACATTACTTTAAGAGAAGGCATTGACTATAAAGTTGTTTACAAGAACAACAAAAAAATCGGCACAGCAAAGATTTATGTAATTGGTCTTAATAATTTTAAAGACAGCAATACATATAAGATGAAAATTATTCCAGCTAAGACAAAGATAACAAAGAAGAAAGCTACAAAGAAAAAAATCACTTTAAAACTTAAAAAAGTTAAAGGTGCAACAGGCTATCAGGTTGTGTGTTCTCTTAAAAAGAACTTTAAGGGCAAGAAAAAAATTAACACAAAGAAGAGAACTGTTGTTATTAAGAGAAAGAAATCAGGTAAGTATTATGTAAAGGTTAGAGCTTACAAAAAAATTGGTAAGAAATATGTATATGGAAATTATACAAAGAGAATAACAATTAAATAAAGAAGCTGTCAAAAAGTTTTCAATTTGATTTTTTAAGAAAAGTACTATTTACGTATTAAGATTATGCAAATAGTCCTTTTTATATGGCAATAGGACTTTTTCTATGATAGAATAACCTGTAGCTTTACATAATGATTAGCTTTGGAGAATAAAATGGATTTAAATAATTTGAAAGGTATTGGAGAAAAAACTGAAAAATTATTTTATAAGGCAGGTGTTGAAAAGGTTAATGACCTTTTAAGATACTATCCAAGATATTATGATGTTTTTGAAGAGCCTGTTTTAATAAGAGATTTGGAATGTGACAGAACTCAGGCAATTAAGGGAACTGTCGTAAGAGAAGTTTCTGTTAAACGTGTGCGAAATCTTCAGGTTGTTACAGGGTATCTTAGAGATGAAAGAGGGGACGCCATTAAGGCCACATGGTTTAACTCACCTTATTTAAAGGGAAAGCTTACAATTGGAAGTACTTTTATTTTTAGAGGATTTGTAAAAGAAAACTATAGCAACTTTTCTATTGAGCAACCTAAAATCTTTGGCATTGCAGAATACAATAAGAAAAAAGGTGAAATGCAACCTGTATATCCATTAGTTTCAGGGTTAACAAATAATATGGTTCAAAAAGCTGTTAAACAGGCGCTTAAACTAGTTGAAACAGAAGAATTTCTTCCAGAGAAAATCAGGAATAAATATGGCTTGGAGGGTTTACAGCAGGCAATAGAGCATATTCATTATCCTACAGACAAAAATCAGTTATACAGTGCAAGAAAAAGACTGATTTTTGATGAGTTCTTTATGTTTATTTATAACATTCGTAATTTAAAGGATAAAAATACCGAAATTCATAACCGACATATATTGGTGGAACCAAAAGAAGTTAAAACTTTAATAAATAATCTTCCATATGAACTTACAAATGCGCAAAAACGTACCTGGGAAGAGATTAAAAGAGATATATCTTCAACTAAGGTTATGAACCGATTGATACAGGGAGATGTAGGTTCAGGAAAAACAATTATAGCTTTTTTTGCATTAATAACTGCTGCATTAAATAATGGTCAGGGGGCGATGATGGCTCCAACTGAAGTTCTTGCAAGACAGCACTATGATAACCTTATAGAATTGATTAAGGAACATAACATTAATGTGAATCCGGTAGTTCTTGTAGGATCAATGACAGCAAAAGAAAAAAGAGATGCTTATAAAGTTATCGAATCAGGAGATGCAGATATAATAATTGGAACTCATGCCTTAATTCAGGAAAAAGTTAATTACAATAATTTAACATTGGTAGTAACTGACGAACAGCACAGGTTTGGAGTAAGACAGAGAGAAGCCATTTCTGAAAAAGGTGAACATCCACACATTATGGTAATGAGCGCAACTCCAATTCCAAGAACATTAGCAATAATAATGTATGGTGATTTGGATATTTCCGTAATTGATGAACTTCCGGCTAACAGACTTCCTATAGCTAACTGTGTTGTTGGAACAGATTACAGACCTAACGCATATGATTTTATGACTAAGCAGATAGCAAAGGGCCGACAGGTTTATGTTATCTGTCCTACTGTTGAATATAGTGAAGCTGTTGAAGGTGAGAATGTTATTGAATATGCAGAAAAATTAAAAAGAATAATGCCTGTATCAGTAAACATTGAATTCCTTCACGGAAGAATGAAACCAGCAGAAAAAAATGAGATTATGGATAGATTTGCCAATAATCAGATTCAAATACTTGTTTCTACAACGGTAGTTGAAGTAGGGGTTAATGTGCCTAATGCAACCGTAATGATGGTGGAAAATGCTGAACGATTCGGTCTTGCCCAACTTCATCAGCTTAGAGGACGTGTAGGTCGAGGAAAATATCAGTCTTACTGCATTTTTATTAATGGTTCAGGAAAGAAAGAAGCATTAGAAAGACTAAATATTCTTTGCAAGTCAAATGATGGCTTCTTAATAGCCAATGAGGACTTAAAATTGCGAGGTCCCGGAGACTTCTTCGGTGTAAGACAAAGTGGTGATTTTGAGTTTAGACTAGGAGATATAATGAACGATGCAAATATATTAAAGCAGGCATCTGAGGCTGTCGAATTAATTTTAAATGAAGAGGTTGAAATTTCTGACAAACAGCGTAAAATAATCATAGAATATGAAAACGATTCTATCAATATATAAAATATTTGGTGTTACATAAAGTAACGGAATGGAGTTTAAAATGAATATAGTAGTTCTTTGTGGTGGAAACAGCACAGAAAGAGAAGTATCAATTAATTCAGGATCAATGGTTTGTGAAGCTTTAAGAAAGAAGAGTCATAATGCTATTCTGATGGATGTATACTTTGGACTTGAAGATATAGATATTTTTGAAAAATCAGCTAGCGAATATGATGTTGAAAGTGTTAAGAAGAACATTCAGTCATTATCAGATAAGGTTAGCGAAGACAGAAGAAGTTTCTTTGGTAATAATGTTATTGAAATTTGCCAGAAAGCTGATATTGTTTTTATGGCTCTTCACGGAAAGAATGGTGAAGACGGAAAGTGTCAGGCAGCTTTTGATTTATATGGTATTAAATATACAGGTTCAGGCCATCTTGCAAGTGCAATAGGAATGGACAAAGGCGTTACAAAACAGATTTTTATGTCAAAAGGTGTTCCAACAGCTAAGAGTGTGTGGATTAAAAAAGGCGAAAGCACAGACCTTAAAGACTATGGAATGAAAGTTCCTGTTGTAGTTAAAGCATGTAATGGTGGTTCAAGCGTTGGCGTTGTTCTTGTTCACCAAGAAAGTGAATATGAAGATGCAGTAAAAACCTGTTTTGAATTAGATAATCAGATCCTTGTGGAAGACTTTATTAAAGGCAGAGAGTTTTCCATTGGTGTTATTAATAAAAAAGCCCTTCCTGTAGTTGAAATTATTCCAAGAGATGGATGGTATGATTACAAGAATAAATATAACGGAGCTACAGAAGAAGTCTGTCCTGCCAATCTTAATGATGAATTAACAAAGAAGATTCAAAAGGTAGCTGAGGATGCATGTAATGCTATTGGCTGTGAACCTTATGCAAGAGCAGATGTTATGATGGATGCTGATGGCAATATGTTCTGTCTTGAAGTTAATACCTTGCCGGGAATGACAGCAACATCACTTGTACCACAGGAAGCAAAGGCAGTAGGTATGGATTTCCCTACATTGTGTGATTATCTTGTAGAGTTATCATTAAAAAAGAATAACTAAAATATTTTAATTAAACAATTTTGAACTGAAAATAAGGAATATACTTTTATGAAAAATATGACTTTGGAAAACATTGCGAAAGCCTGCAATGGTATTTATGTTGGAGATGAAGATTTAAAATCAAAAGAAATAACAGGTGTGGAAAAAGATAGCCGACTTATTGAAGACGGTTATTTGTATCTTCCTTTTGTGGGAGCAAGAGTGGATGGTCACGATTTTATACCACAGGTTTTTGATAAAGGGGCTTTGTGTACTTTATCAGAAAAGGATTTGGATAATCCTAAGGGACCTTATATTAAGGTAGAATCAGTTGCAACAGCCCTTAAAGATATTGCTGAATTCTATAGAAAACAACTTAGCTGTAAGATTATCGGAATAACAGGAAGTGTTGGAAAAACAAGCACAAAAGAGATTATTGCGTCTGTTTTGGAAGAAAAATTTAAAGTTTTAAAAACTGAGGGCAATTACAATAACGAAATTGGTGAACCTCTTACAATTTTAAAAATAAGAGATGAACATGAAGTTGCTGTTATAGAAATGGGCATTAGTGATTTTGAGGAAATGCACAGATTAGCTAAAGTTTCAAGACCTGATGTTTGTGTAATTACCAATATTGGAACATGTCATCTTGAAAACTTAGGAGATAGAGATGGTGTATTTAAGGCAAAGACAGAAATGTTTGATTATGCATCTAAAGATTGCTTTGTTGTACTTAATGGTGATGACGATAAGTTATCTAATGTAAAGGAAGTTAATGGACATGCTCCTGTTTTTTTTGGAATTGACACGGACAGAGATGTTATGGCAATAAAATACGAAAGTCTTGGCATCCAGGGAACAAAGGTTAAAATTAAATATTTTGATAAGGAATTGGATACAGTAATCCCTATTCCAGGCTATCATATGATTTATAATGCAATGGCCGCAGTTTGCATTGGCTCTCATTTTGGAATGACTTTAGATGAAATAGATTCAGGAATAAGAAATCTTAAAGCAATTGGTGGTAGAAATAATATTTTTACAACAAATGGAATAACTGTAATAGATGATTGTTATAATGCAAATCCAATGTCAATGAAAGCTTCAATTAATGTTTTATCACAGGCTAATGGCAGAAAAGTTGCTATTTTAGGTGATATGTTTGAATTAGGCGAAAACTCAAAAGAATTACATAAAGAAGTTGGACAGGCTGCTGTTGGAAAAGTAGACATACTTGTATGTATTGGAAATCTTTCAAAAGACATTGCAGAAGCGGCAATAGAAGGCGGATGTAATACATTGTATTTCCCTAATAAAGCAGATTTCGAGGAAAATCTTTCTGCATACATTAAAGAAGGAGATACTGTTTTAGTCAAGGCATCCCATTTTATGGAATTCCCGAAAGTGGTGGCAGCATTAACCCAAGCATAAGAAAATGTTTTTTTTAATGGTAAATACAGGAAGTGTCTGATAATAATATAGAAAAATGAAAAAAGAAACTGTAACTTTGAAGTATAGTCATCAAAGCTACAGTTCCTTTTTTATCAATATTTGCGGTTTAAAGATATTTTCGGTTATCTGCCAGCAGCTCATGTACCGTATTCTGTGTATAG
>ENA-OPYH01001288-OPYH01001288.1-human-gut-metagenome-genome-assembly--contig:-NODE-1288-length-14545-cov-5.965148_pt1 | contig 14545 bp, 10 predicted proteins | sample MGYA00241254_ERZ501488 | MGnify/ENA primary metagenome ERZ501488 (study PRJEB25962, sample SAMEA2042660) | human gut metagenome | biome: human gut; feature: human-associated habitat; material: faeces...
TTGGTACGAACCGAGCCATCCGGCGAAGAGTATCCCCCCATCAAATCTTCAGGAGTTCCCCAACGGGCAGCCGGAGTCTTGGCAACGATAAAGGCATCGAACGGATGACGGGAACCGTCAGCCTGTCTTTCACGCAAAGGAGCGGTCTGCGGAGTTGCGATATAACCCGGACCGATACCATTACACTGGATGTTATATTCGCCATATTCGGAAGCGATATTGCGAGTCAGCATCTTCAAACCACCTTTGGCGGCAGCATAAGCCGATACGGTCTCACGGCCGAGTTCGCTCATCATAGAGCAGATATTGATGATCTTTCCGTGTCCTTTCTTGATCATGGAAGGGATAACTGCTTTAGAGACGATAAACGGACCGTTCAGGTCGATATCGATCACCTGGCGGAATTCGGCAGCCGTCATTTCCACCATCGGGATACGTTTGATGATACCGGCATTGTTCACCAGAATATCGATTACGCCTACCTCCTTTTCGACTTGTGCAACGAAAGCATTCACCTGTTCTTCATTCGTCACGTCGCAAACATAACCGTGAGCTTTGATACCTTCAGCTTCATAGGCAGCGAGACCCTTATCCACCAATTCCTGTTTGATATCGTTAAACACGATAGTAGCACCGGCTTTAGCGAACGCAGTCGCAATCGCAAACCCGATACCGTAAGAAGCACCTGTTACAAGTGCAACCTTACCTTCCAATGAAAAATTTACCATAATAATAATATATTAATGTCCGAAATTCATTACTTCAAGTCAGAGATCAAAGAGAAATCCTGATCTCCGTAATCCAGGTTTTCACCTCCCATACCCCAAATGAAAGTATAGTTGTGAGTGGCAGCAGCACTATGGATAGACCATTCGGGAGACAAAACAGCCTGGTCGCCTTTCATCCAGATATGACGGGTTTCATCCACTTCGCCCATGAAATGACAAATAGCCTGGTCTTCAGGGATATCGAAATAGAAATAAGCTTCCATACGACGGCTGTGCACGTGCGCCGGCATCGTGTTCCATACGCTGCCCGATTTCAATTCCGTCATACCCATCTGCAACTGGCAGGTAGGAAGGACTTGATTGACGATCATCTTGTTGATGTTGCGGTCGTTGGACATTTCCAAAGAGCCCATAGCGGCAACCACAGCGTCAGCCTTCGTTACTTTTTTATCCGGATAGTTGCGATGTGCAGTCGTAGAGTTAAAATAGAATTTAGCCGGATTCTTGGCATCCTTGCTTTCAAATGTCACTTCACGGTCACCGGAACCCAGATAAAGAGCCTCCTTAAAATCGAGTTCGAAGACAGCATCCCCAACTTTTACAACACCTGGTCCGCCCACATTGAAGATCCCCATTTCACGACGGGTCAGAAAGAAAGGAGCTTTCAACGGATCGATTGCTTCCAGAACCAGTACCTCGCCAGCCGGCATAGCGCCACCGACGATCATACGGTCGTACATCGAATAGACCATATTCACTTCATTCGGAGTAAACACCTTTTCAATCAGAAAGTCACGACGGATACGTTTCGTATCATATTGCTTTGCATCTTCCGGATGCGCAGCATAACGCAATTCATAATTTGTTTTCATCTTCTTATAGTTGTATTATTTTTTAATTCTTAATTCTTAATTTTCAATCACTTGATCGCATGGTCAGCCTGTACCTTCTCCCCGTTCCAGGCTTTCACATTCGTCCATTCCGTATAAGGGGCAGACCAGAATTCATCCGTCTCCGGCAGTCCCAGAGGCACTAAACCAAAAGCACAAAGGTAGACGCTCCCCGTATTGATATAAGACTCGGAGATTTCGATTTGTTCACCTGTAAAGCCTACGCGCAACCAGCCGTTCTTATCGAAATTCGCCGGAGACTTCAACTGGCGACGGATAACGGAAGTCAATGCGCAACGCACCTGCGCCGGTTTCACCCGTTCGGGCAAAATATGCATCAAAGCAGCTTGTCCTAACGCATGGAAAGCACCGAAACGGTAGCAGATGGAACGACCGACAACCGGAAAGGAACCTTCGGGAGAAATAAAACGTTCCAGTATCTCGGCATAACGAGCATGACGTTTCAACTGTGTATCCAAGAAATCAGCTCCCTCGATATTATGTTTCTTCATCACGACCAGCACGTCCGTCAGCATCGGATGGATTACGAAACTATTATAATAGTCCATGTGAAAATCAACTCCATCACCATACATAGCATCCCCTTTATACCATTCGTCACGGAATTTTTTCACTCCATACAGCATCCGTTCCATGTCACATTCTCCTGTAAACTCCAACAAAGCAGCTTCGACGGTCGAAGCAAAAAGCAACCAGTTGCTTTCAAAAGGCTTGATGTTACGACTCCGCTTCAATTCGGTAACCATCCATTCTTTTGCCTGCGGATCAAGATTCCCCCAAAGTTGTTTCGGAGCACGCAATAATCCCTGAGCCAAAAAAGCAGCATCTACCAGAGGTTGCGACGGTTCACCGAAAACCAGATAGTCGGGAGCCCCAGGATTAACAGCATTCTTCAAGCCTTTTACCGTCAGGTTGATATATTTCTCACGGAGCTTGCCTTCCGGCGTATTGTCCGGTCCCAGTTCCAGCCAGGGAGCGATACCGCAGACCAGACGGCCCACCGCCTCCAAATGCGAGAAACGACGACGGTCGCCCAACGATTCGTAAGGCATATTCTTCTTCAACGTATTATTGCTCAGATTGACAAGTACGGGATCAGCAATGCGTGTCAGATTTTCCACCCAGAATGCACGATCTTCTTTACCTGTTGTTTGCTGGGCGTTGCCTGTAAAAGGCAGGCAGATCGTACATAGAATTAGTACGGCGATTTTCAATGAATTTCTCATGGTTTATATTCAAATTAATTTTTTCAGTCTCATCAATGCTTCCACATAATAGTAATCGGCATAGCTAAGCGGCACGTCCACCTCGCTGTTTCCAGGCAGATGGCCGGTCGAATGCTTGAGTACAAAGTTACAGTTTGTTCCCTTCTCCGCCAAATATTCAGGGGATGATAAAGAGCGCACCTGCTGTTCGGCAAAGTCCAGATAGCTTTTTGCCTCATCCGATTTATCCAACTGGCTCAATTCGATCAAAGCCGAAGCCATGATAGCGGCAGCAGAGGCATCACGCGGAGCATTCGGGATATTGGGAGCGTCGAAATCCCAATACGGGACTTTATCGGCAGGCATATTCGGATGGTTCATCAGGAAACGGGCAATATGCTTGGCCTGTGCCAGATATTCGGGACTGCCGGTTTCACGAGCCATCATCGTATAGCCATAGATTGCCCATGCCTGTCCGCGTGCCCAAGCCGATTCGTCGGCATAGCCTTGATGCGTCATTTTGATATGGGGTTTTCCGGTGATGGTGTCATATGAAACGACATGATAGCAGCTATAGTCATCGCGGAAATGATTTTCCATCGTCGTATTGGCATGCGTGACCGCGATATCATGGAAACGGTTATCGCCGGTAGTCTTGCTTGCCCACGTCAGCAGTTCGAGGTTCATCATATTATCGATGATAACCGGATACTGCCATTTACCATTATTGGTAAAGTCCCAGGAACGGATCGCCTTGATCATAGGGTTGAATCGGGTACTGAGCGAACCGGCGCCTGTCACCAGCACATCCTTGTAAGCGGGATTTTGTGTCAGCCGGTAACCGTTGCCATAGCTACAATAAAGCATGAAGCCTACATCGTGATTATCCGTCACATGCTGCACTTTTTCCAAGCGTCCGGTAAAAAGTCCGGCATACTTCTTCAATTCGGGAGTAGGATTGTTTTCATACAGATACCAGAGTTCACCGGGGAAGAAACCGCTGCACCACCAATAGCAGTCGCTGGTTTCCAGTTTGCCATCTTTGATGCTCTTAGGCAGCCGGCCATCCTGTTGTTCCAGCTCTTTGGCCATAAGCAGCGCCTGTTCGGTCGAGGCTTTCAAACCGCGGTCAATCACTTTCGCAAGAGGTTCCTCCTGCGGGGCATTACTACAAGACGACAACAGCAGTGTGGTCGCTAACACAGATAAACTTAAAAGTTTGTTCATAATTGGATAATTAGAAAGATTTTGGACAAATATAGGGATAAGTTTACAAATTACTGCGTATTACGATAGAAAAGCGATTGGTATACATGACGAAGCCCCGAAAATGTCATTTCATCTCCGGGGCTTGTGTCGTATCCTGATCTTGGTTGGTCTTTCCCCCCCCTGGTTTCACATCCACCTATATATATTTTCAAGTGAAAAATAAGCAGGCTACAATAATAACTAAGAAACAAATACACAAGTATTTACTGCCATCTCTACCACTCCTTACGTTTTCGCCCTTAGTCAAAAAGGTTTTTGACCTGTGTCGAAAGGGCTTTTGACCAAGGGCGAAAACGTATTCGACTAAAGGCAAAAGGTCTATGACCGGGCTGTTTGACAACAGAAACCATAGCTATTGTCGCTTAAACAGAACCATCCGGGGCCGACTTGATCTCTGATGAAGGCAAACATAAGCAGTGAAGCCACTTTCACTGTCAAACCTGCATTTAACCGGTTCCGTTTTTTCTTAAATACAGACTATTTCTTGAAATACAAACGTAACAATATCGTAACATCTCATTCAATCCCATGTAACCGCTTCGTAATATTTGTTTCGTTCCTTTGCAGGTAGAATAAAAAGGTAAACAAAGTGAGAAAGTTTTTCGAAAAGATTGTAGAAGGGGGGTTACTCATCAGCGGAAGCGTCAGCAGCTTTACGATTTTGCTGATCGTGTTCTTTCTGTTCAAAGAGGCCGGCGGCCTTTTCAATACTCCGGCCACAGAAGAAGGCTATGTTCTTGCCGTAAATAAAAGCAACGATGTCGGAAAATTATCACCGGAGAAGATCATGGACATTTTCGACGGTAATATAACCAACTGGAAAGATATCAGCGGGATGGATCAGGATATCCTGATATTCCGTTTCTCCGATCTGACCAACTATTATACGGAGGAGGAACTGGGCGACGAATTTCAATACGTCCCGCAAAAGATCAGCGAACTGGTGGCGAAAGAACCCGGTATCATCGCTTTCTTCCCCAAACAGTATTTACTGGAAAAAGGGTTCCAGGGAAAGGTGCTGCCGGAAGAGAAGATCACATTAGGGGAGTTCTTCGGAGGGACGAAATGGTATCCGACCTCGACACCGGCCCCTATATTCGGATTGATTCCTTTGTTGTTGGGCACATTACTGGTCAGTATCGGCGCAATCGTACTTTCACTTCCTTTCGGAATTGCGGTTGCCATCTACATGGCGGAAATAGCGAACAAGCGGACACGCGACCTCTTGAAACCTATCATCGAACTGCTCGCGGGCATTCCGTCTGTCGTCTATGGTTTCTTCGGCTTGGTGGTAATCGTGCCGCTCATACAGAAGACATTCGACCTGCCTGTCGGCGAAACGGCTTTTGCCGGCAGCGTGGTCCTGGCGATCATGGCGCTCCCAACGATTATCACCGTTGCGGAAGATGCCATGCGGACAACGCCCCGCGCCATGAAGGAGGCAAGCCTCGCCTTGGGTGCGACCCAATGGCAGACAATATATAAAGTAATCATCCCATATTCCATTTCCGGCATTACATCCGCAGTCGTGCTGGGTATCGGACGTGCGATAGGCGAGACGATGGCAGTCCTGATGGTAACCGGCAATGCGGCCGTCATCCCGACCTCCTTCTTCGAGCCGGTGCGGACTATTCCCGCGACGATCGCCGCCGAACTGGGAGAGGCTCCCGCCGGAGGCGCACACTACGAAGCCTTGTTCCTGCTCGGCGCCGTCCTCTTCCTGATCACGTTGATATTGAGTATCTCCGTCGAGTATATTTCATCTAAAAGAAAAATCTGATTAGCATTATGGCACCTGTACAAAAGTTAGGAAATATAGATTTAAAGAAACGGACCTCCCAAAAGTTTGCATTCGGTTTCTTCACCCTGTTGAGTTATCTGGTCGTAGCGATCCTATTCGTGATCTTAGGCTTCATCATCATCAAAGGAGGCAGCGTGATCAGCTGGGACTTCCTGACGAAAGCACCGGAAGAGGGAATGACGAAAGGGGGAATCTTCCCGGCGATCGTCGGAACCTTCTACCTGATCGTCGGAAGCAGTATCATCAGTTTCCCGATCGGGATCATGAGCGGCATCTACATGAATGAATATGCGACAAACGGCAAAGTGGTCCGCTTCATCCGTATCATGACAAATAACCTGAGCGGAGTCCCGTCAGTCGTATTCGGTTTGTTCGGTATGTCGCTGTTCGTCAATGCACTGGGTTGGGGAGATTCGATCATAGCCGGTTCGTTTACGCTGGCATTGATGTCGCTTCCCCTGATTATCCGCACGACGGAAGAGGCTCTGAAAAGTATCGACGACTCGTTCCGGCACGGTAGCCTGGCTTTGGGCGCAACGAAGTTACAGACCATCCGCCGTGTCGTGCTTCCGATGGCTTTCCCGAATATCATCACCGGCCTGATCTTGTCGGTCGGACGCGTATCGGGCGAAACAGCTCCGATCCTGTTCACCGTGGCAGCCTATTTCCTTCCCCAATTGCCGGGAAGCATCTTCGACCAGTGCATGGCACTGCCTTACCACTTGTATGTAATATCCACGAGCGGAACGGATATAGAAGCCTCCCGCGGCATGGCATACGGAACAGCTTTGGTATTGATTGCCATCGTCTTGGTTGTCAACCTGCTGGCAAATCTATTGCGTAATTATTTCGCTAAGAAAGTAAAAATGAATTAATTGAAAATTATTTATGATAAAGATTGATGCTCAAAACGTAGATTTCCATTACGGAGACTTTCATGCGCTGAAGAACATTTCGATGCAGATAGAAGCCAACACCTCGGTAGCCTTTATCGGCCCGTCGGGTTGTGGCAAATCTACCTTCCTCCGTTTGTTCAACCGCATGAATGACCTGATCCCCGACACACGTCTGGAGGGTAAGATATTCATCGACGGGCGGGACATATACAGCAAAGGGGAAAAAGTCGATACGCTCCGTAAAAACGTCGGGATGGTGTTTCAGAAACCGAACCCGTTCCCGAAGACAATTTTTGAAAATGTGGCTTACGGTCTACGCGTAAACGGCATTAAGGATAACGGATACATCGAAGAAACCGTTGTCAAAAGCTTGAAGCAGGTCGTTCTCTGGGACGAGGTCAAGGACAAGCTGAAAGATTCGGCCTTCGCTCTCTCCGGCGGCCAGCAGCAACGCCTTTGTATCGCACGGGCATTGGCCATCTCACCTTCCATCCTGCTGATGGACGAGCCCACTTCAGCCCTCGATCCGATCTCTACAGGCAAGATCGAGGATTTGATCCATGAACTGAAAAAGGAATATACGATCGTGATCGTCACACACAACATGCAGCAAGCTGCGCGTGTAAGCGACAAGACAGGATATTTTTATTTGGGTGAACTGGTCGAATATGGTGAAACGCGTAAGATCTTCACCAATCCGGAAAAAGAATCGACCCAGAATTATATCACAGGGAGATTCGGGTGAGAAGATTTATGAATTATGAATTATGATTTATCATCGACACATAAATCATAATTCATAATCCATAAATCATAAATTATAAATCATACAATTATAAATCAAAACATGAAGGTTATTGAACAAGAAATAGCGGCGTTAAAGAATACGATCAACGAGATGTGGGCACTCGTCCACCAGCAGATATACAATGCCGGTGAAGCGATGCTGACCGGAGACAAGGAACTGGCCTACAAAGTGCTCAGCCGTGAACGCCGCGTGAATGCATTCGAGCTGAAGATCGACAGTGATTGCGAGGATATCATTGCCTTGTACGCACCGGTGGCTATCGACCTGCGTTTCGTACTTGCCATGTACAAGATCAATACAAACCTGGAACGCCTCGGCGACTTCGCCGAAAGCATCGCACGCTTCTCCGTCAACCTGCCGGAAGGAGAACCGATCGATCCGGAACTGGTAAAAATCGCACGCGTAGAAGAAATGTTACACGAACTTCTCGGCATGATATCATTGGCTCAGGAGGCCTTTGAAAAGGAAAGTTCCGAAATCGCGTCACGCATTTTCCTGAAAGACAACATCATCGATGAGATCAATCACGATTCGACTCCTCTGATCGCCCAGTATATCGAAGCGCATCCGGGCAGCGCACTTGCCGGCCTTTACATGGCGGGCGTCATCCGCAAGATGGAACGCTTCGGCGACCATTGCACCAACATTGCAGAAGAACTGATCTTCTACTTGGATGCGAAGGTGATGAAGCACATCGGCAAAACGGAAGAAAAGTAATATCTTTGCAGCCAGAATCAAACATAATCGTAATCGACAATGAAACGACTAACGGCATTCTGGCTGTCAGCCTGCTTTTTATGCACTATTCCCGTACAGGCGCAATCATTTATTCCCGAACGGGACTCCTCCGATATTTCCCTGTTCGAATATGCAACGAAGATTCCCAAGCGCAATAATGTATTCAACCTGGATCTGGAAATGCACGCTTCTTTCAATACTTTCTTCACCGGGCACAAGCTGGATGAAGCTGCTTTCCGTTTCAACCATATCAAGATCGAGGCGACCGGTGAAGTAAACGACCGTCTTTTCTACTGGTACCGCCAGAACCTCAACCAGGGGAATGAAGGCATGGATCTGGAGAACCTGCCGGAATCGATCGAATATGCGATGATCGGCTATCGCCTCAACGATAAATTCACGATTACCTTAGGGAAACAGGATGCTGCCTGGGGAGGGTTCGAATATGACCTCGATCCGTATGCGATATATGAATACAGCGACATGAACGAATACATGGATTGCTATTTTACAGGAATCACACTTGGTTATCAGCCGACTCCTTCCCAGGAACTACGTTTGCAAGTAACAGACAACCGAATCGGGAGCATGGAAGACACCTACGGAATACTTCCCGCCGGAATCGAAAAGCCACGTGCTCCGCTTTTCTACACATTTAACTGGAACAGCAGTTATCTGGACGAGATTTTGAACCTCCGCTATTCCGCCACGGTCGGAGAACAGGCCAAAGGGAAATGGATGTATATGGCATGGGCCGGGCACAATGTTTGCACCGGCCCGTTTGACGGCTATTTCGATGTGATGTACACACGTGGCTCACTCGATCCGTTAGGTGTCCTGACCGAGTTAGTCCCTCTGTCCGCCGAGAATGAGGAAGGACCTGTCTGCTTGCGTAACGTCCAGTATCTTTCACTTGTAGCGGAGATGAATTACCGCTTTCATCCGAAATGGAACGCCTTCGCCAAAGGAATGTACGAAACCGGGTCGGTCTATAAAGCGGGAGATGAAGAAGAACTCCCGGACGGGAAATACCGTACGGCATGGGGCTTGCAAACCGGCATCGAATTTTATCCGATGGCGGATGAAAACCTGCATATCTTCCTCACCGGAACAGCCCGCTTTTACAATCTGACGGAAAAAGCAAAAGCGCTGTGTGCTTCCATTGAAAACACACAACGCTTGTCGGTAGGGTTCATATACAAGTTGCCGCTGTATTGATCAAAACATCAGTACCAACTGATCTCCAGCCTGCAATTCTACTTTCAACATGCCGTCGACAACCGGGAGAGATACGGCTTTTTGGTTGATCTTGATGCCCATATTCGCCGAATCGGCCGGGAGTTTGATACGGAACGAACCGGGAACCAGGGCTTTCAAACCGGCTTCCGCCAAGCGGCCTTCTTTCCATTTGGCAGACACTTCGCCGCCTCCGCGAACTTTCAGTCCTTTGAAACTGCCGCTTTTCCAGGCGGAAGGCAGGGCGGGAAGCAGTTCGATTTCTCCCGTCTGGCTCTGTACCAGCATTTCGGCAATACCGGCACAACCGCCAAAGTTACCGTCTATCTGGAAAGGAGGATGCGCACAAAACAGGTTCGGATATGTCCCGCCGCCGTTCGTCATATTTGTCTTACGGTCCACACACGGACGGAGCAGGTCGACAAACAACTTATAGGCATGGTCGCCGTCATGCAGACGCGCCCAGAAATTCATTTTCCACCCCATCGACCATCCCGTGCTCTTATCGCCACGGGCAATCAGCGACTTACGGGCAGCTTCGGCAAGTTCAGGTGTACGCTCCATTGATATCTCATTGCCCGGATACAATCCATAGAGATGAGACACATGGCGATGATGAGGTTCAACCTCTTCGTAGGGTTCGAGCCATTCCATGATACGCCCGTCCTTGCCGATCGTCGTCGGCATCAAACGGGCACGCTTGGCAGCCAGTTCGCCGGCGAAAGCAGAATCAAGTCCTAATATGTCGGCAGCCTCGATCGTATTGGTGAACAGTTCTCGGACGATCTGGTTGTCCATCGTCGAACCGGCACAGATATGAGCCGTCTTGCCATTCGGCAACTTATAACCGTTTTCAGGCGAAGTGGTCGGGGCCGTCACCAGATATTTGTTGCGGGGATCTTCCACCAACATATCCACAAAGAACAGGGAAGCTCCTTTCAAAACCGGATACACATCTTTCAGATATTCCTTATCCAACGTATAAAGATAATGCATGTACAAATGTTCGCAAAGCCAAGCGGCGGAAGTATTGGTTGCCCCCCATGACGGATGTTCGCCCGGTGCAGTGAACTCCCAGACATTTCCCAAGATATGCGTCACCCATCCACGGGCGTTATAATAAGCCTTAGCGGTCCGTTCGCCACTGGCAACCTGTTGTTTCGTCCATTCCACAAGCGGAAGATGAAGTTCGGAAAGGTTCGCCACCTCCGCAGGCCAATGGTTCATCTGAAGATTGATATTCAAATGATAGTCGCCGTTCCAGGGCGTATTGATCGTATTACACCAAAGCCCCTGTAGATTGGGAGGCAGCAAGCCCACACGCGTGGACGAGATCAGCAGATAACGGCCGAACTGGAAATAAAGCGCAGCCAACGAAGGATCGTCCGGGTTTTCGTGGAAAGCAGCCAAACGCTCGTCCATAGGCAAGTCTTCGCGGGAAGAATGTCCCAAATCCAGCTCCACACGGCCGAACAGGGAACGGTAAGCAGCAATATGCCCTTTCTTCAAAGAGGCGAAATCTTTCTTTTCGGCATTAGCCAGCAGGGAAGAGACCTTCCCTTCCAAATCCTTATCAAAATAATCGGTTGCCATACTCACCAACAAGATCGCTTCGGAGGCATTCCGCACGGAAACAGTCGAATCTCCCGGAGTCACATTTCCCCCTTTCGGCAGGATGACGCGGACACGCGAGGCATAGCGGAGGCCTTTCATCTCCAGCGTATCGACACCGTCAGGCAACTGCCCCTGCATCAGAAGGTCATTACCGTCGGCCGTCACCTTATAATGTTCGGGACGGTTCATCCCAAACGAGAAGTTCAGCGCCCTATCCGCATCGGCAGTCAAATGAATCACCCCCAAATCATCGGCAAAAGAGGTAAAGACTTCGCGGTTATACGTCACCTTTCCCCTTCTAAAAGAAGCTGTTGCAATCGCGTTGTCAAGATTCAATTCTCGTCTATATCCGAAGATCGAATCGGAAGTACCTTGATAATCGTAATTCAGCACGAGGTTACCTAGCAGTTGGTAACTGCCATACGGGACATTCGCCCCTTGCCCCTGTCCGCTCCCTTCGCCTTTGCAGACAAAAGTATTATACATCAGTTCCTGTGCTTCGTCGTTACGTCCTTCGAACAGAAGTTTCCGGATCGTGCCCAACGAGTGATATGCCTGCGGGTTATCTGTATCCTGCTTACTGCCCGACCACATGGAGATCTCGTTCAAGACAATATTTTCCGTGTCGACACCTCCGTCCGGCATCAATCCGAGGCATCCGTTACCCAACGGGAACGATGCTTCCCAAATTCCGGCTGGGGCATCGAAATGATAAGACAGCGGTTTACCCGTTTTCACTTCCGGCATATTGCATCCTATCAGAATCATAAACAGAAAAACAAATGCGTTATATTTCATAATTACAATTATTTGATATTTCTTCCTGTAAGTATATATATCAGATCCGTTTGCGGTATACCTTGCTCTATAATTCCGAAACCACCTTTGTAATCCCAATTGGCTCTCGCAATTTCATACTTATCAAACAACTCTATCATATCTTGATACCAACGTTCTTTATCGGCTTTTGGGGTTGCGGCGATACAACCAAATTCACCACAATACAACGGGAGTTGATGTAAACGGGCAAAATCGACCACCTCCTTGAAATGTTTTTCAATCACCTCTTTGTTAAATTCCACTTTATTCCAATAGGAGAACTTGTCATACAATTCACCTTTTAAGTGTTTCAAATCTTCATCAGCAATCAATTTTCCCGGATAATGCACCTTTCCTGTATAGTCTTTTACATCCGTCCAACCTGCCCTATAATGGGTCAACAAGAAGGGATTATAATAATGAAAACTAATAATCAAGTTCGGATCATTCTCAGGTATCTTCAAATATCGCATCGTTTCATATCCTTGCCACCTATTAGAACCAACAAGTAACGACCGTTCGGGTTCTAACAGACGAATGGTCCGAACACATTCAGCTACAATATTATTCCACTGTTCATGGTCGTCAGCTACCGGTTCGTTCATCAATTCGTAAGCTAAAAAATCGACTGAATAGGTATGCAATTCCTGACTTAGTTGCTTCCACAAATCATAAAATCGAATCTGCTCTTTCCGATCAGTAAAAAGAGGTTTTTCCTTCGCATTAAAATGGTGCGAACGCAATATATGCAAATCCACGATTGCTTTTAACCGATATTTTTGACACCACGACAAAGCATTATGCAGCAAAGAAAAAGCTTCTTTTTCTTTGCTGCCATCGGGCGCAAACATCTGTTCTTCATCCACAGGCAAGCGCAAATGGTCAAATCCTACTTCTGACAAAAATTTAACATCAGCCTCCGTAAAAAAGACAGCCCTATTTTCACCTCTTACATTACTTTGTGACAACCAATGACTGATATTGACACCTCTCTTAACCGAAAAATTGTTCTTTTTCGGTGCAGAAACACCACACATACAACAAAGACAACAAATACAAATCAACCATGCTTTCTTTTCCATAAAACTATTATATTTAGATTATCAACACTTTAGCTATTATTCCTTATCAAAAACTTTGCATATCGCACAATCTTTTATAATATCCATCCAATGCAATCAGCTCCTCGTGCCGTCCGCGTTCCACAATCTCCCCTTCATGCATCACGCAAATCTCGTCCGCATTACGAATCGTCGAGAGCCGGTGTGCAATCACGATCGTCGTACGGTTACGCATCAGGTTCTCCAAAGCCTCCTGCACCAAGCGTTCCGACTCGGTGTCGAGCGCCGAAGTCGCCTCGTCGAGGATCAGGATCGGCGGGTTCTTCAGAATGGCACGTGCAATACTGATACGCTGGCGCTGTCCGCCCGACAACTTACCGCCGCGGTCACCGATATTAGTATCGTATCCATCTTCGCTTGCCATGATAAAATCATGCGCATTGGCGATACGGGCCGCCTCTTGGACCTGTTCGAGTGTAGCCCCTTCCACTCCGAAAGAGATATTATTGAAAAATGTGTCGTTAAAAAGAATCGCCTCCTGGTTGACATTCCCCATCAGGCTGCGCAGATCGTACAAGGTCGCATCACGCACATCCGTTCCGTCGATCGTTATGCTCCCCTTGTCCACATCATAGAAACGAGGCAGCAAATCCACCAACGTGCTCTTTCCCGACCCCGACTGGCCGACCAGCGCTACCGTGTGTCCTTTCGGAATCGTCAGGTCAATGCCTTTCAGCACCCATTCATGCTGGTACTTGAACCAGACATCCCGGTAGCAAATACTTTCCGTCAGAGCAATCGGTTTCGGATCCTCAGGATCGTTAATATTGCTTTCCGCCTTCAGGATCTTATCGACGCGATCCATAGAGGCAAGCCCTTTCTGAATGGCATAAGAGGCCTTGCTAAGATCCTTCGCCGGATTGATTATACTGTAAAAAATCACCAAGTAGTAGATGAAAGTAGAGGCGTCGATCGGACTGTTACTGCTCAGGATCAGCGTACCGCCATACCACAGCACGATCGCGATCGTGGCCGTCCCCAAGAACTCGCTCATAGGATGCGCCATCTGCTGGCGGCGGTAAATACGGTTCGTCAGCCGCCGAAACGTTTCGTTGCTTTTCTCAAAACGGTCCTGTATCTTCGCCTCCGCATTGAAAGCCTTGATAACACGCAGGCCACCCAACGTCTCCTCTATCTGACTCATCAGATACCCCCATTGTTGCTGTCCCTCGAACGATTTCCGTTTCAACTTCTTTCCGACCGTTCCCATCACATATCCGGCGAAAGGCAGCAGGATGAAGACAAAAAGCGTCAGCTGCCAGCTGATGGCGATCATCCCGATCAGGTAGATCAGGATCAGGATCGGGTTTTTGAAGAGCATATCAAGCGAACTCATGATCGAAGTCTCGATCTCGTTCACATCTCCCGAAACGCGTGCGATTATATCCCCCTTCCGCTC
>ENA-OPYH01001296-OPYH01001296.1-human-gut-metagenome-genome-assembly--contig:-NODE-1296-length-14477-cov-5.073984_pt1 | contig 14477 bp, 10 predicted proteins | sample MGYA00241254_ERZ501488 | MGnify/ENA primary metagenome ERZ501488 (study PRJEB25962, sample SAMEA2042660) | human gut metagenome | biome: human gut; feature: human-associated habitat; material: faeces...
CCGCAGCGGCGATCTTCTCTTCGCTGGCGGTCTGGGTGCGGCTGAGCAGGATGCAGCTTGCGTGGCTGATCTGGTCATCGTAGAACTCGCCGAAGTTCTTCATATACATCTTGACTTTGTTCACATCGGCCACGGTGACAAAGCTGTTCAGCTGCACATCCAGATGCTCAGCCACGCCTTCCACAGCGCGGGTCACATCGGAGAGCTTGCCCACGCCGGAGGGCTCGATGACGATGCGGTCGGGGTGGTACTGCTCCACCACCTGCTGCAGGGCGGTGCGGAAATCGCCCACCAGAGAGCAGCAGATACAGCCGGCGTTCAGCTCGTTGATCTGGATGCCGCTTTCCTTCAGAAAGCCGCCGTCAATGCCGATCTCGCCGAACTCGTTCTCGATCAGCACCACCTGCTGGCCGGCAAAGGCCTCTTTGATGAGCTTTTTGATCAGGGTAGTTTTACCGGCACCAAGGAAGCCGGAGAAAATATCGATTTTGGTCATGATTCAATTGCCTCTTTCTTTGAATAGCACACAGAGCCGCAGAGTGCTGGCTCAAAAAACTTACACTCCTATTATAACAAGGCTGTCAATGGGAAAACGGCCTTTTTCAAGAAAAAATTGTAACTTTTTTTGCAAATTGGCGGCATTTTGAGGGAGAACGAACTCCCTCAGTCAAAACCTGACGGTTTTGCTGAGAGGACGCCAACCCTCTCAGGCTCACTGCGTTCGCCAGCTCCCCCGAGGGGGGAGCTTGTTTTCTGAAGGTCGGCACGAATAAAGCTCCCCCTTTCGGGGGAGCTGGCAAAGCCGCAAGGCTTTGACTGAGAGGGTCCAGCCAGCGAGGATGCTCTCCGGCAGCGGAGGTCATTCCAAACCGTCCCGCCCCTGCATTGCAATCTTTTTCCCGGAATGATACAATAGGACACAGAAAAATTCCCTGCCGCCGGGGGCTTTTCCGGCGGTCCGGCCATAGAAAAAAGGAAGCTGTCATTATGAGCATGAATACCGTACCCGAGCGCCTTGCCGCGCTGCGTGCCGCCATGGCTGCAAACGGCGTGGCCGTTTATCTGATCCCTGTGGGTGATCCCCACGCCAGCGAATACCTGCCCTGCCATTACACCAGCCTGACCTGGTTCTCCGGGTTCCACGGCGAGAACTCCAACTTCGTGGTCACCCGCACCGAGAGCGCCCTGTGGGCCGACGGCCGTTATTTTGTGCAGGCCGAGAAGGAAATTGCGGGTACCGAGATCAAGCTGCAGCGCATGGGGGAACCCGGCGTGCCCACCGTGGAGGAATACTGCGCAAATGCCCTGAATGAGGGCGAAGCACTGGGCCTGTGCGGCCTGACCGCCAGCACGGCCCTCGTGAACGACCTGAAAAAGGCACTGGAAAAGAAGGGCGCTTCCATCAAGACCCTGAACCTTGAGGACGAGCTGTGGACAGAGGGCCGCCCTGCCCTGCCGGATACCCCAGCGTGGATCCTGCCGAAGGAATATGCGGGCTTCTCCCCGGCGGAAAAGCTGGATCAGCTGCGCAGCAAGCTCAAGGAGCTGGGCTGCACCGCTCAGTTTGTGGGCAAGCTGGATAATCTGGCATGGCTTTTGAACCTGCGCGCCATGGACATTGAGTGCACTCCCTATGCCATGGCCTACTGCTATGTGACCCCCAGCCGCGCGGTACTCTTCATCAACACGGCCCGCGTCACCCCGGAGGCAAAGGCAGAGCTGGAAGCCAACAGCATCACGCTGGCGGAGTACGACGATGTGCTGAAGTTCCTCGCTGCTGAGACGGAACCTCAGACCGTGCTGGCCGAGTGCTCCACGGTGAACTACGCCGTGTATCAGGTGCTGGAGCAGAACCCTGCCCTCACCGTGAAGGACGGCACCGACCCGCTGCTGATGATGAAGGGCGTGAAGAACGAAACGGAGCTTGCCCACACAAAGCAGGCCCATATCCGGGATGCCGTGGCCATGGTGCGGTTCCAGATCGAGCTGGAAAGCCGCCTTGCTGCCGGTGAGACCCTGACCGAGCTGACGGTGGATGAAATTCTGCACAAGTACCGCAGTGCGGACGATAAATTCCTTGTGGAAAGCTTTGGCACCATTGCGGCCTACGGCGGCAACGCAGCCATGATGCACTACCACGCCACCCCGGAAGATCACGCTGTGCTGGAAAAGAAGGGCTTTCTGCTGGTGGACAGCGGTGCCACCTACATGGACGGCACCACCGACATCACCCGCACCTACCCGCTTGGTCCGCTGACCGAGGACGAAAAGCGCTTCTACACATGGACTCTGCAGAGCCACATCGACCTTGCCAAGGCCGTCTGGCTGGATTACTGCGAGTGTAAGATGATCGACACCATTGCCCGGGAACCGCTGTGGCGGCACCTCATCAACTACCGCTGCGGCACCGGTCACAGCGTCAGCTTTGTGGGCAACGTGCACGAAGGCCCCCATGCCCTGAACAGCCGCAACACCACCCGGATGCGCCCCGGCATGGTGGTCACCGATGAGCCCGGCGTCTACGAGACCGACCTCGTGGGCATCCGCATCGAGAACGAGCTGGTGTGCGTGCACAAGGCCGATAACCAGTACGGTACCTTCCTTGGCTTTGAACCGCTGATGTTCGTGCCCATTGCCACCTCTCCCATCCTGCCCGGTGTGCTGGATAAGGACGAGATCGCATGGCTGAACGATTACCACCGTCAGGTGTTTGCAAAGCTGGCACCGCACCTGAACGACGAAGAGCGCAGCTGGCTGGCGGAGAAGTGTGCCGCCATCGGCTGCTGAGAAAGCGCAAAAAACACCCGGAGCCGTGCAGGAGCCAGAGCGGCTCTCGGCGGCAGCCGGGTGCTTTTTATAGGGTCACAGCTTGCAGCAGTGCGTCTGTGGGGTGTCCAGCGGCGGAAGAGTGAACTCGTTTTCGCCAAAGGGCGAACGCAGGATGGCCGCCCGCGTTTCCGGGTAGATGCCAAGTTCGGTGTAGATGTCCCGGTACAGGAGCATCACCCGCCGCCGCAGCCGAAGGATATCGGCGGTGGTCACTCTGGAGTGGGAAACGCTCTGGCTGCACTGCAGGTAATAGTAGCCGATGTCCGGGATGGAAACGGCGGTGCGCACATAGCGCAGATATTCGGTGTTGAACAGCTGATCCTCCGCAAACAATTCTTTGCGGAAATGGAGGCTGTGCTTCCGCAGGAGATCACGGCGGTAGAGCTTGTTGCAGGGGCTGCCATAGTAGAAGGTGTTCGGCTTCTGGATCAGATGCTTTGCGTACTCCTGTCCGGTGTACACCCCGGCAGGCAGATAGCCATAGGCCCGGGTGCGGGGCGGATTGCGCTGGAGCACATGCTGCAGTGCCTTTTCCCATGGGCGGATGTGCTCCACATAGTTTTCCGGGTACACCATCCAGAAGGGCGCGATCACAAGATCGGCGGTGTGGGCCTCGGCGGCGGAGACCAGCTTTTCCGTAAAATCGGGGGCCAGCCAGTCGTCGCTGTCCACAAACTGGATGTATTTGCCGTGGGCCAGCGCAATGCCCTGATTGCGGGTATCCGCTGCGCCGGTGTTGGTTTTATCCACCAGTGCAATGCGGTGGTCGCTGGCGGCAAGGGCGCGGCAGACGGCAAGGGTGTCGTCGGTGGAGCCATCGTTCAGCAGCAGGATCTCAATGCTTTTATAAGTCTGGGCGCAAATGCTTTTGACACAGCGGGCAATGCACCCGGCAGTGTTGTACATGGGCACGATGATGCTTACAAGGGGAAATTCCATAGGTTCTCCTTTTCTCAGATGCGGCTGTGGGTGCGGGCAAATGCGTCGGAAAGCTTCTGCACCGGGCCGTTGGGCAGAGGGCTTTCAAACAGGCTCAGATAGATGCCGTGCAGCCGCAGGCGGAATTTATCGTACACGCCCAGCTGGATGCACAGTTCCTTGTAAGTGTGGTACATCCGGCTGCGGTGGCGCAGCATGTCCGCCGCGCTCACCTGCGTATGGCATACGCTCTGCGGGTTCTGAATGTAGCAGTAGGCGGCTTCGTCGATGGCGGCAAACCGCTGTGCCACCTGCAGATACCGGGTGTTGAACAGCTGGTCCTCGGCGTATACCACATGCTCGAACCGGATGTGCGCCATCTGGATGAGATCCCGGCGGTAGAGCTTGTTCCAGAGCACGCCGTAGTAAAAGGCAGCGGCATTGCCGGTGAGCTGCCACAGGTAATCCACCTTGTTGTACACCCCGGCGGGCAGCAGGCTGTACTCCCGGGTGTCATAGCCGCCATCCTTGCGGGGCACCATCATCCGGTAGGGAGCCAGCACAAGGTCGGCATGGCTGCGCTGCATAGCAGCCACCAGGTTTGCGGTGCAGCCCGGCAGCAGGTGATCGTCGCTGTCCGCAAACTGGATGTATTCGCCGTGGGCAAGGGCAAGGCCGCAGCTGCGGGTGTCTGCTGCGCCGGTGTTGGGCTTGTCCACCACACGGATGCGGCTGTCGGCGGCAGCAAGCTTCCGGCAGACAGCAAGGGTGTCGTCGGTGGAGCCGTCGTTCAGCAGAAGGATCTCAAGCTCCGGGTAGCTCTGGGATGTGATGCTCTCCACACAGCGGGAGATGAAGCCCGCCGCGTTATAGGCGGGCACAATAACGCTGACAAGCGGCTGCGGCATGGCGGGTCCCTCCGTTTTTTCTTTTTTCGATGCAGCAAAGTTTTATTTATCATACTCCAGCCCTGCGCAAAAATCAAGGCGGGCGGCTGGCGGAAAGGAGAATGTGAGATGGTATTTCACATTGCGGTATGCAGCCCGGACGCGGCCTTGCGCAGCGGGCTGGAACGCCAGTGCATGGAATATTTTGCCCGGCGGCAGGATGCGTGCATCGTGCAGCAGCTGCCGGATGCAGATGCGCTGCTGCGCCGGGACACCGATGGAGAACGGTTTGACCTGTATCTCATCGAGCTGGGCGCTGTAGCGGCTCCGGCAGGGCTTTCGGCGGCTGCGGAGCTGCGCCGCCGGGGCCGCAGGGCTCCGCTGGCCTTTGCGGCCCGCACACCGGCCCACGCCTACAGCGCTTTCCGGGTGGATGCCATGCAGTATTTGCTTCTGCCGGTGCACCAGCAGGAGCTTTCGGCCCTGCTTGCCCGCGCCACCGAGCCGGAGTACGGCCCGGCAATGACCGTTGTCACCGCCGAAGGCCTGCGGGCGCTGGCCTATGCGCAGATCGAATATCTGGAGTGCACCCACCATGTGGTGCACTTCCATCTGCTCAGCGGCGAGGATGTAGTGTCCCTTTCGCTGCGGGTGTCCTTTGCCGAGGTAGCAAAGCCGCTGCTGGAAGACGGGCGTTTTTTGCAGCCGCACCGCTCCTATGTGGTCAATCTGGCGGCGGCACAGCTGCTGACGGCGGGCGAGCTGCAGATGTGCAGCGGTGCGCGCATCCCCATCCCGCGCGGACGGGAGGGTGCAGTGCGCGAAGCCTTCCGCAGCTGGATCGACCGGTAAAATGGCAAACAAAAAAGAGCCGCTTTCACGGCTCTTTTTTTCGTGCCCGGAGGTCAGGCATCGGGTTCGGTTTTGTGTTTCTTTTCCTTGTCGGAAGCATCCAGAACACCAAAGCCCCAGTGGTTGGCCATGTCCATGATGATCTTCTGGGGAGAACCGGAGGGATAGGCGTTCTCGGAGAACGCGGTCAGGAATTTATACAGCTGCGGCTGCACCTGATCGTACAGGCCCAGCTTTGTGTACAGCTCCTTGTAATAGCGGAACACCTGCAGTTTGTTCTGCACGATGGAAGCCAGATTGATCTGGGTGTGGCAGATGCTCTGGGGGTTCTGCACATAGTGGTAGCCCGCTTTGGAAATGGATACGAAAACATTGGCGTACAAAATGTATTCCAGGTTGAAAACCAGGTCTTCGGCCCAGCGCACCTCGCTGGTGAACTGCAGATGATGGTCTGCCAGAATATCCCGGCGGTAGAGCTTGTTCCACAGCACGCTGTAGAAGAAGGATGCGGGCTTCTCCATCAGGCGCAGGGCAAAGGTATCGCGGTCGTAGATGCCCTCGGGCAGGAAGCCGTATTCACGGATATCATCGGGCTTTTTCTCGGCATCGATGCCAAGGTTCTCCTGCAGGTTTTCCAGTGCCTGCGTGGCCTTGGAAGAGTTGGCGGGAATCACCATCCAGTAAGGTGCAATGACCAGATCGGCGTTGTTCGCTTCGGCGGCAGTCACCAGCCGCTCGGTAAAATCAGGGTCGAGATAATCGTCGCTGTCCACAAACTGCACATACTTGCCCCTTGCAAGGGACATGCCGCAGTTGCGGGTCTCCGACACACCGGAATTGGATTTGTCCACCAGAACGATGCGGGGGTCCTTTTCACGGAATTGCTCACAGATGGAAAAGCTTTCGTCCCGGGACCCGTCGTTGACCAGAATGACCTCGATATCCTTCCATGTCTGGGCACAAATGCTCTCCAGACAGCGGGCAACACTATTCTGCACGTTGTACACAGGCACGATAATGCTGACGAGTGGGTTGTTCATGACGGAAGGTCTCCTCTTTACGGATATTATACCTTTATATTGAAAATCACAGAGTGTATTCTCACAAATAAGGACACTTCCCCCTTGGGGCAGTCCTATTTATAATATCATACTCTTCTTGCGCACAAAATGCAAGAGCAAAGAAGAATCAGATAAAGAAAAGAACCGCACGCTGCGGCCCTTTTTTATTACACACGTGTCCAGTCTAGCATATCCCACCGGGGCACGAACTGGCTGCAGATGCGGCGCATCTCCGGCTCGTCGGCGGCAGAGGTGCGGTCTGCGATGCCAATGACGTAATACCCGGCCTTGTGGGCGGTGGTGGCGGCGTATACGGCATCCTCGCACACGGCGCAGGCGGCGGGGTCTGCACCGCCCAGACGGCTCATGCACTCAAAGAACACCTCCGGGTGGCTTTTGTGCAGCACACCCCGCGCTTCCACGATGAAGGAGAAATACTGCGCGATGCCAAGCCGGGTAAGCACGGTGCGGCACTGTTCGGCCCAGGTGTTGGAGCAGATGCACATGCGTGCGCCCTCGGCCTGCAGCTTTGCCAGCATCGTGCGCACGCCGGGTTTCAGCTCCACGGTCTCGTACAATTCGGCGATCACCTCGCGCATCACGGAAAAATAGCTTTCATCGGTCAGCGGCAGGCCGTACTCCCGGATCAGATACTGTGCGCCCTCCTGCATTCCCATGTTCAGCAGTGTGGCGCGCAGATCCCCCCGCGGGGTGCGGCCATAGCGGCGCAGCAGTGCGTCGGGGGCACCCTCCCACACCACGGTCATGCTGTCGGTCAGGGTGCCGTCCATATCAAAGATCCATTGCTTGCAGTGCATTAGAATGCCTCCTTTTGAAATCCTGACAAGTATACCATGTTTCTTTGCCGGGAGAAAGGCATCAATTTACAAAAAACGGAAGAAATTTCTCTGGAAATATGCTATAATCTGAACAAAACCGGAAACGATCAAAGGAGGCGGATGCAATGGATGATCGCAGTGCTCCGTGCAAAGCTCTGGTGCTGGCGGGCGGCGGAGCCAGGGGCAGCTATCAGGTGGGTGTGTGGCGCGCGCTGATGGAGCTGGACTGGCACCCGCAGATCATTACCGGCACCAGCGTTGGCAGCCTGAACGGTGCCATGTTCGTGCTGGACCAGTACGAGACGGCCCGCGATATGTGGCTGGCCATCCGCAGCAAGGATGTGATGGAGCTGCCGGAGGAGGATGCCGACCTTTCGGCCCTGCACCAGTTCCTGCGCAGCGTGGTGAAAGCCGGCGGCATGGATGTGACCCCGCTGGAAGAGATCGTGGAGCGGGTGCTGGACGAGGATGCCCTGCGCGCGGCTCCCATCCGCTTCGGCCTTGTCACGGTGGAGCAGCGGGGCTTAAAGCCCCGGGAGCTGACGCTGGACGAGATCCCGGCAGGAAAGGTCAAGGACTACCTGATGGCCTCCGCTGCCTGCTTCCCTGCCCTGCGTGCGCGGGAGATCGACGGGGTCAAGTTTCTGGATGGCGGCTACAGCGACAACATGCCCACCGGCCTTGCCAAACGCATGGGCGCGGATGAACTGGTGTGCGTCGATCTGGAAGGCGTGGGCATCACCCGCCCCAACCTCACCGGCCTGCCCACCGTGATGGTGCGCAGCTACTGGGAGCTGGGCGATATCCTGCACTTTGACCCCGACACCGCCCGCCGCAACATCGAGCTGGGCTACTATGATACCCGCCGCGCTATGGGATATCTGCGGGGGTGTGCCTATGCTGTCTCCTGTGATGCCCAGAGCTGCACGGACGCTGCTGCGTTCCACGCAAAATTTGAGCGGGTGCAAAAGGCCGTGCGGGAGAAATACCCGGTCACCCTGACGGCGGATGCGGCCCTGCTGCTGGCCAAGATGAAGGATGCCGACCTTGCCCCGCTGGAAGCCGCCGCGGAAGATGCCGGTGTGGACCCGGCCCATTACTACACCACCCATACTTTGTGCGATGCATTCCTTGCAAAGTGCGATCAGGCACGGATGCGGAGCTTTGCACCGCTGTTTGAGGGCAGTGCCGATGCGGCGCGGGCCGCACTGGCCGCGCTGCTGCCCAATACCTTTTTGCAGGCGCTGGTCTGGCGCACCCTGACCACGCCGGAAGCCGAGCTTTTGCCGGAGGTGACCGAACATGAAAGTGTATAAAGGTTCCTGCGCTTCTCCCGGCCTTGTGCTGGGGCAGGTGAGCCGTCTGGAGCACCATGTGGAGACCACGACCGTGGGCCCCTTTAAACCGTCCCGGGAGCTGCAGCTGCTCACCGATGCCATCCGCACGGCGCAGGACGAGCTGGAATCCATGGCAGACCGCGCCGCGCCCAGCGAGCAGGCCATCTTCCAGTTCCAGAGCATGATGCTGGACGACGAGGGCATGATGAACGAGGTGCGCTTCTGCATCAATGCGGGCATTGGCGCGGCAGCGGCCATGAATCAGGTGGGCCAGCGCTACGCCGACCAGCTGGCCAACATGAAGGATAATCCCTACATGCAGCTGCGCAGTGTGGATATCCTCGATGCAAGCCGCCGGGTCATCAACATCATCACCAACCGCCCCCGCATGTGGCTGGCGCTGGATCACCCGGTGATCCTTGCCGCAGAGCGGCTGATGCCCACCGACCTGTTCAGCGTGCCTTCCGGCATGATTTTAGGCATCATCACGGCAGAGGGCAGCGGCCAGAGCCACGCGGCCATCATTGCCCGGGCAATGAATATCCCGGGCATCGTGCAGGTGGGCCGGGATTTTCTGGACGACTGCGACGGCCGCACCGTGATTTTGGACGCCACCGGGGGCCAGTGCACGCTGGACCCGGACGCTGCCGCCCGCCAGCAGGCCGAGACCCGCATCTGCGAGCTGCAGCGGGAGAACGAAGAGATGGGGCAGCTGCATGCTCTGCCCAGCAGGACAAAGGACGGCCAGCCCTTTGAGCTGCTGGCCAACTGCTTTGGGCCGGAGGACATCGACACGGCCATGCAGTCCGGTGCACAGGGCGTGGGCCTGCTGCGCACCGGCTACATGATGCTGCCGGGCCGCATCCTCGATGAGCAGGAACAGTATTTCTTCTACTGCTCCTGTCTTGCTGCCGCCAAGGGCTGCCCGGTAACGGTGCGCACCTTCGACTTTGGCTCAGACCGCACCATTTCCGACGCCTATCAGGGCCTGCAGTCTTCCAAGCTTGGCCTGCGGGGCATCCGCAACAGTCTGCGCCAGCCCCACCAGTTCGAGACGCAGCTCTGTGCACTGCTGCGCGCCGCCGCCCGCGGCCCACTGCGGGTGATGTTCCCCATGGTGACGAATGTGGAGGACTGGGACGCAGCCATGCGTGTGGTGGAGCGCTGCCGCGAGCACCTGCGGGAGCGCGGCGTGGCGTTCAACGAAGATACAAAGTTCGGCGTGATGCTCAGCGTACCCGCTGCCTGCCTGACCGCTGAGGAATTTGTAGAGCACGGGGTCGATTTTCTTGTGGTCGGCACCAACGACCTGACCCAGTACACCCACGCGGCCGACCGGGAGCTTGCCAGCGCCGAGCACTACTACCGCCCGGCCAGCAAGGCCATGAAAAAGCTCATCACTATGGTGCTGAATGCCGCAAAGGTGCGCAATGTGCCGGTGACCATCTGCGGCCTTGCGGTGGGCAACCCGGCCAACACGGTGCAGTATTTGCAGCTGGGCCTGCGCAGCTTCTCGGTGAGCCCGCAGAACCTTTTGAACGTGAAGAAAGCTCTGCTGGAGCTCTGACGCTCCAAACCATTTTTGACACAGCAGCCCGGAACGATCTGTGGGTCGTTCCGGGCTGTTTTTTCTGCGGCTGCGAAAGCATTTTCTCTTCCATTTTTTTACAGAACGCACGAAAAAACAGGGGGGGGGTATCCAAAAGGTTCGTACAGAATGAAGATTGCGCCTTGTTGCAGAAGTGCTATACTTTAAATGTTTAAAACGTGCGGGCAGGCGAAAAAAGCCTGCATGCACGAAAAAAGCGAGAGAGGAGTCATCTTTATGAAGAAGTTTGGCACACGGCTCATCAGTGCGGTACTTGCAGGCTGCATGATGACCTCTGTCCTTCCCGTGAGCGCATTTGCTCTGGAGGAAAGTACAGAATTTGAAGGCAATGTGAGCGCACAGGAAAATTCCGATGCGCCTGCAGAGCCCTCCGGAGAGGTGGCAGCGGCCTGCCCCCTGACCGGCGGCGAGACCATCAACAAGGAGTTCATTGAAGAGCATGGCGGCAGCAAGGTTTATTCCATGAGCGGTACCTATACAGATGGGATCGTGATCGACGCTGAGGACGACGATGTGGTCATCAACGTCACCGGAGAAACGACCTTTGCTAAGGGTAGTGCGGCCTTTATTACAGTCCGCAAAGCCAAGAGCGTGACCGTCAACGCTGAGGGGCAGACCATCAAGACGGCAGAGGGCCTCGCCTACAGCCGCTGCTTCTATGCCGAAAACAGCTTCACGGGCACCGCAGTGCTTCACGGCGGCACCTATAACTGGCAGTGTGGCAGCAGGCCCGCATGCTATCTGTGCGGCGGCAGCTGGACGTTTGACCATCTCACCATGAAAGCCATCACGCGTGCTATTGAAACAGATGGAGCCAATGTGACCGTCAACGGCGGCACCTACGACTGCAGCTATAGCGACAGCGCGACGTTTTGGATCCAGAATTCCACCAACTCGTCCTTCAATTATGTGACAGCCTCCGGCGCGGGCTGGGTCCTGAACGCCATCGACAACAGTGTGGTCAATGTCGTCGGCGGCTCTTACTCCAGCAATAAGGCCGAGGTACACCCAGACCGTCCGACGCTGCGCGTCGCCAATAATGCAACGCTGAACGTCACAAATGCTGATGTCACCGGAACCTACTGCGATGTGTTTGTGACGGGCGCCACCGCCAACCTTTTCGGCGGTACTTATACCAACACCAACGAGTATATCAACCAGGAGCCTATTAACTACGAGTCCCCTGCACTGAAGGTATGGAACGGCGGCACATTGAGCGTCAATGGTGCCACTGTGGATTGCACGGGCGGCAATGCTGCCATTTCTTCGGGCGAACCGGCAGGGTCGGATTACTCTTATGTGAACGGCGGCAATCTGGTCGTTGAGAACTGCACGATCCAAAACAGCAAATACGGCATTTATCTCGGTAAGGGCGAAAACGCCTCCGCAGAGCTGAAGAGCGCCGAGTTTGAGGGGAACGACAGCGATATTTACCTCGCTTCCAACAAGAAGATCACCATCAGCGATACCTTTACCACCAAAGCCACCATCATCAAGGTTGCCGACCCGAAAGAAGGCCGTCAGCTCACGGTCGCAGGCAATGCAAACAAGCTGAACCTTGTGAGCCAGGATGGCTACCGCGTGGCGTATGACAAGGCACAGCACTATTATTACCTGACCCAACGGGCACCCGGCTACACCCTGACCGCCAAGGATGCCACGGCAACGATCAAGGTCGGGGGCGTTGACACTAAGGTTGACCCCAATGACGAGATCTACGAAGGCACCCCGGTCACCCTGACCGCAGACCCAGCCCCCGATGGACAGAAGTTCGCAGGCTGGACCGGGATCGTGATCTTGAACGGCGTTGTACAGAATGAAATGAATGACCTGCTGAGCTTCCCCAATGAGGAGGACCATACCACGGCGAACTTTGAAATGCCCAAAGGCAACGTGACGGTCAGAGCCGTGTACGAAGCCGTGGACCCCGTGGAGCCGCCTGTGGACCCGGTAGACCCGGTGGACCCGGTGGGCCCCGTGGACCCCGTCCTGCCCGGTGTCATCATCGGCGGCGCTGTAATCCTGGGTGCCTATGAGACCGGCACCGGCATCTACCGTCTGATGAACATGCAGGGCATCCCCCTGCCTTCCAACCGCATCGAGCTGGCAGAGCTGGTCTGGGAGCGTGCAGGCAAGCCGGAGCCGCAGAACATGACCGATGAGGACCTGTATGCGGACATTGACGCCGACGATACCGATGCCCAGAAGGCTGCACACTGGATGGTGGAGCAGGAGCTGATGAAGTTCGACGAGGACAACAACAAGTTCCATCCGTGCTTCCCGGTCAGCAAGCTGCGCGTCTGCCTTACCTGGCAGAATGCAAAGGACAAGGGTCTCATTGACTGATCTGCCCTGCGTCTGCACAGCGGAACAATAAAAAAACAAGGGGCCGCTCCTTTCCGGGAGCGGCCCCTTGTTGCTGTCCGGAAGGCCCGCAGGCGCTGCCGGGCAGCACAAAGCATTATTCCAGATTCCCCGTCAGGGTCATGACGGACGCAAGCACGGCCAGCGGGGCGGTCTCGCACCGCAGGATGCGGGGGCCAAGGCCCACCGTTCTGGCACCGGCCTTTGCGGCCATCTCGGCTTCCTCGGCGGCAAAGCCGCCCTCGGCACCAGTCACGATGGCGATTTTCAGCTTTTCACCATCGGCGGGCTTTGCTGCGGCCAGCAGGTCGCGCAGGGGCGCGCCGCCGCACTCGTAGCAGAACAGCACAAGGTCGTACTGTGCAAAGGTGCGGCACACGGCACCAAAGTTTGCCAGCGGCAGGGCCACATCCGGCAGAATGCCCCGGCCGCACTGCTTGGCGGCTTCCAGCGCAATGCGGTTGTAGCGCTCGTTCTTCTGCTCTTCCTTTTTGGGTGCAGCCACGCAGTAGCGGCTGAAGAAGGGTACGATGTGGGCAGCGCCCAGCTCCACCCCGTGCTTGATGATCTGTTCCAGCTTGTCCTGCTTGGGATAGCCCGCCAGCAACGTCACCTCCACGGTGGGCTCGGCAGCGCTGGGGTAGCCCGGCTCTACGGCAAAATCCACCCTGTCCTCCCCAAAGCCGGTGATGGTGGCGGTGTACTCTACGGCGTTGCCGTCGCAGAGGATGACGGTATCCCCCGGCTTTGCCCGCATCACCCGGGCAAGGTGATGGGCGTCCGCACCCCGCAGGGTGGCGGTGCCGTCAGAGATCTCAGTGGTAAAGTAGCGGTGCGGCATACTGTGCGCTCCTTCTTATAATATTTGAATCTCAGGCCTTTTTGCAGACGATGCACTCCCAGCCGCGCTTTTCCTTGACCTCCACCACGGACAGACCGGCTTTTTCCAGCCCAGCGATCACCTCGTCCTTGCGGCTGTCGATAATGCCGCTGGCAATAAAGGTGGCACCCTCGGCCATCAGGCCGGGCACGGCGGGGGCAAGGCTAAGGATGGCGTTGGCCACGATGTTGGCGGTGATGATGTCGTATTTGCCGCTGGCCTTGTCGGAAAGGTCGCCCACCAGCACGGTCAGCTTGTCCTGCACGCCGTTCAACGCGGCGTTCTCGCCTGCGGTGCGCACGGCCACAGGGTCGATGTCCACGCCCTCGGCCACGGCAGCGCCCAGCTTCAGCGCCGCAATGGCAAGGATGCCGCTGCCGGTGCCGATGTCCAGCACCCGTTCACCGCCTTGCACCCGCTCGTCCAGCGCTTCCATGCACAGGCTGGTGGTCTCGTGGCCGCCGGTGCCGAAGGCAAGGCCCGGGTCAAGGATCAGCTTTACCCGGTCGGTGTCGTACTGCTGCCACGAGGGCACCACCGCCAGCCGTTTGCCGATCTCCAGGGGGTGATAATACTTGCGCCAGCCGTTCTGCCAGTCCTCCTGCTCCACGCCTTCGGTCTCCACGGTGTAGGCGATGTTTGCAGCTTCCATGCGGGCGGCAATGAGGGCCAGCGTTTCCACGGGGGAAGCGCCCGGCTCCAGATACATATGGATGATAACGGTATCGCGGGGCTTGTCCAGCAGCTCCTGCTCGATCAGATCCACATGGGCGATCTCGGCCACCTGCTGCTCGATGTCGCTGTAATCCTCGATGTAGATGCCGCCTTCGGCGATCAGGGTAGCAACGGCTTCGGCGTTTTCGGCATCAGCCTTGGCCACGGTCAGTCCAAAGAAGCACTC
>ENA-OPYH01001319-OPYH01001319.1-human-gut-metagenome-genome-assembly--contig:-NODE-1319-length-14347-cov-3.203261_pt1 | contig 14347 bp, 9 predicted proteins | sample MGYA00241254_ERZ501488 | MGnify/ENA primary metagenome ERZ501488 (study PRJEB25962, sample SAMEA2042660) | human gut metagenome | biome: human gut; feature: human-associated habitat; material: faeces...
TTTTTTTGTTTTGTAAGTTTTTTATTTCAAAAGTCCCAAAAAGCCTAAGACAAAATCCCCGTCCCAATGTCTAAAGTTTGAAAAGGCCTACGCAAATTTAGGTTTTGCAGCATTTATTAAGGACGAAAGTAAAATTTGTAATATAAATGTTAAAAAAACTTAATAAAAAGTGCTAAAACGACAAAAAATAGCATCCCTAGTAGAAAAAAGCTGGCAATTTTTGCCGGCTTTTTTCTTATATTGTTTTTTTATATATATGAAGCTAAAATATTAATGATATATATTAAAGTTATAAAAACAAGGAGAATGTATATGAAAAAGCTTGTAGAAACAAACAAACAAGAAAGAAATAGGAGAAAAAGAGGCGAGCAAGGTTCTGTAACCTTATTCGTTTTAATTGCAATGATTTTCTTTTTAACGGTTGGAGTTGCGGTTTACATTTCGAATGTAAATAATTCTTCATCTCAACAAAGGGATGTTAAGAAGATTCAAAGTGAATATAATGATACTGGTGATGTAAATAAGGTATATGAAGACCAAAAAGATAGGCTTAACCAAAGATTGTTTATTACTGTTAAAGACAATGATAAAAATATATATCAAGAAGGTAAGTGGACTAATAAAGTTCCTTTGACAGTTGAGGTAAAATGGCCAGATGGATTAAGTAAAAATGAAAAAATTATAACAGTAAAAGGCAAAAAAGATGGAACTGAAATTACAGTTACAGATGAAGAAATAAAGGATTTGAAAATAAGTGAGTCATGTACAATATCAGCTAAAATAAATGGAACTACATCAAAAATTGAAGTTTTAGTTGATACAACTAGCCCTGATATAGAAATTGAAAAAAATGGCGGAAATTATGTAATAGATAATAATCAAACATCAAAAGAAATAACAACGACAATTACAGTAAAAGATGAAGAAAGTGGAGTTGATAAGGTTTTATATAAATGGTTAAAGGCAAAAGATGATGGATCAAGACCAGATGCACCAGATGAAAAAGATTTAAAAACATTAGAAGGAACAACGGCAAATGTAACAAATACAATTTCAGAAAGCGGAAAATATTATTTATATGTTAAAGCACAAGATAAAGCTGAAAATGAAAGTGAAAAGTGGAGTGAGCCATTTAATGTTATAAATAAAGCAGATGTAGAAAATACAATAAAAATTGCTAAAGAACCAGACGGATGGACAAATGAAGATGTAAAAGTAACAGTTGATTATGGAAATATATTAACTACATTTAGACGTCAAGGATTTGGAAAAACAGAGAATGAAGCAAGACAAGATGCAATAAATAACACAATACAAACTAAAAATCCAATAACAGTTACAGTAAAAGAAAATGGAATAATTTATGTATCTGCAAAAGATCAAGAAGGATTAATAGATGATATATCAAAAACATTAAAAATAGATAATATAGATAAATTATTACCAGAAATAACATATACAAAAAATCCTGCACAAGGGTATACAAACAAAGATGTAGTACTTACAATAACATTAAAAGACCAAGAGGCAAACGATAAGTATGGATGTAGCAAAGTAATAGCATGGCAAATAAGCAAAGATGGTAATTTAGATGAAAACTGCAGAGAAGGAACCGCTTCCGCTTTTTCATGAGGAGGTACATGGACAAATTTAGATGAAGCAAAAGAACAAACAACAGTAGAATATAGCATAAAAGAAAATGGAACATATTATATATATGCAAAAGATCAAGCAGGAAATGTAGCAAAAGAGCAAATTGTAATAGATCAAATAGATAAAAATCCACCAAAAGTTGAAGTTACAGGAAATCCAACTACATGGGTAAAAGGTGAAGTTGAATTAGACATAACAGCTAAAGATGATGAAACTGGAATAAAAGAAATAAAAATAAATGGACAAAAAGTAACAGCAACTATAGATGAAGACAAAACAGCAAAAGTAAAATATCCTGTTACAGAAAATGGAACAATAAACATAGAAGTTACAGATGAAGCAGGAAATGTAACTACAAAAACAATAACAGTAGATAAAATTGATAATAAAGGACCTGAAGTAACAATAACAGGAAATCCAGAAAATTGGACAAATAAAGATGCTACTTTACATGTAAAAGCAAAAGATGATGCAAGTGGAATAGAAAAAGTAACAATAACACAAGTAGTAGATGGTAAAGAAGAATCAAAAGATGTTAATTTTACAACAAATGAAGATGGTTCTATTGATTTAGACTACACAGTAGATAAAAATCAAACAATAAAAATAAGTGTTACAGATAAGGCTGGAAATACAACTACAAAAACAATAGTAGTAGATAAAATAGACAAGGAAAAACCAACATTAAAAGCACCAACTGCTGTTGCAACAACGAATACAGTTACAGTTACATTTAATCAAACAGATGCATTAAGTGGAATAGATGAAGAAACAATAAGATATGCAATAAGAAAACAAGGTGAAGATGAATGGAAAATAGTACAAAATAGTGAAAAAGTAAATACATTTACAAAAAGAACAAAAGATACATTATATGAAGTAAAAACAATAGCAAAAGATAAAGCTGGAAATGAAATGGAATCTGAAATTGTAATAGTTAGAACACTAAATTTAACAGAGCCATTAATTAAACAAAATCCAGAAACAATTACAAACGAAAATGTAAAAGTTACAATATTAGCACCTGATGCACAAGAAGGAACAACAATAAAATATGGAACAGATGGAGTAAATTTTGAATCAATTCCAACAAATCCATATACTTTTGAAGTAACAAAAAATCAAACAATATATGCATTAGTAGAAAATAATGAGGGTGAAAAATCAAATGTTGCAACACATCAAGTAGATAATATTGATAAATTATTACCTATAGTTACAAATATAAGTGCAAGCACAAAAGCAACAAATAGTACAGTAACAATTACAGCAAAAGCAAAAGACCAAGCTCAAACAGAGGAATATGCAAACAGTGGAATAGTTGCATATATGTTTAGCAAACAAACAGACATAACAAATAAATCTGAAGGATGGAACGAAATAACACAAACAACAGAAGAAATAACAAAAACTCAAGAAGTATCAGAAAATGGAATATGGTATTTCTATGTAAAAGATGCTGCAGGAAATGTTAATAAAGCAAGTGAAGAAAACAAAATAGAAATAGGAAATATAGATAAAACTCTTCCTATAATAAGTGTAGAACCACAAAATAAAGAAGTATGTAAAAACACAAATGTTACAATACATGTAACAGATGAAGGTGGAAGTAACCTATCAGATTCTAACCAATATGAATATCAATTAGGAGAAAGTAACCAAAATATACCAACAGGAAATTGGTTAAAATACACAAATAATGTAGCATTCAATATAGGTGATAATATAACAGGAACACGTTACTTGTGGGTAAAAGAAGTAAAAGATAATGCACAAAATATATCTAATAAAGAAGGAACAAAAGTTAGCACATACCATGTATTTGGACCATATGTGTTTGATAATAGTGCACCAGAAGTAACATTTACACCAAATGGAAATGACACATATAGTAAAACACAAAAAACAAAAGTAACAGTAACAGATGTAGGAACATCAAATATAAATGAAAATGAATTAAAATATAAATGGGTAGTACAAAATGAGGCAGAACCTGCTGAAAATGAAATAGATACTACATTTATTAATGGTGCCAATATAGAAAATGCAAAAAAAGTTACAGGAAAATATTATTTATATGTTCTTGCTAAAGATAATTTAGGAAATACTAAAAAAGCCAAAAGTGAATTATTCTATTTAGATAATACAAATCCAAATAGTGAAGCACCAGTAAAGAAAGTAGCAACAAGTAGCAGTATAACTGTTGAATTCAAGCAAACAGATTCACACAGTCAAATAGATAATAATACTATTTATTATGGAAAAAGATTAAAAGGTACAAATGATTGGACATGGGAGAAAGATGCAAATTTAACACATAAATTTAAAGGACTTGTAAAGGAAACAACATATGAAATATGCACAAAGGCATCAGATAATGCAGGAAATGGAGAACAAATATCAAACATAGTAGAAATAACAACAGAAAAAATTGATAAACCAACAATTACTACAGACCCAAATGCGCCAACAAATAAAAAAGTAAAAGTAACAGTAACATACCCAGAAATAGATGGTGGAAAATACAAATATAGTGAAGATGGAATAAATTATATAGAAGTTAGTTTAAATGATGGTGAATATGTAACATATATAGAAGAAAATAAAACAATATATGCATTAGTAGAAGATGAAAATGAACAAACATCTGAAGTTGCAACATTAGAAATAACATTTATAGATACTAAAAAGCCAACAGTAACAATAACTCCTAATGGAGGAACTTATGAACTAAATCCAGGACAAACAAATGTAAAAGAAAATGTTACAATTACAGCAAAAGACACAGGAACATCAGGTTTAAATGAAACATTACAATATGCAATAACAAGTAGCAATACTCAAAAACCAACAACAGGATGGACTAATTTTGAAAATGGATCTACAAATGAAATTACACTAAATGGAGGAAACAATTATATATGGTTTAATATTACAGATAATGCTGGAAACGAAGTAGAAAATAATGTATCTAATGTATTTAAAGTAAGCTATAAAATTATATATAATGCAAATGGTGGACAAAATGCTCCAAATGCACAAACTAAAGAAAAAGATGTTAATTTAACACTTTCAAGTGATGAGCCAACATGGGATGGATATACATTTAAAGGATGGTCAACATCTAAAGAAGCAGTAGAAGCAGAATATAAAAAAGGTGCAACATATAGTAAAAATGAAGCTACAAACTTATATGCTGTATGGGATGCAAAAAGTTATGTAGTAACATTTAACCCACAAGGAGGAGAGGTAACTCCTACATCAAAAGATGTTGTATATAATAAAGAATATGGGCAATTACCAACACCAACAAAGCAAGGATATAGATTTGGGGGATGGTACTTAGAAAACACATATGAAAATAAAGTAGAAGAGAAAACAATTGTATCAAAATCAGAAAATCATACATTATATGCAAAATGGACAAGTGCAGAAAACACACCATATACAATTTATCACTATGTAGAAAATGCAAATGATAATGGTTATACATTATATAAAACAGAAGGAAAAGAAGGAAAAACAAATTCAGTAAAAACATTATTAGATGAAAAAATGGTAATAGATAATTGTACATATAAATATGCAAGCTTAGAAGAAGGAGGAAGTGAAGAAACAAGTTTAACAATTAATGCAGACGGAACATCAAAAGCTTATTTATATTATACAAGAAATAAATTTACATTAACGTTATCAAAAAATGAACATGTTGCAAGCGTTACAGGAGATGGAAGTTATAAATGGGGACAAGATGTTTTAATAGATGCAAGTTTAAATCAAGAAGATGGTTATACATATACATGGGTTAACTGGACAGAAAATGGTGTAGAAAAAACAAAAGATCAAAAAGCAACAATAAAAATGAGTGCACAAAATATGACATTGGTTGCTAATGCAACAAGAAGTGCAAAAAAATATATAGTAACATATAACTCTGTAGTAAATGGAGGAACAACTGAAACTATAGAAGAAGAGTGTACATACACACAAAATGTAGACCTAAGCAAAACAGCTGCAAAAACAGGTTATACATTTATTGGATGGAATACTAACAAAGATGCTACAAGTGCATTATCTACATTAGTAATGCCAAATAAAAATATAACTATATATGCAATATTTAAAAAAGATATAAAAGCAACATATATAGATTATAGTGCTACAACAAAACAAATAAGAACACAAGATATAACAATATATAATAATCAAACAGCAACAATAACAGTTCCAGAACAAAATGAATACAATGGATGGACAAAAAATGGATGGACTAAAGATACTTCAAATTCTGCTGCTAAAGAAATAGAAGCACGGAGGCGGAGAAGTTTTAAAAATCACAACAAATGTTACATATTATGGATTATATACTAAAAATGTAAGTGTAACTTATAACTTAAATGGTGGAGTAGGTACAACTCCAAGCAAACAAACAGTAGAAAGAAAAGTAAATAGTTACTCAATTATAAATATATTTGATCCAGAAGTACAAATTTCTGATTTACAAGCAAGTAAAACAGGTTATACATTTAATAGTTGGAATACTAACGAAAATGGAACAGGAACAAAATATTTAGTTGGAAACAAAACTAAACTTAGTGAAGATTTAAATTTGTATGCTATATGGACACAAAATAAATACCAAGTTACATTTAATACAAATGGTGGAAGCAGTGTAGAAAATAAAGAAGTAACATATGATTTAGCATACGGAAATTTACCTTCTACAACAAAAACTGGTTATACATTTTCAGGATGGTATTTAGATAATGAAACATTTAAAAATAAAACAGAAGAAACAACTAAAGTTTCAACACCAAATAACCATACATTATATGCAAAATGGGATATTATAACATATAAAATCACATATAATTTAAATGGTGGAACATTAGAAAATGCAAATAAAGAAAGTTATACAATAGAAACACCAAGCTTTACATTAAATAATCCACAAAAAGAAGGATATACATTTATAGGATGGACAGGAAGTAATGGAAATGAAGCAAGTAAAACTGTAACAATTGAAAAAGGAAGCACAAGTGATAAACAATATACTGCAAATTGGGAAGCAAACAAATATACAGTTTCATTTAATTCAAATGGAGGAAATGATATAGCTTCTAAAGAAGTTACATTTGGACAAAACTATGGTGATTTAGAAAAACCTAAAAAACAAGGATTTACATTTGCAGGATGGTATTTAGACAATGAAACATTTAAAAATAAAATAGAAACAACTACAAAAGTTAAAATAGCAAACAATCATACATTATATGCAAAATGGACAGAAGGTGAATCTGAATATATTGTAGAACATTATAAACAAAATATAGAAGATGACCAATATGGTGAGCCAGAAGTAGAAACTTTAACAGCAGTAACTGGAAGTGAGGTAACACCTGCAACAAAAGATTATGGAAAAGGATTTGAAACACCTAACTTAAAATCAGCTGTAGTTAAGGCAGATGGAAGTACAATAATAAAATATTATTACAACAGAAAACTATTTACAGTTACATTTAACACAAATGGTGGAAATTCTGTGGAAAACATAACTGCAAAATATGAAAAAGAAGTAACATTACCAACTACTAGCAAAACTGGTTATACATTTAAAGGATGGTTAAACCAAGAATTAGAAGTTACATCACCATATAAAGTAGAAGATAATGTAACATTAAGTGCAAAATGGAATGCAATAACATACAATATTACATATTCATTAAATGGTGGAAACCTAGCAGAAGGAATAACAAATCCTAAAAATTACACAATAGAAACAGCAAGTTTTACACTAAATAATCCACAAAAAGATGGTTACACATTTACAGGATGGATAGGAAGTAATGGAACAACACCAAACACAACAGTAACAATTTCAAAAGGAACAACAGGAGATAAGGAATTTATTGCAAATTGGAAAGCAAATGAATATATAGTAACATTTAATCCAGATGAAGGAACAGTAAATCCATCTTCTAAAACAGTAACATATAATGAAAGTTATGGACAATTGCCAACACCAATAAAGACAGGTTATAAATTTAACGGATGGTATACTGGGCTAAATGGAGCTGGAACAAAAATTACAGACCAAAGCATAGTTACTAATATTTCCGGCGGCGATTTTTCTAAAGTTCTAGAGATATTTGGAGGCGCACTGGCCACTGGAAAAGGCACTCAAGCTTTTGTAGAGTCATCTGTTTTGAAGATAACAGGCGGCGACTTCAACTCAGGAAATTTTAAGGGTACCCAAACCCGAAATTGGATTTTTGCGGGCAGCGGATCAGTTAACGGCGGGGCGAGGACGGCACTTTCCTCTTTGAAAATGTTCCCTACGGCAATTGGCTTATTAAGGAGTTGCAGCCCGCCGACGGTTACCTCTCCAATGACGAAATCTATCCCGTCCGCATCAGCGAAAACGGACAGACCGTCGGCATTACGGTCGTCAATGACCGCACCCCCGAAATCGGAACAAAGGCAACAGTGAACGGCGAAAAGACTGCCACTGCCGAGGGCGATATCACCATTGAGGATACCGTTTCGTATAAGCACCTTATTCCCGGCAAGGCATACACCATTAAGGGCATCCTTATGGACATGGCCACAGGCAAAGCATTCCTTGTCGATGGCAAGGAATTGACCTCCGAAGTCACCTTTACACCGGAGGAAAGCTGCGGCGAGGTCACCGTCCGCTTCACCTTTTGCGGCAGTAAAATCACCAAGCAGACTGACCTTGTCGTTTTTGAAACGCTATACCGTGACGGCGTTGAACTTGCCGCTCATGCCGACATTGAGGACGGCGGTCAGACCGTGACTCTCATTCCGCCCAAGCCGGATATTCCGCAGACTGGCGACAACTCCAACCTCGGTTTTTGGATCGGTCTCGGCAGCGTTGCTCTCGGCGGTGTGATTGCCTGCATTATTATGTATTGCAAGCGCAAAAAGGACGAGGATGATGAATGATGAAACGGGTGTATGTCTGCGCTCCTCTCGGTGGGAATATTGAGGAAAATCTCAAAAAGGTCAAGATATATACCGCATATGCACTGAGATGCGGCACGGCTCCGGTCGTGCCGCATTTCTATGCGGAATGTCTTGACGATAACGACCCGAAAAACCGGGAACTCGGCTTGGCGGCAGGAATGTCGCTTCTGTGGCTTTGCGATGAGGTTTGGGTATTCGGAGATACCGTCACGGACGGGATGAGAGCCGAACTGAAATTCTGCAAAAACCTCAATATCCGCATCCGATATATAACCGAAAAAGAAATTCAAAATGTGATCGGAGGTAAAACCCTATGAAAAAGAAACCCATGAGAATTCTTCTCACTCTTCTGCTCGTGGCCGTCCTTACGACGGCATTCTCCATGACCGCATTTGCGGCCGGAGATGTGGCAGGCGCAATCGAAAGCACTTGGAACGCTGCCAAGGGACAGATTCAGACTGTTGTTAATAATGTGGTGTTTCCGGTCTGCGACATGATTCTCGCCATCCTATTTTTTGTGAAAATCGGGACGGCTTACTTCGACTACCGAAAGCACGGACAGTTTGAGTTCGCTGCCCCGTGCATTCTGTTTGCCTGCCTTATTTTCACGCTGACCGCACCGCTGTATATCTGGTCCATTATCTGATACAGCCGGATACGGAACGGAGGTGATGACTTATCTTTGACTGGTTAGGTGATATAATCTCAGGCATCGGCGACGCCATCGGAAACGCAATAGATGTAGTGGAAAGCGGTATCGCCAACGCTATCTGGAACGCCATGCTCCGTTGGATATACGAAATTATTTACGGGGCGATTGCCGACTGCTTCGAAATGATCGGCAATATGAGTGCGGAGGTCTTTGACCTCGAATGGGTGCAGGCGACCGTCAAGCTGTTTACGCTGTTCGGTTGGGGCTTGTTCGTCGCCGGCACGGTTGTCGCCGTATTCGATGTCGCCATCGAGTATCAGTGCGGCAGAGCAAACATTAAAACGACTGCGCTGAACATTTTGAAAGGCTTTTTTGCCTGCTCCCTCATCGGTGTTGTGCCGATTGAACTGTATAAATTCTGCATCAGTCTGCAAAACACCTTTTCGCACGATTTGATCGGCATTGCATCATCGGGTATCAATTCAAGTCTTGCGGATGTCGGACTGAGTGCGCTTGTCAGACTGTTCTCGCCAAGCATAGGTACGACATTCAGTCTGCTGAATCTGCTGTGCATGATTGCCTTTGCCTATTGTGTGATCAAGATGTTTTTTGCCAATATCAAGAGGGGCGGAATCCTGCTCATTCAGATGGCGGTCGGCTCACTGTATATGTTTTCCGTGCCGAGAGGATATGCAGACGGCTTCAATCAGTGGATGAAACAAATTGCCGCACTGTGCTTGACTGCATTTTTGCAGACTACGCTGTTGTTCTTGGGGCTGATCACTTTCCCCGACAATATGCTGTTGGGGCTTGGCATTATGCTTGCGGCAAATGAAGTGCCGCGGATTGCGCAGCAGTTTGGGCTTGATTCAAGCGTTAAGGTCAACATGATGAGTGTTGTACACGCCACGACCACTGCTGTCAACCTTACGCGAACGGTGGCCAAGGTCGCAGGCAAATAAGGAGGTGCAGTATGAAAAACTATATGCAGGCAAACAGATTTTTGCAAAAATACGGTCCGGACGCATTCAAAATCATTGCCGCTTATGAGGAAGCGGCAGATATTCCGCCAAACGAGCGATATGCAAATTGGTACGGCGATTACGGTATATTCGAGCCGTCATTAAACGAGGACATGACCTATGACAAGCTCCTGTCTCGTTACAAAGTCGGGCTGAAATATCTCGGTATTATCCACGAACAGACAAAAGCAGTGTGCGGTAATTTCCTCTCGGAACAGCTTGCAGAGCATATCCGTGAGCAACTCGGACGGCACAATGCCGACGCCGAATACCGTCCGACATCCGTTATAACTAAAATGGATACGCCGGAATTCACAAGGGATATGCTTGCAGTCGACCGAGATATGGAGGTGGACTGCGACATCGGGCATCAGATCACCTGTTATCTCGAAACATGGTTTGATGTGGACAAGAAATTTGGAACGAACACGGCAGCGGACGATGATAAGTGGCTGAATCTATATGCCAAGTACGACCCGTTCGCCGACACGCTCCGGCTTGAATTTACCGTCACGACCGCCGATTCCTGCGAGGAAGGCGAATATGTACCGACCGTTGCGGAGTCGCAGCTCATCAAGGATATGATCGCCGAAAAGCTCCGTGAGGAATACGGACAGACGCCCAAGGAATTCTGCGAGGACATCGGCGGAATAGAAATCGGAGGAATGACGCAATGACACAATATATCTATCCGCAGAACCTCAAAGCCACCGCCAATCTGTGGCTTTGGAGTTTGCGGGACTTTGTAATACTTGCGGTAGCCGCACTGTTGTCGGTTCTCGCACTTGTGCAGCTGCACATCTTTATGCCGGCCGTAGCTGTTTTATGCTACGGCTTTTTAACGATCCGCATGGACGATACCACCGTAATGGATTTCATGCGTTACGCCGTGCGGTATTTAATATCCACACAGCAATACTTTGAATGGAGATGATGATAATGAAACAGCAGAAAAAGAAAAAAGGCCGTTCGGTGCAGGATCTGCTTGGTATCCGCACCTTTACGAAATACGGTCTTTCTACCAACAAGGGCGAACTGCTCTTTTACCTTGTGTCGCCCACCAATATATCGGTGCTGTCACATACCAACATCGAGATCAAAATTCGCCATCTGATGATGGTGCTGTCGGCGCTGCCGGACATCGAGATCGTCTGCACCGACTCGTCCGAATGCTTCGACGATAACAAAGCCTATCTGACCGAACGCCTTGAAGTTGAGGAAAATGCAAAGGTCAGGAAGCTCATCAAAAAGGACATTGACTTTCTCGATACCATTCAGGTGGAAATGGCAACGGCCCGTCAGTTTTTCTTTGTTGCCCGAATTAAAGGACAGAAAGAAAAACAGGTCTTTGAAACCGCAAACCGCATTGAGAGCAAAATCGCCGGCGAGGGCTTTGAGGTACACCGTCTTAAAAAGCCGGAAATCAAACGCATCCTTGCTCTCTATTTCGATGCGAGTATGCAGGGCGAAGCAATGCCCGACATTGACGGCGAACAGTTCTACGAGGGTACGGACAATGAGGACGAGGAATAAACCCGTCCTCATATTTTTCTGCCTTCTGCTGTCGGCGGCAGCTGTGCTTGCAGGCGTAAATATCTATTCTGAGTTAAAAGAACGGCAGAAAGAAAAAGAGGACTTTGCTGCCGTCTCACAAATCGCCGAGCCTACGGTCACGGCGGCACAGACAGAAACAGAGCCGACCGAGCAGCCTGCGGCAGAACGCAATATACAAGCTCTCATCGCGGAAAACTCCGATTGCATCGGGTGGCTCTCTATTGACGGCACAAACATCAGTTATCCCGTAATGCACACACCGTCCGATCCGCAGAAATATCTCCGCCGAAACTTCTACGGCAAGTACAGCCAAAGCGGTGTGCCGTTCCTTGACGGACGGTGCAGCACGGTCGGCGGCAACCTCATCATTTACGGTCACAACATGAAAAACGGCACAATGTTCTCCGATTTGAAGAAGTATCTGAATACGGATTTTCTGAATTCACACCGCACGGTAAGGCTGGAAACCGCCGACGGTGTGTTTCTGTTTACCGTGACCGAGGTGCGGAGAACCAATACCGCAGACCCATGGTATGACCGCACAACCTGCGAGGACGGCAGGCACCTCATCCTCTCCACCTGCTACGGTTCGGGCAAGGACGGCAGGCTGCTGATCATAGCCGAAGAATAACGGCAGAAAGGAAAAACTATGCTCAAAAGAAAACCGAAAATTCTCACGCCGGAACAGGCAGAGGAAATCCGCACCAAGGACTCCTTCGATATGATCCTTCCCGGCAGCATTAAATTTTTATCCGACCACTATATAGTCGGCGACAGCTACCGCTGTGTGTGGGCAATCCGTGAGTATCCGCCCTCCACCGAGGAACAGGCAATCCTCTCGCAGCTCGCCGACCGCAACGGCGTGTCGCTCCGCATCTATCACCGTTTGGTGGAATCTATGGAACAGCGTAAAATCATTCAAAACGCTACCCGGCGCAATCGGCTGAAAAGCGGCGGCAACGATGTAAGCGAAACCATTGAAGCCGAGGGCAATTTGCAGGATGTTATCGAACTTCTCGCCAACCTCCGAAAGAACAAAGAACCGCTGCTCCATGTGTCTGTGTTCATCGAACTGAAAGCCAGGAGCATGGAAAAGCTAAAGGAATTGCAGAGCGACATTGCAATGGAACTCACTCGTTCCAAGATTTCCGTCGATAGGCTGACACTGCGGCAGAAAGAGGGCTTTCTCTCTGTTCTGCCCGTGGGCGCGAATATGTTCGGCGCACAGTATGAGCGAGTATTGCCTGCATCCTCGGTCGCCAATATGTACCCATTTAATTTCAGCGGCAAAACAGATCCACACGGCTCATATGTCGGCAGAGATAAATACGGCACGAATATCCTTGTGGATTTCGACCGCAGAGCCGAGGACAAGACCACAAGCAATATCCTCATTCTCGGAAACAGCGGACAAGGCAAGAGTTATCTTCTGAAACTTATCCTCACCAACATCCGTGAATCGGGCAAGCGCATAATCTGCCTCGACCCCGAATCGGAGTATGAGGATCTGTGCGATGCCCTCGGCGGCTGTTATATTGACTTCATGTCCGGCGAATACACCATCAATCCTCTCGAACCCAAGGCATGGACAGACAGCGTTGAGGATATCGACGCCACTACACCCGAAGCGTTCAAGAAAGTGACAAGGCTTTCGCAGCACATTGCCTTTCTAAAGGATTTTTTTCGCAGTTACAAGGATTTTACTGATTCGCAGATCGACACTATTGAAATCCTGCTCTCTAAGCTGTATGCCCGATTCGGCATTACCGACAGCACGGATTACGGCATGAAAAAGCCCTCGGACTTTCCCGTTATGGAGGATTTCTATAAGCTGTGCGAGGAAGAGTTTATGGGCTATGACAAAAAACGCAAATACCTCTACACCGAGGAAACGCTCCAAGAGGTCTGCCTCGGCATCCACTCCATGTGTGTCGGCTCGGAAAGCAAATATTTCAACGGACACACAAACATTACCGACTCCAACTTCCTCGTATTTGGTGTGAAAGGGCTTATGGATACCAACCGCCGACTCAAGGACTGTATGCTGTTTAATATCCTGTCCTATATGAGCAATGAACTGCTCGGCAAAGGCAGCACGGCGGCATCGGTGGACGAGCTGTACCTCTTCCTCTCGAATATGACTACAATCGAATATCTGCGTAACTGTATGAAGCGTGTGCGCAAAAAGGACTCCTCGGTCATTCTGGCAAGTCAGAATATCGAGGATTTTTTGATTCCGTCTATTCGAGAATTTACAAAGCCGCTGTTTTCCATTCCCACACACCAGTTCCTGTTCAACGCCGGGCAGATCAATCCCAAGGAGTATATGGACGCACTGCAAGTTGAGCCGAGCGAATTTGAACTCATCAAATACCCGGAACGAGGTACTTGCCTCTATCGGTGCGGTAACGAACGGTATCTCCTGCAAGTCATTGCACCCGAATACAAGGCGGCTATTTTCGGGAAGGCCGGTGGTCGC
>ENA-OPYH01001324-OPYH01001324.1-human-gut-metagenome-genome-assembly--contig:-NODE-1324-length-14328-cov-4.826175_pt1 | contig 14328 bp, 10 predicted proteins | sample MGYA00241254_ERZ501488 | MGnify/ENA primary metagenome ERZ501488 (study PRJEB25962, sample SAMEA2042660) | human gut metagenome | biome: human gut; feature: human-associated habitat; material: faeces...
AAAGGATGGACGAACAGCACTCATTTCTTGTTTAGATTATGGCAAGGGATACGTTCAGTGTTCCCATACCCCATATCTACTCAAGTGTGGGGTATTGCATCGTTTATTTTCTCTTGGGTTTTGTCAGAACCTCGTTGTAGATAAGCGAAATCAGCTCCACACTTTCTTTTTGATTATTCACCATTGAGGGGCCGGATGGTAATTACAATTTGAATATTCAATCAATTCAAATAATAATTACTATGAAAAAAATTCTATCGGTGTTGTATATTGCTACATTGCTGTTTGCAAGTTGTAGCGATGAGTATGACGATTCGGCATTGACCGGGCGCGTAGATAATTTGGAAAATCGGGTGGCCAAATTGGAAGAGCTCTGCAAACAGATGAACACCAACATTTCATCGTTACAAACTATTGTAACGGCATTACAAAAGAACGACTATGTTACGAACGTGACCCCCATCATGCAGAATGGGAAAGAGGTTGGCTATACGATAACGTTCAGTAAAAGTAATCCGATCACCATTTATCATGGTAAGGATGGACAAAACGGAACTGACGGAGAGGATGGGAAACCCGGAGTTGACGGTGAAGACGGAAAGAACGGACATACTCCCGTTATCGGAGTAAAGCAAGATACTGACGGGAGCTATTATTGGACACTCGACGGTGACTGGCTGACGGACGATAGCGGCAATAAAATCAAAGCAGAGGGAACCGATGGCAAGGATGGTACGGACGGGTCGAATGGAGAAGACGGGAATGATGGGCAGGACGGAAAGCCCGGCATGGACGGCAAAGATGGTATTACCCCTAAATTCAAAATCGAAAACGATTATTGGTACATTTCCTATGACAACGAGTCCACGTGGACACAACTCGGTAAAGCCACCGGTGAAGACGGTAAAGATGGAGAGGACGGTATTAGCGGTGATCCGATGTTTACGGATATTGACTATGAAACCAATACCGACTATGTAATTTTTACGTTGTCTAACGGTACGCAGATCAAATTGCCCACGTGGTCGGCATTCGAGGCTCTGAAAACACTCTGTAATCAGATGAATACCAACATTTCGTCTTTACAAACGATTGTTACTGCTCTGCAAAATAATGATTATATTACAGAGATTACCCCTGTTATGCAAGATGGGATAGAAATAGGCTATACGATCAGATTCAATAAAAGTAATCCAATTACTATTTATCATGGTAAAGATGGCCAAAACGGGACAGATGGTTCGGATGGCAAGCCCGGGGCTGACGGACAAGACGGGCATACTCCTGTTATCAGCGTAAAGCAGGATACTGACGGCGTTTATTACTGGACGCTTGACGGCAAGTGGCTGACGGATGATAGTGGTAATAAAATCAAAGCCGAGGGGACAGACGGAAAAGATGGTGCAGACGGTTCAGATGGAGAAGATGGAACGGACGGAGCGAACGGTAAAGACGGCATTACTCCCAAACTCGAAATCAGAGAGGGATATTGGTACATTTCCTATGACAATGGAACAAACTGGACACAGTTGGGCAAAGCCACAGGTGAAGATGGGACTGACGGAACTGATGCCGTTTCGATTTTCAAGGAAATTACCCAAGATGAAGATTATATCCATTTCAAATTGCAGGATGATTCGGTTATTTCCGTGCCCAAACATCATCCGCTGTCTATCACATTCTCCGAAACCGAGGATATTCGGGTATTGGCGGATAAAACATACTCGATCGGTTATACCATTACAGGAGCTGATGAAAATACCGTTATCAAGGCTTTGGCACAAGACGGGTTTCGGGCTGTGGTAAAAAAGACGGACAATGCAACTGGAACCATCGAAATCACTACTCCGAGTACGATTCTGCCGAGCGAGGTGCTGATATTCGTCACCGACGGTAAGGAACGGACGATTATGCGTTCGATCAACTTTGTCGAAGGAGTTATCGTTGTAACGACCAAATCCTATACGGTCGGTTACAATGGCGGTACGGTTACTGTCGATCTCTCGACCAATATCGACTATACGGTCGAAATACCCGAAGCCGATAAATCGTGGATTTCCGTAGCTGATACACGTACCCGTGCCGCTATGCGTGATGAAACCCTGACATTTACCGTAGCCTCCAATTCGGCTCTTACAGTTCGTTATTCGACAATCCGGTTGGTCGATAACCTCGGTATAACATCAGAAACGATTCTTATCACCCAAAAATCTGGAACCTCACAAACCGTTCATGTTACAACGGCCGGAACCCTCGATCAACTTATCAATTCTGAGGATAAGGACATCATCGAGGAATTGACCCTTACTGGCAAGATCAACACATTCGACTTCGACTTTATCAGAACGATGAAAAATCTTAAAGCCCTTGATCTTTCAAAGACCGACAATACGACTATTCCGGCAAGTTGCTTAGCTAATACTAATATTTCGACAGTTTTATTGCCTCTTGGTCTTACTGCGATTCCAAATCGTGCATTTTATCAAGCAGCAATCACTTCGATATACATTCCCGAAACAGTGCAGACTATCGGAGAATATGCATTTTATCAGTGTAAATCTATTACAGGGAACCTTGTAATTCCTGATGCCACTACCTCAATTGGCAACTACTGTTTCACATCATGTACTTTTAACGGCACCTTGACACTCGGCAATGGATTACAAACTATTGGTGAGTCTGCTTTTGGAGGGAACCAATCATTGGTAGGGGATCTAACAATACCTGTAACAGTTACGTCATTAGGCGCTTCTGCATTTAGTGGGAATGTAGGCTTCAATAGACATCTCACGATTGATAGTGGTATAAATATACCGTTTGCCTGTTTTTATGATTGCCGTAATTTTTCTAAACTCACTATAGCTGAAGGGGTTAATATTATTGGCGAGTCTGCCTTTGAAAATCTTTCAAGCATTACAGGTAATCTTAAGTTGCCTAATTCCATAACATCAATTGGGGCTCGTGCATTTTTCGGTTGCTCTAAAATTGATGGGTATTTATCTCTTGGTCCAAACATTACATCAATTGGAGATTGTGCATTTGTAAAAAGCATTGATTCTGAAGAAATAATACAAGAAAAAGAAAAGCTCTCCACCGATCCCGATATGGACTACTATGATCGTATTATATACGACGATACTTATTATTCTGCTATTTTTTCCAAAATATATATCCAATCTTCACTACCGCCGACGATTACTATTAAATCATTTGGGCTGAAAGAAACGACGATTTCAGATAAGAGATTTATTAAAAGAGAAATCGTCGAAAGACAACCGGGATGGAGCAGGAAAAGACAGTATGACATCTATAATGCTTACAGATATAGAGGCTCGTATCCAAATCATTTGATTGTTCCAACCGGATGTACAGCAAATTATTCTGATTGGGAAGTTGATTTAATTGAAGAAGTTGATTTTTAGCTTTTTAACATCAATAATTATGTGTACAAATTCCAACACTCAACCATCGAATGGACAGCAACTGTCACCCGATGCATTTATTGAGAACTCCCAAAACGATACTCAAAAGATGAATACATTTACAGCTTATGAAAAAGCAATTGAAGGCTATCAGTTTCAGGTAGGCCGCTACAACATCTGGATGAACTATTATGCCATCTTCGTCGGCGCTTTATTCGTCGCTCTTTACTCGATCTGGCCGAAAAGCGAAATCGAAACGCTATGTTGCGCATGCAAACCGGTTTGCGGCAAAGCTCCTGCGGCAGTTGCAGAATCGCAGGAGTGGTTCTTGCCCCTGATTATATCCGTTCTCGGTTGGATCGCCTCCCTTTGTTGGTACGGAGCCTTGCTCGGGTACCGTAAGTGGAACGAGCACTGGATTAAAGTGGTACAGGGTATAGAAATGGTACTTAATAAAGATGTATATCCTAATGTTTACACTGCCCAACCGGAACGTCCTCAGAAAGAGAGTTTGTGGAAACGTATTAAGAATATTTTTCGATGCAATAAATCAAAATGTTATGCGCCAGGCTTTGTCTCTACTCAGAAAATTACCGGAATTTTTATTTTTTTCGCAGCATTGGCTTGGGGCGGTTTGATAACCTACATTTTATATCAATGGTGCTGCGGATGGAACCTTTGGAGCATTATCCTTAGTGTCCTGTGTGGCTTTCTTACTGTTGTATTGCTGTGTCGTTTACATTGGGGAAAATCAAGATTTTATTCGTCAACTATTATTGATAGATAGCTACCGGCGATGAATCGTTGAAAAGAAACTATATTTACTTACGAATCATTGCAAGCTACGAATATTATTTTAGTGGAACAATCCCATTTGACGTAAAAAACGGAGGCTCATCGGCCTCCGTTTTGTTTAAAATCCAATATTCAATAAACAAAAATTTTCAACTTTACAAAAAAATGCGGACAAAATGCGGACATATCAGCCAAAATAAAAACCTCAAATGATTGTTTATAAGTCATTTGAGGTTTTTTGAATAGTACCCGGAGCCGGGATCGAACCGGCACAACATTGCTGTCATTGGTGTTTGAGACCAACGCGTCTACCAATTCCGCCATCCGGGCTGCTAAATCGGTGATTTGCTCTGCAAAAGTAATGATTTATCGAGGAACTCCAAATTTTTTTCGCATTTTTCTGCGTCCTTACTGTCTGCCGAAGTGGACGAGGAGCCTGGCGGCCTTGGCCGGTCCGACGAGGGCCGAGAGTTCTTCGGCAGGGGCCGTGCGGATTTTCTCCACCGTACGGAAATGGCGCAACAGGAGCTCTATGGTCTTCGGGCCGACTCCTTCGATATTTTCCAGTTCACTGTGAATGAAAGCTTTGCTTCGCTTCTGCCGGTGGAAGGTGATGCCGAAGCGATGGGCTTCGTCGCGGATGTGACACACCACTTTGAGCGGTTCACCCGTACGGCTCAAGTAGTAGGGCATCGGGTCCCCGGGGAAGAAGATCTCTTCGATCCGCTTGGCCAGGCCTACGATGGGGACTTGTTTTTCGATTCCCAGTTCGCACAGCACGGCATAGGCGCTGGAGAGCTGTCCTTTGCCGCCGTCCACGATAATCAGGTCGGGCAGTTCGGCTCCTTCGGCGATCAGGCGGCTGTAACGGCGGAAGACGATCTCGCGCATCGAGGCGAAGTCGTCTGCACCGATGACGGTTTTGATGTTGAAATGGCGGTACTCCTTGCGTGAAGGCTTGCCGTCCCGGAATACCACGCATGAAGCTACCGGGTTGGTCCCCTGCAGGTTGGAGTTGTCGAAGCATTCGATGTGGCGGGGCGGACGGTCCAGGTGCAGCTCCTTTTGCATGGTGGCCATCAGGCGTTCGGTATGCCGCTCGGGATTCTTGATCTCGAGGTTCTTGAGTTGTTCGGCGCGATAGATACGGGCGCTCTTGAGCGAGAACTCCAGCAGATCGAGTTTTTCGCCCCGTTTGGGAACGGTGAAGGTCACTCCGTCGAAAAGTTGCGCGGCCGAGGGGAGGTAGGGAACGATGACCTCTTTGGCCAGCGTTCCGGCGATCGTTTCGGCGATGTGCTGGATGGCCAGGGTCAGCATTTGGGCCGGATCGGTGTCGATGCCCGTGGTGAGCCGTATCGTATAGACGCCCACGACCGAACCGTGGCGGATGCGCAGGAAATTGCAGTAGGCCACATCGTCGTCCACCAGCAGGGAGAAGACGTCCACGTCCACGATGCGTGCGCTGACGATCACCGATTTGCTCGAATAGTTGTCCAGGGCGTCGAGGCGTGTCTTGTAGCGTTGTGCGACTTCGAATTTCAGGTTTCGGGCGGCTGCCTCCATCTCTTTTTCAAGATAGGTACGCACGGGGCGCAGGTCGCCTTTGAGAATCGAAACCGTCATATCGACCAGTGCGTCGTATTCTTCTTCGCTTTGCGCTCCCACGCAAGGTCCCTTGCAGTTGCCCAGGTGGTATTGCAGGCAGACCGAATAGCGCCCTTTGGCGATAGCCGCCGGCGAAAGGTTGAGCGAGCAGGTTCGCAGGGGAATCACCTCGCGGATAAACTCCAGGATACTGCGCTGCATCATTACCGAGCCGTAGGGACCGAAATATTGGGAGCCGTTGCGGTTGAGGATGCGGGTGGACTGTACGCGCGGGAACGGTTCGCGGCGCACGACGATCCAGGGATAGGTCTTGTCGTCCTTGAGCAGGATGTTGTAGCGCGGCTGGAGGGTCTTGATCAACGAGTTTTCGAGCAGCAGGGCGTCCGTTTCGGTATCGACGACGATGTGCCGGATCGCAGCGATCTGCCTCACGAGTACCTGTACCTTGGCGCTGTGTTCCTTGTTCTGCATGAAATACGAGCTGACCCGCTTGCGCAGGCTTTTGGCTTTGCCGACGTAGATGATCGTCCCGTTCTTGTCCAGAAACTGATATACGCCCGGTGACAGAGGCAGCAGGGCCACCTGTTCTTTCAACCCGTATTTTTTTACGTTGTCCATCTGTCGCAAAAGTAGCAAAATTTTAACAAAGACCTCTGCCGTGCGCTGAATCGGAGAATGAGCCGGAGTTTTTCGGCAGAAGTCGTCGATTGAACAGATTGTTCGTGGTTGAAAAGTATTTATATTTTGATTATTTGTCGAAAACATTATACCTTTGGGCCGTTTTATTGAGCAAAATCTGCCTATGAAAAATTTTTTATTCCTGTTATGTATTCTTTCGCTCTGCTTCGGGTGCGACAAGGCGTATGATCTGAACAAGATCGAATCCGGCGATGTAACCATCGGCAACGACCAGAGCGAATGGATTATGCCGTTGGCGCAGATCACGGTCGGAATGGACGAGTTGCAGGACGGCAGTGCGGATATCCGCGCTATTTTCGACGAGGTCGATATCTGGTTGCCGACGACGCTCCCGGGCAATGCGGAGTGGGTCGATATCGTCCGTCTTTCGAGCGATGGAACTTATCTGGACGGAATGCTGGAGGCTCTTATCGACGAGATGCTCGTTCCCGGATCGAAAAAAATGGACGAAGTGGTCGATCTGATTTGGTCCAACGAAGGTTACCGCGAGCGTTTTACGGCGTTGATTCCGGCCGATAGCGAGGAGCTTTTCAAGGCGGAATTCAAGAAGTTTTTCGGCGAGGACAACGAGGCTGGCGAAGCGTTGCGCGATACGATGGGCGAGCTGGCGCGGGAATTTCTTTCCCAGATTAAAATCAATACGATTACTTATAATGCGACGTTGGATGTCGACGATGATTTGATCGATATGCTTGCCGACAACCTCGATCCCGAGGGTACCGTCGATCCGGTCAATACGCTCGATCTGTACGGCGAGGTGCGGAGCAGTCTGCCGGTGAGCTTCGAAGTAGCTGCGGATTTTTCCGAAACGAACGTGGCTATCGCGCCTTTCCTGGTCGAACCCGACGAAGAGAATGACATCGCTCCCGTGCGGCTTTACAAGGATGATATCCGGAGTTTGTTCTCTTTCTTCGAACTGAATGTCGATTTTATGCCGCAGAAATATTATCCGCGCATCGGATTCAGCGACAGCCAGTCGATTCGTATGATGCTGCATTTGAAGAAACGCGGCGGTCTTAATCTGAACCTTTAATCCGGATTCCTCATATGAAAAAGATCATATATACTTTGATTGCGGCATTTGTCGCATGTACGGCCGTGGCACAGACGCCGAGTGCCTACTTTATGGAGGGTTCGACTTTCCGCAGCCAGCTTAACCCGGCTTTCGCTCCGCTGCGCGGCTATGTGAATATTCCCGTATTGGGCGGTGTGCAGGTCAACGTTTCCGGTAACCTCTCCGTCAGCGATATTTTTTATCCGGTGAACGGAAGTTTGGTAACGCTGTTCGACAAGAATGTTTCTGCGGCCGAGGCGTTGGGAAATCTGCGCTCGAAAAATATGCTCGGAACCGATGCCCGGATCAATATCGTCGGTTTCGGTGCATTCCGCAAGGATCATAAGACATTCTGGTCGTTCGATCTGAATATGCGTGTGGAGGCGGAGGCCAATATGCCCTATTCGTTGTTCGACTTTCTCAAGAACGGACGGAACGAGGCCGTTATCAACGATATCAAAGCCTCGACACAGGCTTATCTCGAGGCCGCTTTCAGTTACTCTTTTCCGCTGACGGATCAGATTTATCTCGGTGCTCGGGGTAAGTTTCTCGTCGGCGCGGGCCGTGCGCGGACGTCGATCGACCGGCTCGATATAAAATTGCAGGAGAATAGTTGGAATATCGACGCGGACGGTTCGTTCGAAATGTCGGGCCTTGAGATGAGCTCCATGCAGCGTCCCGACGGGTCGGAATATTATTCGTTCAACGATTTCGACGTCTCTTCCTACAAAGGGCCTGCGGGTTACGGTTTTGCCGTCGATCTGGGTGTGACGTACGACGTGATTCCCGATTTGCAGCTCTCTTTCGCCGTGAACGACCTGGGTTTCATTTCGTGGGGAAAGAAATACCTGGAGCGTGGGCAGATGACCAAATCCCAATCTTTTACCGGCGTGGAGATCATCGACGGTGAGGTTCACGATCCGGAGTTCGATTTCGGCGAGCTGGAGTTCGACCGGGTGCAGGCCTCCAAGGGCAAGACCGAGATGCTGCGCACCTCGATCAATCTGGGGGCCGAGTACGAGGTTTGGCGTCACAAGATCGGCCTGGGTCTGCTTTACAACGTACGTGTCTGGGATGTGAAGACGTTCCACAACCTGACCGCCTCGGTGAACTTCCACCCGATTCCCTGGTTTACGCTGACTACCAGTTATTCGTTTCTCAACGGCCAGGGGCACGCCCTCGGTGTGGCGATCAATGCCTGCCCCAGTTGGATCAACTTCTTCCTGGCGACCGATATGTTGATTTGCAGCCATACGCCGCAGTTCCTGCCCGTCACTTCGACTTCGATGAACGTGACGCTCGGCATCGGCGTTCCGATCGGGCGGCGCAGCCACCGCATTCCGGGAGAGTATCTCTACCGATAATAATATTGTATGATATTAGTTAAGAAGCCTGCATCGGTAGATGCAGGCTTCTTTGATGCGGTGTTTTCTCTTTTTACGATTCTTTGCCGTAACCGGTGTTTGCCGGTTTTCGATGGCGGAATCCCGAAGGGGTACGTCTTCGGGCCGGAGAACACGTGGGAACGGTAGGATTTGATTATGGGACCAAAGTCGGCACTCGTTTTACCGTCCGCAGCAAAGGTGATCGACCGGAACGTCGAACGGATCGGCGGGCAGCTCCTCCACGACTTGATGCGGATAGCACACGCCTGCCTTGAAAGCCCGGAAACCCGGCTGCGACAGGTATTTGTCGTAGAATCCCTTGCCGCGTCCCAGGCGCATGCCTGCGGCGGTGAACGCCACGCCCGGCACGATGATGAAATCGATCTCTTCGGGGCGGCACAGCGCTGTGGCCTCCGGTTCCGAAATGCCGAACGAGCCGGAATCGTTCATCGAGGCGGGATCGTAATCGTAGAATCGCATTATGTCGCCTTCCACGCGGGGCAGCACGATCCGTTTGGAGCGGCTCCAGCGTTCGAGTGCCGGGGCGGTGAGGGGTTCGTCTTTGAGCGAAGCGAAAAGGGCCACCACTTTGGCGCGTGCGAAGGCCGGAAGCCTCTCCGCTTCGTTGAAAATACGTGCGGAAAGCTCTTCGCGCTGTTCCGAAGAAAGGGCCGTATTGAGCCCTTTCATCTGTTTCCGGATTTCCGTTTTGGTCATAAAATGCCTGATTTTAAGCGTAAATTTCGAATTGTTTTGTGTTGTTATTATGCAAACAATGACTATCTTTGCCGAAGCGCAAACAAATTTTTAACAAAAATAAACAAATTTCAAACATTATGGGCTGTTTTCTAACTAATTCTTCTCTTGGCAAGAAGTTGGTAATGAGCATTACCGGTTGTTTCCTCGTGCTCTTTATCCTCTTCCACATGTCGATGAACATCGTGGCGATCTTCTCGCCCGAGGCGTACAACACGGTCTGCGCATTCCTGGGTGCCAACTGGTATGCGTTGGTCGGAACGCTGGTGCTGGTCGCCGGTATCCTGATCCACTTCATTTATGCGCTGGTGCTGACCGTGAACAACTATAAGGCACGCGGTTCGCAGCGTTATGCCGTTACCGTGAAGGAAAAGGGTGTGCAGTGGGCGTCGAAGAACATGCTTGCACTGGGATGGATCATCCTCGGCGGTCTGTTGCTCCATCTGTTCAACTTCTGGTCGAAGATGCAGCTGGTCGAGGTGCTGGGACACCATGAAAATTCGCTCGGCTTCTCGCCGCAGGACGGCGCTGCGCTGATTCAGTACACCTTCTCGCAGTGGTACTACGTGGTGATCTACCTGGTTTGGTTCTTCGCCCTCTGGTTCCACCTTACGCACGGCGTGTGGTCGATGTTCCAGTCGGTGGGCTGGGGCAACGACATCTGGTATCCGCGCCTGAAATGTATCGCCAACATCGTGGCGACCGTCGTGTTCCTCGGTTTCGCCGTGGTCGTGCTGGTCTATTTCTTCCGGAGTCTTTGCTGCGGTTGTGTCTGCTAACATCTTACGTTGAATTATAAAAATATAGAGATATGGCTTTCAAATTAGATTCAAAAATACCCGCCGGGGAACTCGCGCAAAAGTGGAGCAACCACAAGGCGGCGATCAAGGTAGTAAGCCCTGCCAACAAACGCAAACTGGATATTATCGTCGTAGGTACGGGCCTGGGCGGTGCTTCCGCAGCCGCTTCGCTCGGCGAACTGGGATACAACGTGAAGGTTTTCTGCATCCAGGACTCTCCGCGCCGTGCGCATTCGATCGCGGCGCAGGGCGGTATCAATGCGGCCAAGAACTACCGCAACGACAACGATTCGATTTACCGGTTGTTCTACGATACGATCAAAGGCGGCGACTACCGTGCCCGTGAAGCCAATGTTTACCGCATGGCCGAGGTTTCGAACTGCATCATCGACCAGTGCGTCGGCCAGGGCGTTCCGTTCGCACGCGAGTACGGCGGTATGCTGGACAACCGTTCGTTCGGCGGTGCGCAGGTTTCGCGTACGTTCTATGCTCGCGGCCAAACCGGTCAGCAGTTGCTGCTGGGCGCTTATGCCGCACTCAACAAGGAGATCGCTGCCGGTTCGGTGAAGAGCTATCCCCGTCACGAGATGCTCGACATCGTGATCGAGGACGGCGAGGCGAGAGGTATCATCGCCCGAAATCTGGTGACCGGTGAATTGGAGCGTTTCGGCGCACACGCCGTAGTGATCGCTTCGGGCGGTTACGGCAACGTGTTCTTCCTTTCGACCAACGCGATGGCTTCGAACGGTTCGGCCGCTTTCCAGTGCTACCGCAAGGGTGCCGGCTTCGCGAATCCCTGTTTCACGCAGATCCACCCGACCTGTATTCCGGTGCACGGGGATCAGCAGTCGAAGCTGACCCTAATGTCGGAGTCGCTGCGTAACGACGGCCGTATCTGGGTTCCCAAAAAGATCGAGGATGTGAAAGCCCTCCGTTCGGGTGCCAAGAAACCTTCGGATATTGCCGAAGAGGACCGTGACTACTACCTGGAGCGCCGTTATCCGGCCTTCGGTAACCTCGTGCCGCGCGACGTGGCGTCGCGTGCCGCCAAAGAGCGTTGTGACGCGGGCTTCGGCGTGAACGAAACGGGGTTGGCCGTGTTCCTCGATTTCAAGACCGCGATCGAGCGTCTGGGCAAGGATGTCATCAAACAACGTTACGGTAACCTGTTCGACATGTACGAGGAGATCACCGACGTAAATCCCTACGAACAGCCGATGCAGATCTTCCCTGCCGTACACTATACGATGGGCGGTATCTGGGTCGATTACAACCTGATGACTACGATCCCGGGTCTCTACGCCATCGGTGAGGCCAACTTCTCGGATCACGGTGCCAACCGCCTGGGTGCTTCGGCGCTGATGCAGGGTCTGGCGGACGGTTATTTCGTGCTGCCTTATACGATCGGCGACTACCTGTCGCACAAGATCCAGGCTCCGAAGGTGAAGACCGATACCAAGGCCTTCGACGAGGCAGAGAAGGGTGTGAAGGATAAGATTTCGAAGTTGCTTTCCATCAACGGCAAGCAGTCGGTGGACGATATTCACAAGAAGCTGGGACACATCATGTGGGAGAACGTCGGCATGGCGCGTTCGAAGGAGTCGCTCGAGAAGGCGATCGTCGAGATCCAGGCGCTGCGCAAGGAGTTCTGGAAGGATGTGAAGGTCGTAGGCAAGGCGAACGAGTTCAACGTCGAGTTGGAGAAGGCGCTGCGTCTGGCCGATTTCCTGGAGCTGGGCGAGCTGATGGCACGCGACGCGCTGAACCGCGAGGAGTCGTGCGGCGGACATTTCCGCGTCGAGCATCAGACCGAAGAGGGCGAGGCCAAACGCGACGACGAGCACTTCGTATATGCCGCCGTGTGGGAGTACAAGGGCGAGAACGAAGCGCCGGAGCTCACGAAGGAGCCGCTGAACTTCGAGTTCGTACACCCCGCACAGCGTAACTACAAGGACTAATTCTTCTGTCGTCTAACTTTAATACACAATTTGAAACTATGAATTTCACGTTAAAGATATGGCGCCAGAAAGACGCCAAGGCAAAAGGGGCATTTGAAACCTACAAAGTCGAGAACATCTCCGCCGACACCTCGTTTCTCGAGATGCTGGATATTCTGAACAACAACCTGATCCACGAGGGCAAGGAGCCCGTGGCGTTCGACCACGACTGCCGCGAGGGTATCTGCGGTATGTGCTCGCTGCACATCGACGGCCGTGCGCACGGCCCGGGCGACGGCGCCACGACCTGCCAGATTTACATGCGCCGTTTCAAAGACGGGGCGACGATCGTCATCGAGCCCTGGCGTTCGGCGGCTTTCCCCGTAATCAAGGACCTCGTGGTGGATCGCAGTGCCTACGATAAGATTCTTCAGGCTGCCAGCAGCGGACGGCTGAACGCCGGTGCTGCGGACATTCTGGCGCAGAGCCCGGAGCAGCTCAAGGCTTATCTGGACTCCGACCCCGAGATGCCGCTGGATGGCTGCGTAGGCAAGCTGGTGTCCGGGTTCAGCTGGCAGTACGCCGGGGTGTGCTCCGCAAAGCAGGCCGAAAAGCTGCTGGGCGCGGACGGTAAGCCCCTGCGCACGGCGGTGGAGATCAGCTTCCCCGGCCAGAGCGATGCCGCCTTGCGCGCTACCGTTTCCGAGGTGACCATTGATGCAGAAAAGGATGTTGCCCGCTTTGTGCTGCAATGCAACTCCATCAACGGCGATGTGCTGTGCCTCAACCACGCCCGCGCACGCATCAGCACCGGGGAGAGCACCGGCCTGCGGGGTCCCGCCGCAGCGGTGCACTACCTCAAGGAGGACGGCACCGAGGCTGAGACGCAGGGCGAAAACTATATTCCCGGCGTGTACGTCAAGTACGGCAACATCGCCCGTTTCTGTAAGATCGACCCGGTGGATGCCGACCATCCGCTGATCTCGGAAGACGATTACATCCTTGTTTTGCCCAAGGGAACGGACGGTTCTGTCAGTCAGGTAAGGCTTTATGACGAAATAATCGTCTCCGGACAAAATTTATATGACGGAAAACTTTTGTAGTTATTGACATCTGCTGCAAAAAATCAGATAATAGTAAAAGCTATTTGCATTCTTTTTGCAAAGAACGCCAGGCAGCCGGGCGCTGCCCGAATGAAAGGAGCAGATAATTATGTCTTTGCTGGATAGCATTAAGAAGGGCCTGATGGGCGAAGGGGACGAGTACGAGGACCAGTACATCGATGACGGCCCCCAGATGGTGAACAACAACAGCGGCGTTGGCATCGGGATGGACGAAGAGACCGAGGAGCCTGCCGAGGGCACCAGCAAGAAGAACAAGGTGGTCAACATCCATGCCACCACTCAGCTCAAGGTGGTTCTGGTCAAGCCCGAGCGGTTCGAGGATGCCAGCACCATTGCCGATCATCTGAACAACAAGCGTACCGTGGTGCTGAACCTGGAGTCCACCAACAAGGAGGTCTCCCGCCGTCTGGTAGACTTTTTGTCCGGCGTGGCCTACGCCAACAACGGCCAGATCAAGCGCGTAGCCAACAGCACCTTTATCATTACCCCGTACAACGTGGATATCATGGGCGATCTGCTGGACGAGCTGGAGAACAATGGCGCATTCTATTGATCCAGCAGCCGGTGCGGTACGGGGCTTTGTGCCCGCCCGCAACGATGAGGAACGCTACCTTATGCGGCATATCGAGGATCTTGCCGATGCGGCTTTTTCCCGCGGCATAGCCCGGTACTCTGCATTCCTCAGCGACCGGGAACAGGATCTTGCCCGGGCGGCACTGGGGCGTGCCGGTGTGCGGGACGGCTGGCG
>ENA-OPYH01001331-OPYH01001331.1-human-gut-metagenome-genome-assembly--contig:-NODE-1331-length-14249-cov-3.306890_pt1 | contig 14249 bp, 15 predicted proteins | sample MGYA00241254_ERZ501488 | MGnify/ENA primary metagenome ERZ501488 (study PRJEB25962, sample SAMEA2042660) | human gut metagenome | biome: human gut; feature: human-associated habitat; material: faeces...
TCGGTAACGGAAACGGGGGAGGCATTGATAGACTTTATCCGCGATGAACGTCGTCGGGAGCTTTGTTTCGAGGGACATCGTTGGTTTGACCTGCGCCGTACGACCCGTCAGGAACTGACCAAGACGTATAAGGGGGAAACTTACGTATTGCAAAAAGACGACTCACGCTATACGTTGCGTATCCCTGCCGATGCCATTGAAGCTAATCCGGGACTGGAGGAAGAAAATCGCGAGTAAGTGAGAGCAGACCGAGTTTGCTCGAAGTCTGCCGAACGGGAGCGATTTATCCAATAACCTCTCCCGACCCAATATGACAATACTTAATATTCATTTTTAAAATTATCCATTATGAGAAGAACATTACTTATCGCAGCTTGCAGCCTGTTCTTGGCGGGTACGCAAGCATTTGCAGCCGACCAACAGAAGTGGTCCAAGTCGGTAGAAAATACCGTATCGAAATGGGAAGAACTCAACCTCCAAGCTCCCACGGCTGTGGACAATGCAGGCAACACCTACGCCACAGGAGCATTCACGCAACCGATTGTCATCGGAAGCGTCGTGCTTGACCCGATTGCCAACAGTGCCTATTTGGCCAAATACAATGCCGAAGGTAACGTAGCCTGGGCTGTTGGTTTACGCGGTGCAGCCACCATTACGGCCATTACCACCGATGAACAAAATAACGTCTACGTGGCCGGAACTTTGGCCGATGCCGTAGAAGTGGGAAGCACGGATGGCAAAACGCAAACCATCAACGGCAAGGCCGGAGAAGTGGAAAACCAAGTGTCCAGTTTCATTGCGGCATACAGTGCCGAAGGTGCATTGAAAGCTACAAAAGTCATTTGGTCGGAAGCCAATGCAGAAATAGCTTCCAGCGGGCTTTACTTCCCCCAAGCAGGATTTCCATATATAAAAATCAACCACATAGAAGTAAGCAACGGAAAGTTGTACGCTTCAGCCATGCATACCGGCGACGTAACCATAGGCAATGTACAATGGAAGGGCATATACATGAATATATTTGATTTCATGTACGATGATCTCATCAGTGCTGGAATATTCTCATTGGATGTATCTGCATTAGACAATGCAGAGTCCGTAGCGCAAATCGGTGTTAAAACCCAATTGGGAGGTGATCAAATGGGAGTAGAAGGTATCAACTTCACTACAGAGGGTAATTCCATATATTTGTGTTTTGCCGCCAAAGGTACACTTACATTCACTTACCAGAATGGCAGTGAGGACATTACTTTGGCATTCGATAACACTAATGGAATGGTGGAGCATGCTTTCATTACAACTGCCATCCAAGACGGAAAGGCCACAACAAAGATATTCCATGCAGACTCCCACGACAATGGAGCGTCTTACAACAGCATCGGTAAAATGCAAATAGAAGGCAATACCCTCTACATTGGCGGAACGTTCCACCAGATGATGCCTTTCGACAACAAGCTCACCCATGTAGGCGGATGCGACCTATTTGTTACGGCATTGGACAAGAACTCATTGGAAGCACAATGGACTGCCCAAAGCGGCCTTGACGAAGGTAACGGAGACACCCAACATTTCAACGAGAACTTCACAAGCATGGCAGTAAACAACGGGGAGGTTTCCTTGTATGGCTATGTCCTTCAAGACGAAAACGAGAAGACCTTTACCAAATCATTGGCTTACACTTGCTCAAACGGTACGGCCACAAGCCATGATGCCCCCCTGTTGGTAACCGGAGCAGCCACGAAAGGCACAACCAAAGCACTTCTCTCTGCCAACATCACAGATTTCTCCACAACCCTTGCCGCATACACTGTTAGCGGAGGCGACGGTATCAACGGCGTGAAGGCTTTGTCCGCCCAACGTGTAGGCAATACGTTCTACTTCGCAGAACCGAACGACATCACTGTCTACGACCTGCAAGGCCGTATGTTGAAACAGGCCAACCATGCCACTTCCGTCAGCATCGACGACCTGAACCAAGGTATTTACATCCTTTCAAACGGAAAGAGTGCTTTGAAAACAATAAAATAAACCATTAAAACCACTAGTGTCCACTAATAATTAGAGGACACTAGTGATTCCAAAGATTCATAAGTTTCTATATTTAAAATAAATAGTATCATGAAAATTCCTTATTTCATTATTATCATGTTTCTTTGTCCTCTTGCTTTGGTCGGACAAGAGATTAATTTATTACCAGAGCCGTGGAAAGTAGAGAAAAAAGAAGGAGTATTTACTTTGTCTGTATCTACTAGTATCCAATATCCTTCTGAATTAAAGGAATGCGTAGAAATCTTCAACAAGCATTTATCTGAACGTTATGGCTTTTCATTAAAAAAAGGATCCAGAAGAAATGGGATTCGGTTGATAGTTGATAAAAATATGAAGCGTGAGACTTACAATCTTTTGGTTGAAACTAATGGTGTTATGATTAGAGGTAGTGAATCCGGGGTGTTTTATGGTTTACAAACCTTACAGCAGTTAATTAGTGAGACAGAGAATAAATTGCTAATTCCGGAGGTAAAGATTGAAGATAGGCCGCGTTTCAAATATCGGGGGGTATTGATAGATGTGGCACGTTACTACCAGACTCCCGAGTTTTTGAAAAAATATATAGATGTAATGGCACATTATAAATTGAATGTGTTGCATTTGCATCTTACTGAAGATGCCGGTTGGCGGATTGAAATAAAAAAGTACCCGGAACTGACCCGGAAGGGGGCTTGGCGTCCCAGTACGCAAGTGGGACAAACGCCAACAGAACAGGATAATCTTCCGCATGGGGGATTTTATACCCAAAAAGAAATACGGGATATCATACAATATGCTAACGAACGGCAAATTACCATTATTCCGGAAATTGATATGCCAGGCCACATGATGGCTGCATTGAGTGTTTTTCCTGAATTGTCATGTACAGGAGGCCCGTTTTCCATTCCTTTAGAATGGGGAGTAAAAGAGCATATATTGTGTGCTGGCAATGAAAAAGTATTTGATTTTATAAAAGATGTACTAACTGAAGTTATTGAGCTATTTCCTAGCGAATACATCCATTTAGGTGGTGATGAGGCTCCTAAAAAGCAGTGGAAAGTATGCACAAAGTGTCAAAACCGTATAAAAGAGGAACATCTAAAGGATGAACATGAGCTGCAAAGTTATTTTATACAAAGAGTTGAGACATTTGTGAACAGTAAAGGTAAACGGATTATTGGTTGGGATGAGATTTTGGAAGGAGGATTAGCTCCTGATGCTACTATTATGAGTTGGCGGGGTGAGAAAGGCGGAATTGCTGCTGCTAATTTAGGGCATGATGTAATAATGGCGCCTACTGACTATTTCTATTTAGATTATTACCAATCAGACGATAGAGCGAACGAGCCTTCTTCTGCCCATTGGGGAGCGACGGTTGATTTGGAAAAGACGTATAGTTTCAATCCATTGCCTAGCAAGATTTCAGCAGATAAGCAAAAGCATGTCATTGGGGTACAGGCATGCGTTTGGGGTGAAAAAGTCCAATTGGAGCGTGATGTTGAATATATGTCATTCCCTCGTGCATTGGCTTTGGCAGAAATAGCTTGGACTCCGCAAGAAAAAAGGAACTATGCGGATTTTTGTCAACGTGTAGCGGCTTGCTTATCTTATTTGGATTGGAAAGAAGTTACGTTCCGTATTCCAGAGGCACTCAGTGATGTGGAAATTAATGCAGGAAAGGCGATTATTTCATTGCAATCTTCGGTAAAAGGGGCTGATATTTATTATACTACAGATGGTACTTCTCCGTGGACTTATGGAAAGCTGTTTACATCCCCCGTCACTTTACCTTTGACGTTTAATGGCATTGATTTCCGTTATACGATAGTTTTGCCATCAGGCCGAAGTAGCGCAGTTTATAAGTTACAAAGAAAATAATAATTTATTAAAGTATATAGGAATACTAATTTTTTAATTATTGGTGTCCGCTAAACGTGATTAATCTTCTATTTTGACGGGTTTTATGCTTTGACAATTCCCTATTTCAATGAATATATGGGCTGTCCGAGAAAAGAAAAGGTTAAATTAGGACATTCAAGTTTTAGCGGACACCAATAATTTTTAATTGTGATTATCCCAAATCGGTCATTAGGATTTCTCAGTGTCATATGTCAGTGAGAAATTCTTTATCTCCTCCCAAATAGAAAGGAAAGACTGCCTTGTTTTTAACGACCTGACTATATCAAGAATATGCTTGTTTTTGTCTTGCCCCAATAAGCCGGTGTCGAAATCAACTCGTAACGGATAGTTTTGAGAAACTGCTTTTTATCGGAGTTGACAAGCACATAGCGGAATAGCGACATGAAGTTATATGCCATGACTATAAAGTTTCCACATGCTTCGGTCGCCCAGAAATTGTCCGTGACAAAGTCATTAATGGAGAAGTCATACTTCAGTTCCTTGATTATGTTCTCGGAATCCGCTCTTCCGTGAAACGAGTCGTACACAATCTTGGTCGGCAGTCTGAGGTTGGTGACGTAACAGTTGTAACGATATTTGCCAAAGTTGTTCTCATTCTCGAATAGTTCCATTTGCCTTACTGGTTTGCCGACAGCTTGCGGACGTTTCTCTATTTCCTGCCTGACCATCACTATGCGTCTTGGTTTGTCCCGGCCATTCGCCTGATACATCGTTTCGGATATTTCCAGGCCGTTTAACACCTCCACCCATACATGCTCATGGGTGAGGCTATACTTGAAACGGTTGTTGAACCAGCAGGCTACGATATAGTATAACTCTTTATCTTCCAAATAGTCAAGTATCTCCTTCGTAAAAAACCGATGTCCATACGAACCATTCCACCGTCTTATTCTGAAGTCTGGACAGGGTGTCTTCAAGAAAAGCAAGATAATTGGTACTCGCAGCGATGTTTCCCAGACGCAACCAGTAGTTTGCTATCATTTTCACATCCGGAACGAAAGCGAGAAGAAGATGGTGTGAAGGACTACCCGGACGCTTGGGATTGTACCTTTGGCGGCACCCTCCTGATTTCCCTCACGGACTATTACCGTAGAATCAAAGTCCAAAGTGTAATTGTCAAACAACAGTTCCGAAAAGAACCAACTGAACAGTTCACCGAACACACGTTGGTTGATGGCTTGCTATAATTTGTCGAAATAACGTTGGTAGACCCGATAGTCCGCTCCACGTCTCCAACCAAACAAATTACAGAGCACCGTGTCATAACGCATCACGTCAAGATGCCTGAAACAGCTTGCGCCACACCATACCCCCGCAAACAATCCCAATATAAACTGAAGCGGTTTTATAGCCCCTGTTAGAGCCTCGAACAGGAATGCAACTTTGTTCAAGACGCTCGGCAAAATGGCACTTTTCGAGCATCTTGAAGAATAGGGAAAGCCCACCAAAAGGAGTTATTTCCTTTTTTACGAACTTTATATCACAATCTCGCATCAATCTTATAGATTTTAAGCCATGGTAAAGTTAGTAAATAGCTACGAATTAGATACATACAAGTCTGTTTTTCTAATGGAGGTCATTAGAAACAAAGGAACTCTATCTCCAATGACCGATTTGGGATTATAGCAATGATTGAAATATTCTTTAGTCCTTGTTATGAAAAAGAGGATCAAAATTTTTATATTGATTCCCGAAATGGAAATGATAGGACGGATGGACAAAGTCCTAAAACGTCTTGAAGAAGCCTGAAAAGAATCAAAAAAGCGAATTTCAGTATAGAGGATTCCTTGTTATTGCACAAAGGCTCTGTTTTTACTGGTATTCTGAAATTATCAGTTAAAGGTAAAGCAGAAAATCCTTTTGTTGTAGATGCTTATGGTAGTGATTGAAAACCTCGTATTCAAGCTCCCAACGTTTCTTTTTATACGGTGTTAGTATGTAACTCTGATTACCTTAGGAATATTCAGTAAATGTCCCTATCTAATTGCATAATGGCAGCCAATATGACACCACCGAAAATCAACTTGGACAAGTCCAGACAATAATCCCCGAACTTCTCACACAGCATACTTTTCTTGACTCAGTTTTTCCATTTTCATAAAGGCAAAGATATACGTTTTCCCCGAACCCATCAACAAAACAAAGGAATTTGTTTCCCAGAGTATTCCCAACCGTTTTTTAGGTCGCATTCCGACAAACTGTCAAAACGACAGTTTCACCCTCACGAGAATGCTTCATTCCGAACTGGAACGAGGCTTCGATAAAAAGAAACGATTCTCGCGCATCGAACGAAAGTCCTTCTGTCAGGCATTCCACGCCTCCCGCTAACTTTTTGCACACCGGAAAAGCAGGCCGTGCGCAAGCCGGAGAGACGCGAGAAAGCCAAAGGCTGCACTTGCCTGTTATCGTGTCATTCGGAATTTGACAACAACCGTCCCCCATTTAGAGAAAAAAGGGCGGGAAACGCTGGTTTTCCCGCCTCTTTCAGCCAACTTTTCCACCCAAATACAGACTTTTCCGTCAGAATATGAGGAGAAAAAAATGTTTTTCTGCGCCGAACGAAAAATCATTCTCATGCAATTGATTCTTAAAATCCATCAACAAAACCCGTAAATAAGGGTGTAATGTGAAAATATGTGTTTAAACACCCAACAAAACCCATACACATCGCCTTTTTCAAACGTCTTTTCCATCCACAAAAACGGCTGCGACCTTACATTTTATCTCCCGAACAGGGATTTTCGCATCAAAAAGACAGAGATGACTCCCTGCTAATGAACAGACGACCGCGGATTTTAATGCGTTTCAAAACCGCCTATCCCCTGCACAAGGCACGCCGCATTCCTAACACTATCCAAACGGATACGACGAACGGAGCCGTCAGCGTAGTCATTCCCAAACTCATCCCCCAAACCTGCAAAAGGACTGAGATCACGACGGACAATGTAGCCCACGCTGCCCCTGCCCAGGAACGGTCGCCCAAAGCAATGGCGCAAAGCACTGCATTATACCCAAACAAACCGGCATTGAAAGCCGCATAATCGGAACCGACCATCCAGACCATGCCCAAAGGCAACAAGGCTCCCCACACCGTATACAAGGCATGGATACGGGAGTTGAGCAATATGCCGGCCAAAAAGAAAAGTCCGGAAAGTACCGTGCCGCCTTGGAACATGACCTGACCGATATTCAGACTGAAAGCCTGAAACAAGTCGAACGTCGTTTCTTCCGACATCACAGAAGGCAACAACAATGAGGGAAACCACCAACGGCAAAGGGCCAACAACAACCATACGGTAAGAATGAAAGGAGCCGTGAAACCGGGCAAAAGTTTCTGATAACCGAACATGCGGGCTATCCATGTGGAAAGCACGGAACCCGCCACCAACAAAAGGAGGGAAGCTATCCCTGTTTCCATAAATATACCTACGGCAATGCCTACCAACGTACCGTTGAAACCATACAAACCGTCTTCTATATCTTCTTTTGAATATCCGGAAAAGAATGCCGTCAGCGTACCGACAAAATTACCCAACAGGGCAAAAAGCGCCAATAGCCACGAGTTGCAAGCTATCCCCACTAACATCAACAAACCCGAAACCGCATTGTTCTGGAACATGACTTGCCCCACTCCTCTTCCGATTATAAATAATCCCTCACGCATACTTCTTGTCTTTATAAACGAAAAACCTTCTCCTCCTTTCGGAAGAGAAGGCCTTTCTTGTCTAACTTTTAAAGATTATGTGATCTCCCTTATATTTAGAGAGAAATTGCACCCGAAGGACATACATCGGCGCAAGTACCGCACTCAGTGCAAGCGTCAGCGTCGATTACATACTTTTCACCTTCAGAAATTGCGCCTACCGGACACTCGTCGATGCAAGTACCGCAAGCTACACAATCATCACCAATTACGTAAGCCATATCAATTAGAATTTAAATTATTAATGCCTTGTTTTATTCAAACGATACCGCAAAGTTAGTATTAAAATAGAATCCCCCCAAATATTTTCTCACTATTTTTAGTGATTTTCATCCGAAAAGCCACGGTCAAATGCAATAAGCTACGTATCTTTGCGTTGTTTTCTAATAAATATCAATGATTCATGAAAAGAATTCTGGCCGTCCTCCTTTGCCTGCTGTCCGCATACGGCATGATGGCACAGGAGCGCAAACTCCAGCATCGTCCGTACATCGACCAAAGAAGATTCCACTACGGATTCCTCTTCGGCGTGCACATGCAGGACCTGGAACTGAAAAACAACGGCTATGTAGACCCGGAAACCGGCGAGCAATGGTATGCCGATGTGGACAACTACAGTCCGGGATTCAGTGTGGGCGTATTAGGTGAAATGCGCCTGAACACCTATTTGTCCCTGCGCCTCGTCCCTACCCTGCATTTCGGACAGAAGCACGTGTCTTTCCATGAACAAAGAACGGGGCAGGACAGTACGCAAAACATCAAATCGACTTATATTTCCGTCCCGCTGGACTTGAAGTTCGCCGCCCCACGCTATAACAACTTTCGCCCCTACTTCATCGCAGGCGTAAACCCCATGGTGGACCTGACTACCAAGAAACAAAAAGCCCTGCTCATGAAACCTTTCGACTGTTATATCGAGGTGGGCATGGGCTGCGACATCTACCTGCCGTTTTTCAAGCTCATCCCCGAACTGAAGTTCTGTTTCGGTTTGGCAGACATCTTACAAAAAAACCGCAACGATTTGATAGACAATTCGCTGCGAAAATTCACCAATTCTTTGGACGGGGCATCGTCGAAAATGATCGTATTGACGCTCTATTTCGAATAAGGGTCAGTCCCCTGTCGGCGACATCTCCAACAGCAGCATGCCGACATAACGTCCGTGCTTGCCCATTTGGTTGCAATACACATCCTCCCCGTCGGCATCTTTCAACACTTCGGGATGCTCGAAATAAGTATGCGAATGGCCGCCCAGCACAATGTCGATATAGCGCGTGGCCGGCACCAGTTCCGTGTCGTCCAGACCGTCGATATCCCACCCCAGATGGGAAAGGCATACCACAAGGTCGCAATGCTCCTTGTTTTTCAATTCATCGGCCACCCGGTTGGCAGCCGTAACCGGGTCTTCATACGTCACCCCCTTGTAATTCTCTGAGGCAACCATTCCCTCCAACTGCGTGCCCAGTCCGAACACTCCGACCTTCACGCCCTTACGTTCCAATATGACATACGGGCGTACCAATCCTTCCAACACCGTACCTTCGAAATGATAGTTCGCACAAACGATGGGAAAAGTCGCCTCGCGGAATATGCGCGCCATGTTATCCAATCCAAAATCAAATTCATGATTCCCGATGGTGGCCGCATCGTAACGCATTTCGTTCATCAACTTCACTTCCACATCCCCTTTATATAAGTTGTAGTAAGCAGAACCTTGCGAAAAGTCACCGCTGTCAAAAAGCAACAAGTCCGGGTCTTCCGCACGCAAATCGCGCACCAGCGCCGCACGGCGCACAAAACCGCCTTTATCCGCCAATGCCGTATCGGATGAATTCGGATTGACCGGCATCACACAACTGTGCGTATCATTGGTGTGCACGATACGTAATTCCACTTCACCGTCTTGCGCCGCAAACACGGTGCTTGCCAGTCCGCACAAGACCGACCACATCATAATCCTTACCTTTTTCATTGTCCGGTTTCTCATTGTTTAACGATTCTACCCTCCATACGGGCCGTGATTTTATCCCCCTGCGCAGCCGTCCGGCGAATGGACTCCATGATCAAATCGCGTACGGCTATATTCGTGACTTTCTTCGACAAATTATCTTTCAGGGCATACATCTTGTCATTTCCCTCGGCCAGATAGTCCAACGTAGAAATCACATATATACCATTGGGGTCAATCGGTTTTCCCCCGACCTCGGCACGCAAAAGACGCCCGTCTCCCGTAATGACCAGACGAGCCCCGCTGATGCCCTCGCCCCCCACGGCAGCTATCTGCTCCATCAGCTCCGTCAGCTTGCGCCCGTCCAAAGAGAGGATGCACAGGCGGTTCTCGAACGGGGCTATTTCCAACACATCTCCATACGTCACCTTACCCTTAGGCATTGTACTCCGCAGCCCGCCGATATTACACAGACCGATATCGGCCATCTTGCCCACCCGGAGCGACCCCTCACGCAACACGTCGGCCACAAAATTAGACAAAAGGCTCTCGGGACGGTCTGCCCGCATAGCCACTTCACTCTCTCCCAACACCGGCGACATCATACTGTCCACGGCATGACGGTAGGGAGCCACCACGCGCACCGCACCGCTATCGGGCCTGGCGTCCAGACGGTTCGTCACCTCATAGCGTCCGGCTTTCACCTCTTCCAGTTCGTAACGCTGGGCAAACGTAACCACCGACCACCCGCAACATGCGGATAAAAGCAAAAATCTGAATGTTCTCATCACATCGAAATTATATTCCACTCCAAAATTACAGAAAAAAGCCACATAATCTGTCATTTCATCCGAAAAAAGAAACGGGAGCGGTTGGTTAATTCGCAAAATAGCCGTACCTTTGCACCGCTTTCCGTACAATCGCTGGCAGGATGCAGAGTTCCCTGTTATGTTGTATTGGGACGACAAACAATTTAATGATTAAAACAAACAATGGCAGATTTAATTAAAATTGCAGAAGAAGCGTTTGCTACCGGTAAGGAACACCCCAAATTCAAAGCAGGCGACACCGTTACCGTAGCATATAAAATCGTCGAAGGTAACAAAGAGCGTATCCAACAGTACCGTGGCGTAGTCATCAAGATTTCAGGCCACCAGAACAAAAAACGTTTCACGGTTCGCAAAATGTCCGGAACGGTGGGAGTAGAACGTATATTCCCGATTGAAAGTCCGAACATCGACAGCATCGTAGTGAACAAGATCGGTAAAGTACGCCGTGCTAAATTGTACTACCTGCGCAAACTTACCGGCAAGAAAGCCCGTATCGCAGAAAAACGTACGATTGCCAGCAAATAAGTCTCATACGTTTCAAAATCACACAGCGTCGGAAAGTATCTCCCATGAAAGGAACTTTCCGACGCTGATTTTTTCTCCCTGTCCTCCCGAAAGGCGAGAGGTCAGACCAAACGCAAACCCTCGTCTGTAATCTCGATAAGCCTTTTCTTATAAAGGTCGCCCACGGCCTTCTTGAAAACTTTCTTGCTGACGCCGAACATCGCGTAAATTTCTTCCGCCGGACTCTTGTCACACAAAGTCCACGTGATAAGCAGGTTCCGCAACGATGCGGTTCTGTTCACACAAATGAGTACGGCCTGCATTATGCTGCAAATGTTCCAAAAGCACTTGCGAAAAATCATCCACTGCTTCCCGCCCCTGTTTCTGCAAGGTTATATCCAGCTTACCATCCGGACGGACTTGCTTTATATAGGCCTGCACACGGTCTCCCGTATGTAAAGGCCGGAACAGGTCATTCTCGTAGACCAGACCGGAAAAACGGTTGTCCACAATGACCTTGAAGCCCAAATCCGTTTTTTGCCAGACTAAAATCTGTACCTCATCGCCTTCACGGTAAGGAGGCATCTCGTCCGACAAATAACGTTCCACTTTGGCCGAAGCCATCAGCCGGTAGCTTTCTTCATCGACATGCAAATGCACGATATAACTCCGCCCCTTCTGCATCTTGAGCTTCTGCTCACGGAATGGCACGAACAAGTCTTTCATCAGCCCCCAATCGAGAAACGCCCCGTAATTGTTTACCCACGCGACCTGCAAATAAGCAAAATCTCCGACTTGAGCCAAAGGTGTCTGCGTGGTAGCGACCAAACGTTCTTCGCTATCCAAATACAAAAAGACATCCAACTCGTCTCCCACGCTGCAACCTTCCGGCACATAACGCGCAGGCAGAAGAATCTCTCCCGCATCGCCTCCATCCAAATACATGCCGAAATCCACGGCCTTAACCACCCTGAGGCGATTCATCTTTCCTAATTCTATGTTCATAAGGTTATATTTTTATCATCGGTTATCAAACCGTCTTTCATGTGAATGGTACGGTCTGTCAAACGTGCCAACTCATCATCGTGGGTCACAATGACGAACGTTTGCCCGAACCGGTCCCGTAAATCGAAGAACAACTGATGCAGTTCTCCCTTGTTTTTCGTATCCAGACTCCCCGAAGGCTCGTCGGCAAACACTACGGAGGGATGGTTGACCAAAGCGCGTGCCACAGCCACCCGCTGCTTTTCTCCTCCCGAAAGTTCGTTAGGCTTATGCGAAGCCCTGTCGGACAGTCCCATGAAATCTAGCAACTCTTGTGCCCGCGCCTTGGCCTCACTTGTGGAAGCATGCCCGATGTACGCCGGAATCATCACATTTTCGAGTGCCGTGAACTCGGGCAATAACTGATGGAACTGAAACACGAACCCGATGCGCCGGTTACGGAAATCCGCCATCTCCTTGCGGCTTAGGCTTTCCATGGCAACCCCGTCGAGCCGGACGCTTCCGCTGTCCGGCTTGTCCAACGTCCCCATAATCTGCAATAACGTGGTCTTTCCGGCACCGCTCGGCCCCACGATGCTCACCACCTCGCCCTTACGGATATCGAGGTCGATTCCTTTGAGCACTTCAAGCGAACCGAAACTTTTCCTTATATTCCTGACTTCTATCATAATCCTTCTATAATCTGCTTATCACGTATTGTGCCAAATAACAACCGAACACTGCAGGCATATAACTCACCGTGCCCGTTGTGGTCTTCTTATTCCGTTCTCCCTCAACCTGGACCAAAGCGGCCGGGTCGGCCTGCTGGGCGCAAAACACCACCGGCAACGGACGACGCATGCCATCTCTTTTCAGCCGGGCCCGCACAGCTTTGCTCAACCCGCAATGAAACGTTTCCCACAAGTCGGCAAAACGGATTTGGGTGATATCCGTTTTCGCCCCGGCTCCCATGCTGCTCACGATCCTAATGCGCCTTTTCATCGCTTCTTCAATCAGAGCACACTTGGGCGCTATCGTGTCGATAGCATCAACGATAAAATCAAACTTCGCGCTGTCCAGTAAAGCACCGGCCGAGTGCTCCTCCAGAAATTCAGCCCGCACGGTCAAGTCGAGTTCCGGATTAATATCCTTAAAACGCAGCCCCAACACGCGGACTTTTTCCTCTCCGACCGTCGAATGCAGATGTTGAACGAATTGGGAACCTTTAAGGGATTTCCAAGGCTCCATGGCACCAATCAGGGATTTAAACTTTTCAATAACAATTTGACTTAAAATCATATAGTTACCGCATCATAAAGTTTACCAGTACATCTCCATACTGGTGTATAATGTAGATTTTGAGTAAATCAATATCTTCAATGGCCGTTTCTATTCCTATGAGTTGAATATCTTCTATATCAATTGGAAGTTTATAGGAAATTGCCATTTCTATTTGAATACTGATGTCATTTCCTAATGGATCATGCTTGAATGCAGAGATATTTTGACCCCATGAAGGATTATGTGCCATTGTCCCCTCTGGAGTCTCAAACCATTCTCTTATGCGTTCATTCATTGCCTCTACATTAGAAAATTTTTCTATATCCTGTTGTGGTGCGGAACGAAGATGTCTCTGTGCATCAAATATGGATTCTGCCATTATTACACCCGATCATGAGCCATATTATAGACGTAAGGATCATCATAATCCATGCGTATTTCTTGATTGTTCCGTTTTTCTTCACCGTTGGAGGATTTCTGGGCCATCCCTTGCAACGTGCTTGTGAACTGCGCAAACATCCCCTTCATTTCCTTGAGGAGCAGGTGCATGTCATCGTTGGCCTGTACAGAGGGCTGTTTCTCTCGTATTTCTCTGATAGATTCAGTTTCTTTTCGGTTAGGTTCTGGTTGGAGAGCTGGTTGAACTGGCCGAGCTTCAGATGAATGCACGATGTTGGAGAGTGGGCTTGCCTCTTGAAGTCTCGTTTCAGGGGTGGCTGGCTTGAATCCTTCCAACATGGAAGCGTCTGCTAGCCGGGTGACGTCCGTGCCATACAGGTTGGCCTTCCCCCCCCACTGCTTATACCATTCTTCGTAAGGTGTAGCGTGAACGCCGCGCTTGGAAGATGATTCGCTGACCATCATTTGTCCGGTTTCTGGATCACGGAATGTCTGGACAATATGGTCAATGCCCTTGTACCGGCCTGCGTCCCACCCGTGTTCACCGGTATCCATGCCGATCATCATTCCCTCGCGGATTTTGTCCGGAGTGAGTTCCGCATTGGAAAGCTGTTCGCCTGTGGCCTCACTTACGGCTTGGATGATGCCCGCG
>ENA-OPYH01001342-OPYH01001342.1-human-gut-metagenome-genome-assembly--contig:-NODE-1342-length-14173-cov-18.489729_pt1 | contig 14173 bp, 12 predicted proteins | sample MGYA00241254_ERZ501488 | MGnify/ENA primary metagenome ERZ501488 (study PRJEB25962, sample SAMEA2042660) | human gut metagenome | biome: human gut; feature: human-associated habitat; material: faeces...
GCCCATTTTCATGATAGAGCCTTTTCCAAAACTCTTTTCAATCTTGTCCATGGCGGCCTGCAGGGCTTTCAGCTTTTCGCTGTTATTGGGTTTCGGGGCATTTTCAATGCCACCTTCAAACTCTAATTCGTCTTTTTTTGCCATAAATTACTGTAAGATTTGTGAGGCATGGTCTTTGGTCTTTACTTCTTTAGGAGAAATAATCCGTTCGATAATGCCTTCTTCGTTAATGATAAAAGTGGTACGGAAGGTACCCATGTATTTGCGTCCATACATGCTTTTTTCTCCCCATACACCGAAAGTCTCTACCAGTTTGTGTTCCGTATCGGCAATCAGTGTGAACGGAAGCTGGTTCTTTTCGATGAATTTTTGGTGTGACTTCTCGTCGTTGATGCTGACGCCGATTACTTCGTAACCCGCTTGCTTGAGTTCGGCATAGTTGTCGCGAAGGTTGCAGGCCTGTGCCGTGCAGCCGGAAGTCATGTCTTTGGGATAAAAATAGAGTACGATTTTTTTGCCTGCATAATTGCTCAGGCGGATTTCTTCACCTTTTTCGTTGATTCCCAGTATTTCGGGAGCTTTGTCTCCAATATTCATATCGTAAGGGAAATTTTTAGAAAAAAAGAATCAGGAACGAAGAATGAGTACTCCTTCTTCATTCTTGATTCTTTTTATGATTAAGGTAATGTAATTATAGTTCCAGGTCACCGTCGAATACTTCATGCCAAGGCAATCCGTATTTGTTCAACGCTTCCATGAATGGATCCGGATCGAACTCTTCTACGTTCCATACGCCCGGACGCTTCCACAATCCTTTCAGGAACATCATGGCACCAATCATGGCCGGTACACCGGTGGTGTAGCTTACGCCCTGCATGCCTGTTTCCTGATAAGCTGCCTGGTGAGAGCAGTTGTTGTATACATAATATGTATGTTCTTTTCCGTCTTTGATACCACGGATGCGGCAACCGATTGAAGTTTCGCCTTCGTAGTTCTCGCCAAGGTCTTGCGGGTTAGGCAGCACGGCTTTCAGGAACTGCAGCGGAACGATTTCCATACCGTTGTAGTTGATAGGTTCGATGCTGGCCATACCGATGTTCTGGATTACACGCAAGTGAGTCAGGTATTCCTGTCCGAAAGTCATCCAGAAACGGGCACGCTTGATGGTCGGGAAATTCTTGACCAGTGATTCCAGTTCTTCGTGATACAGAAGATAAGAATCACGCGGACCGATGTTAGGATAAGTCAGGTCTTTGTGGAATTCCAGCGGCTGGGTAGTAACCCATTGTCCGTTTTCGTAATAACGTCCGTTCTGTGTGATTTCGCGGATGTTGATTTCCGGATTGAAGTTAGTAGCGAAAGCCTTGTGGTGATTTCCGGCATTGCAGTCTACGATGTCCAGGTAGTGGATTTCATCGAAATGATGTTTTGCTGCGTATGCGGTATATACTCCACTTACTCCCGGGTCGAATCCGCAACCCAGAATGGCAGTCAGTCCGGCATCTTCAAAGCGTTTTTTGTATGCCCACTGCCAGCTGTATTCAAAGTGTGCCTCGTCTTTAGGCTCGTAGTTTGCTGTATCCAGGTAGTTCACTCCCGCCTGAAGACACGCTTCCATAATCGTTAAATCCTGGTAGGGAAGTGCTACGTTAATAACGATTTCGGGTTTAAAACTGTTGAATAAAGACACAAGTTCATCCACATTGTCGGCATCTACCTTAGCGGTCTTGATGTTGGGGTTACCAATTGCTTTGACAATTGCGTCGCATTTTGACTGTGTGCGGCTGGCAATCATGATTTCAGAAAAGACTTCCGGATGCTGAGCCACTTTGTGTGCAACAACGGTACCTACACCGCCTGCACCGATAATCAATACTTTACTCATTTATTACTTTGAAACTTTAAATGCCCGGTAAACGTTACCGTTCAGTATGCAAAGATAGAAAATAATTCAAAATATGGTGCAGTATTCTGGGGATATACGTATTTTTGTAAATGAACAATTCTTAAAAATGGATTGTTTGTGAATTTATGATTAAGATTAAAAAGGAAAAACAAGTTATGAATAAGAAGTATTTTGCAGCTGCAGCTTTGGCTTGCGCACTGATGAGTTGTGGAACCGGAAAGAATTCGGTAGCAGTGGTAGACTTTACAGGGGAATGGAATATTGTAGAAGTGAACGGAGAAAAGGTGAGTGCGGAAAATGCACCATTCTTGGGTTTTGACAAGGACGGACATCGTTTGTATGGAAATGCTGGATGCAATCGCCTGATGGGAAGCTTTGAATTGGATACCTTGAATGCCGGAAAAGTGAAATTTGGTCAGGTGGCTGCTACCCGGATGATGTGTCCGGATATGACGTTGGAGCAGAATGTGCTGGAAGCATTGAATAAAGTGGCTGGATATGAAACCGTAGGTGAAGATGTAGCATTGAATGATGCGGAAGGTAAACCGGTAATATTGTTGCAGAAGCGTGAAGTGGCAGAGGTTTCTGTAAACGACTTGAATGGTGCCTGGAAAATTGTATCTGTAAAAGGCAATCCTGTAGGAGAAGTGGAAAAACAGCCGCAATTGGTTTTCAATGTAGCAGAAAAAAGAGTACACGGTAATGCCAGCTGCAATACGATAAACGGTTCTTTCACACAGGAAGAAGGACAGGCGGCTTCTCTTCGTTTCAGTCAGATGATTTCTACCATGATGGCATGCCCGAACATGGATGTGGAGTCTTCTATCTTGAAAGCTTTGGATGAAGTACGTAGTTTTGAAATCAAGGCAGACGGAACCGTAAGCCTTTTGGGAGCAGACGGAACAGAAGTGCTGTCATTGAAGAAGCTGGCCGAAACAGAAGTCGAGGCTTGATAAATCTGCCGGCTGTAGTATAAGGTCCGAGGAAAAATATTATCTTTGCAGAAAGAAGCATAAACCTTATAATAATATGACTAAAAAAATACTTTTGTTGGGTTCCGGGGAACTCGGAAAGGAATTTACCATTGCTGCCCAGCGTTTGGGACAGTATGTAATTGCGTGTGACTCTTATGCAGGTGCACCGGCTATGCAGGTGGCAGATGCATGCGAGGTATTCAGTATGTTGGATGGAGAAGCTTTGGACCGTGTGGTAGAAAAGTATCGTCCGGATATAATTGTTCCTGAAATAGAAGCAATTCGTACTGAACGGCTTTATCACCTGGAAAAAGAAGGTATACAGGTTGTACCAAGTGCCCGTGCGGTGAATTTTACGATGAACCGTAAGGCTATCCGTGATTTGGCAGCGAAGGAACTGGGACTGAAGACGGCAAAGTATTTTTACGCTTCTTCTTATGAAGAACTGAAGGAAGCTGCCGGAAAGATTGGCTATCCTTGTGTCATCAAACCGTTGATGTCTTCTTCTGGTAAGGGACAGTCTGTAGCCAAGAGTGAGGAAGACTTGAAGTATTCTTGGGAATACGGATGCAGCGGAAGCCGTGGGGATATTAAGGAACTCATTGTAGAAGAGTTCATTCACTTTGACAGTGAGATTACCCTGTTGACCGTGACACAGAAGGATGGGCCTACTTTGTTCTGTCCTCCTATCGGACACGTGCAGAAAGGCGGTGACTACCGTGAAAGTTTCCAGCCAGCTCATATCGCACCGGAACATTTGGCTGAGGCTCAGCAGATGGCGGAAAAGGTGACTCGTGCTTTGACGGGCTATGGCTTGTGGGGAGTGGAATTCTTCCTGAGCCACGAAAACGGAGTTTATTTCTCTGAATTGTCTCCTCGTCCACACGATACAGGAATGGTTACACTGGCCAATACACAAAACCTGAACGAGTTTGAACTGCATTTATATGCAGTGTTGGGACTCCCGATTCCAGGTATTACACAGGAACATATCGGAGCCAGTGCCGTCATTCTTTCTCCTGTTTCCGGCCAAAAGGCACCGCAGTATAGAGGAGAGGAACTTGTTTGCTCTCAGCCTAATACCTATCTTCGTATTTTCGGAAAACCTACTACCCGCTTGAACCGTCGTATGGGAGTGGTAGTTTGCTATGACAAGAATGACGGTGATTTGGATGCACTGCGTGACAAGTGTAAGTCGCTGGCTGCCAAGGTAGAGGTATATTGAGAATTGATTTATGTCATGAAAAATGCATAAATAAACGAAAAACTTCATTGTTATGTTTTAGAAATATGTTTTAAATACATATATTTGCGCCCGCAAAATTAAACTAAACATAAATGGCAGAAAACAAAACAGTGAAGTATCATATTCCTCACAGAGGGATATATATGTATTCTCATGTACACGAAGGAAAAACTGAAATGATTGTGCTGAATAGCACTGGCTCAGAACAAATTCTGGATAGTGAGTGCTATACTGTCTTGACTAAGGATTCTAAAGAAGGTAGAGATGTTTCGAGTGGGAAAAAGATTGACTTGACAAAGAATCTGGTAATATCTCCTCGTAAATCATTGATTATTGAATTCTGAGAAATGTTTATAAATAAGGAGACTGTCGTGATGCTGAATCGGACAGTCTCCTTATTTTTATACCATATCGTCTCCAGCTTTGGTGTATTTTACGCGAATTGTCTTATGGAACGGTATGAAACGTGAAACAATGGCTATGACCAGTGAGATGACAAACAGATAGCCTAATATATGCTTGAGCGAAAGCAGAAGGCTTTGCTGCTGTAGAGTGGCATAGAGTGTCTGGGTAGCCATTTGTGTAGCTTCGGTATATTCGTGCCCTTGCGCCAGATGCTGTGTGAGGGACTGATTGAACTGGCTGGCAGCCAGCGGGTCGGTCTGACTGATTGTTTCGGACAGGGAATACATGTATTTTTGTTCCAGCCGGTAGAGGGTATTGCTGTAAAAAGAGGTCGCCAGAATGGGGGCCAGTACCGAACGGAAGCAAATCAGGAAAAAGGCATTGGCCAGCAGGAATTTAGGATTCAGCTCCTCTACGGCGAACAGGGCAAAGGCTATGATGAGTACCAGCATGCCTAATCCTCTTAAGAATACGGGAAGAAAAAGCATCTCGTATGTGCTTTCAGGAGAAACCGTGAAATACAATATTCCGAAAAAGGCTGCAAAACAACTCATGCCGCCGGCTATCAGAAAGCGGAAACGCCAGCGTTGCCAGCGGAACCACCAGAAGCAGATGAATGCTCCCAATGCATATCCCGGCAACAGATAGATGTAAAGCTGGTACGTGTGTGTACTGTCCACCTTCAGAATGCTGGTCATATAATTGGTCAGCAGGGTGGTGGAGGTACTGAAAAACATGACCAGCATCATGTAGAGGTAACCTACGATGGCTTTAGGCTGGTACAATGGGGCCAGGTTTACATACGGCTGCTTGGAGTGATATTGTTTCCAGATGAAGAAAGCGATTAAGATGGGAGCAATAACCAGATAGAGCCGGATCTTAAAAGAAGACATCCAGTCGAGTACTTTCCCATAGTTAATGACGTACATCAGCATCAGTAATCCAGTGGCGATGACAAGCATTTCCCGAATGTGCAACTCTGAAAGCCGGATGGGCTTAAGCGGCCGGTTGTGACGGAAACAGACGATGACAATCAGAATGGATGCCATGAGCATCATCATCATGAAGTAATACATGTATTGCCAGTTATAGTGATAGGCCAGTTCGGCGGTGACAATCATGGACACTTGTCCTCCGGCAAATACTAACGGGTAGAAATAGGAGTAAAACTCGCTTCGTACATTTTTCGGACTGAAAATCTTGGTCGCTCTTCGGATGAACCAAAGCATGAGAAATCCTTTCAGAAAGCCGATAAAGAAACTGCAGATGATGACCAGGTCAATGTTTTGCGAACGGGCACATACCCAGCTGAGCAGGAACTGTATGCTCAGGTCAGTCAGTAACAGAAACTTGGACGAAAGGGCATCAAGTACCTTGGGTACAATGGGGTAGGCTATGGCCATCCCGGCCGAAGCGGCATAGTATCCCATGGTGATGTCTTCTGTATTGGTTCCCAGGGTACTGGATACTTCGAGCATACTGCCGGTGTAGGAGCCGTTCAGCATGGTTACGGGAAGGATGATGAAGAAGATACATATCATCCCCAACCAGTCGGGAACCCATTGACGTACGGGTACGTCGAGTTGTTTCATGGTCATCATTTGCGTAAGGCTTCTGTTTCTACCATCATTCCGGCTCTCAGACTGCTCATTTCTTCCGGAGTTATGTCTTTCAGGTCAATCCTTACGGGGATACGTTGCTGTACTTTGACAAAGTTTCCGGCAGAATTGTCGGTAGGAACCAGCGAATATTTGGAGCCGGTGGCTTCCGAAATGGCCGTTACAGTGCCGTGAAAGACTTTTCCAGGGAGGGCATCTACCTTGATGCGCACTTCTTGTCCGATGTAAATATGGATAATCTGTGTTTCCTTGTAATTGGCTGTCACCCATTTATCCGTATTCCGAACCAGATACGAGATGGTTTGTCCTGCCTGCACATATTGACCGGGTTCCAGGGTTCGGCGTCCCATATAGCCGTCATACGGAGCCGTCAGTACGGTATATGACAAGTTAAGCCGGGCCAAATCCAGGCTGGCTTCCTTGCTCAAGATGGCTGCTTCTGCGCTGGTGGTTCGTCGGGTCGTTTCAGTGAACTGCGACTGAGCTGCTTTTCGCTGTTCTAACAATGCCTGATAGCGGGCCTGGGCTGCTTCGTAAGACGCTTTGGCCTGCTCATACTGCTGTTCGGGCACAGATTCCTCTTTGAGTAGTCTGGCAAAACGGCGGTAGTCCTGCTCCAGCTGCCATAGCTTGGCTTTCGCTTCGGCAATGTTGGCGTCTTGCACGGCGATGTTGGTTTGTGAAGTCTCTATGCCGGAATGAAGTACCTCTTTGGAACCTTTTACATCCAGCAGGGCAGCTTCCGCCTCTTTCACCTTTATCTGATACTCACGGTTGTCCAGTATCAGCAGTGTATCTCCCTGATGTACATACTGATGTTCTTTGAAGCGTACTTCCTTGATGTAGCCGGAGGCACGGATGTTCAGCGGACTTACGTACTGGTCAATAAAGGCATCGTTCGTAATTTCATAATGAATGTATTTCCAAAAGTAATTGGCCACCCATATCAGTCCGGAGCCGGCAATCAGAATGCATAGAAAGTTGAGCAGGATGTTCTGCAGTCTTCTTTTCCGGAGTTTCTTGTGTGTATCTTGTAGCGTCATATTCTTTATAGTTTAGTGAAGTTATAATCTTCCGCAAGCTTTTTGCAGCTGGTAATAGGTGTAAATGATTCTGGTGCGCGAAGAAGTCAACTGTAGCTCGGCATTGAGCAACACGGAATTGGCATCCAGCAGGTCGGTGAGTATGGCCAGTTGGTTCATGTAACGGTTTTGCATGATGCGGTAGTTTTCCTGTGCCTGGCGGACCGACAATTCCCAAGCTTCTTCTTCCTGCAAGGCCTCCTTGTGGCGCAGAATGGCATTGTAAATATCCATCTGCAACTGTTGTTTTTTCAGCTCTTCTTCTTTTTTCTGTACGGCCACCTGAAGCTGGCTTTCCTTGATTTTGTGTCCGTTCTTGAATAAGGAAGAGAGCGGATACGACACGGAAAGTCCGATGTTCCAGTTATTGTTGTATAAGTCGGTCATGGTACGCGTAATGGGGCGGGCCAGGGTGTTCGACGCATACAGGTTGATGTTCGGCCTGCGTGAGGCACGGTCTATCTCTATTTGGTTCTGGGCCAGTTCGGTTTCCTTGCGTAGCAGTTGCATGTCTGGTGCCTGTTCGTAGGCTGACAGGAGGTAGTCGTCGTAGCTGTCCAAGGGAGTAGCTCGCTGAAGCAGTGTCGTGTCGGGCGTAATAATCGGGTTACGGTCGTTTCCTAACAACAGGTTCAGTTGTTGTGATACGATGTGAATGCTGTTTTCCGTTTCCTGCAAAGACAGCCGGTCATTGGTCAGTTGCATTTCGCTGCGCAATACGTCATTGTTGGTGATAAGTCCCTCTTTCTTCATTTGACGTATATCTTGCAGGCGACGTTCGGATTCTTCGATGTTACGGGTAAGTACAAGATGCTGTTTGAACAAGGTAAAAAGCGTCAGGTACTGGTTGAGTAATCCCAATTTGATGTCGGCCTGATTCGTCATCCGCTGCAGTCTGGCTATTTCGGTTTCAATGTCTGCCTTTTGGATGGAACGGCGGATTTTTCCTCCCTGATAAAGCGGCTGGTTAAAGTCGACCGTGTAATTCTGTGACCAGTCCGGGGTATCAGGGTAGGTAGGGTTGGAAAGTCCGTTCTGAAAGACCACGGGCTGTCCGATGATGCCTCCTTTCAGCCCTATTTCCAGGTCAGGAAGCAGGCCAGTTTTGGCATACAATTTCCTTTCATGGGCCATCCTTTCTTTCAGGCTGTCACTCTGCAATTGCAGGCTGCTTTTGATGCCCGATTCGAACAGTTGTTCGACCGACAAGAATAAAGAATCCTGCTGTGCCTGTGCAGAGACAGCCCCCAACAGACTACCTGTAAAAATCAGTTTTCGGATGATGTTAGAAACCTTCAAGGACATTTTGTACCGTTTTTAATTCAGATAATATCTTTGCCGTTCGTTCGGTAGACAATATTTCTTCTGCATTGGCGTATACCAGATTAAGAATCGGGCGAATCTGGACTTTAAGTGCTTCCCCCTCAGGAGTGAGGTACACCAGCTTGTTGCGTCGGTCATTCGTATCCTCTTTCCGGTAGACATATCCCTTCTTTTCCAGGTTGTTCATTAGGTTGGTCAGGCAGGCCTTGTCCTTGGCTGTACGCTCTGCCAAGGCCTGTTGGGTAATACCCTGTTCATGCCAGAGACTGCTTAAAACTTGAAGCATTTCGAAAGTGATGCCGGCATTATTATCTTTTAGGGTGCGTTGCATGGCACGTCGAAAGGCCATGCGAGTGCGGAAAATTTGTATCATGAGTTCCCGGAACTCGTTTCCTTCTTTCATTTTATGAGGTGATTTTTTAGTTATCCGGCTACAAATATAGCTCCTTTTTTTGAAGTAGTAAAATATTTGACTATTTTGTGCGAGAGAAACCTGTGCTTTCATTTGAAAGCACAGGGAGAAATTCTCAGTACTTCCGAAGGAGTACTCCAGTACTTTCAAGGAAGTACTCGAATACTTTCGGGGAAGTACTTCAGTACTGCCTAAGAAGTACTGAGAAGTAACAATAGGTTTATAATGAGTGGGTTAGAATTCCAGGTAACCGTTCTCTTGCCGGATGATTTCCTCGGAAACCAAGTAGGATACCACTTTCATCAGGTGATTTTCAGGCACTTGCATTTTGTCCTTTATCTCTTGCAACGAAAGCGGATTTTCTTTCAGTAACGCTTGCAGTTGCTGACTGATGGCTTCAAACTCTCCCGACTTTAGTCCCGACTGATGTTGCTGCAGGCATACGTCACATTGCCCGCAATTGTGCTCGTTCTTTTCGCCGAAATAGCGTAACAGCATCCGGCTTCGGCAGCGGTTTTCACTTTCTGCATATTCTATCATGGCGTTGATACGCTGTACATAGCTTTCTTTTCTGTCTTCGTAGACTTCCTTACTTAAATAAACGCGTTCTGTTTCTTGTCTTTCGCGCGTATAGATAATATAAGGTGTCTTTTTTGCGGGAATATAATGCAGGATATGCTGCCGGCTCAGCGAGAGCAGGGTTTCATAGATTTGCTGTTTGCTCAGTCCCGAACGGGTCGACAGATTGTCTTCACTGATATAAGCATAGTCCGTGAAAAGTCCGGTGTAGCTTCTCAGTAGGATACGAATCAGTTTTTCTGTGTCTTCGCTTTGTTCGCGGATGCGGTATAGTTCTTCCTTGGTGATGGTAAACATGATACGCGAGGCATTGTCCTGCTCATCGGTATATTCCAGATAGCCTGCGCGAGTCAGGATTTTCAAGGCACTGTCGGTCTGTACGGGAAAATGCTTGAAATTACGGCAGAACTCATCGATGTTGAATGCGAAGGTGCAGCCTCTTCCGTCTCCCATGGCCATTTGGTAATAGAAGTTGATGTCTTCGTAAATCTTTCGGATGTAACTTTTTTCGGGAAACGTATCGCTTACCCGCTGTTTAAGTGTGATTTTATCGCGGGCACAGAACAACAGTACGGCATAGGCTTTCATGCCGTCTCTTCCTGCTCGTCCGGCTTCCTGAAAGTAGGCTTCGGGCGAGTCGGGTACGTCAGCGTGGATAACCACGCGTACGTCTGGTTTGTCGATTCCCATACCAAAGGCGTTGGTGGCTACCATTACACGGAATTCTCCTTTCAGCCAGGCTTTTTGTCGGGAATCTTTGGTCTCATCATTGAGTCCGGCATGATAAAAAGTGGCTGTGATGTGGTTCCGGTTCAGGAACAGAGAAATCTCTTTCGTCTTTTTCCGGTTGCGGGTATAGACAATTCCCGACCCGTTGACGCGTTGCAGGATATGGAGTAGTTCACTTTCCTTGTCTTCTGTATGACGTACTACATAGGCCAGGTTTTTCCGTTCAAAGCTCATGCGGAACACATTTTCCTGGCGGAACTGAAGGCGTTGCTGGATATCACTGACCACTTCCGGAGTGGCAGTGGCCGTCAGTGCGATGACGGGAACTCCCGGGAGCAGCTGACGTATATCCGCTATTTTCAGGTAAGCAGGGCGGAAGTCGTATCCCCATTGTGAAATGCAGTGTGACTCATCCACGGTGATGAGGCTGACATGCATGCTGCGGAGTTTGATTTGAAAGATTTCAGTATCCAGTCTTTCCGGAGATACATAAAGAAACTTGTAGTTGCCGAAGATGCAGTTCTCCAATGCGATGACAATCTCTTCGCGCGTCATGCCGGAGTAGATGGCGGTTGCTTTGATGCCCCGTTCACGCAAGTTTCTCACCTGGTCTTTCATTAGGGCAATCAGAGGGGTAATGACCAGGCATAACCCTTCTTGGGCGAGGGCGGGCACTTGAAAGGTGATGGATTTACCACCACCTGTGGGCATGAGCCCCAATGTGTCCCGGCCTTCGCCTATGCTGCGGATAATGTCTTCCTGTATACCTCGGAAATTGTCATATCCCCAGTATTGTTTCAGGATTTTTCGGTAGTCAGTCATGAGTCGCTAACTTCGACTGGGCTTGATGTCTTCTATCTGTAGTTGGATTTCTCCCCGCTTGTGGGTATTTTCCTCAATGGTATAACAGATGTTGAACGACTGTTTGGTCTTGATGTAACGCACCTGTGAACTTTGTCCGAAAGCGATACCGTTCATGACGTTGTTCGACTTGTTGTCCACCAGTTCCAGTTTGATGTGTTCCTGGTCTCTTCCTACCACCTTGCTGGTACCATAATCGTACACATTCAAGGTTGCGAAAACAGGCTTGTGGTTCTCCGGACCAAATGGGTTGAACTTCTTCAGGTCGAAGAAAAACTTCGGAGTGATGTCTCTGAAGTCCAGCTGTGCATCAATCTGGATGGTAGCGTTGGTCTGCTCCGGAAGAATGTGGTTGGTCACGTATTCTTCAAACCGTCTGGTAAATTCCGGCACATTTTCCACCTTCATGGATAAACCGGCCGCATAGGTATGCCCGCCAAAATTCTCCAGCAGGTCACGGCAATGTTCTATGGCTTTGTATACATCGAAGCCGGAAACAGAACGTGCTGATCCCGTAGCTAGGTTCTCGGTACGTGTCAAGACCACGGCAGGACGGTAGTAGATTTCCGTCAGACGCGAAGCGACAATTCCGATGACTCCCTTGTGCCAGTCCTCATTGAAAATCACGATAGATCTTCTTTCAGACAAGTCGGACAGGTTATCCACGATTTTATTGGCCTCTTCTGTCATGTTCTTGTCGAGGTCCTTACGCGTTTCGTTGTAGCTGTTGATGCGGTTGCTCTTTTTCAATGCAGACGCAAAATCCTTTTCAATCAGCAAGTCGACCGCTTCCTTTCCGTTTTGTATTCTTCCCGAAGCATTGATGCGGGGGCCTATCTTGAATACGATGTCACTCATCGTAATTTCTTTTTCTGCCAGTCCGCATACATCAATAATGGCTTTCAGGCCGATGCTGGGGTTGGCATTGAGCTGACGCAGTCCGTGATAGGCCAAAATACGGTTTTCCCCCATAATAGGTACAATGTCGGATGCGATGCTGACTGCTACCAAATCGAGCAGGGGGGTAAGCTGATGAAACTCGATGCCGTTGTTCTGGGCAAAAGCTTGCATAAACTTGAATCCTACTCCACAGCCAGACAGGTGTTCGTATGGGTACGTAGAATCCGGACGCTTGGCATTCAGAATGGCGGCGGCAGGAGGAAGTACCTCATCGGGTACATGATGGTCGCAGATAATGAAATCGATGCCTTTTTCCTTGGCATAGCTGATTTCTTCTACTGCTTTGATACCACAGTCCAGTACGATGACCAGTTTTACTCCGGTGGAGTAAGCATAGTCGACTCCCTTTTTTGACACACCATACCCTTCATTATATCGGTCGGGGATATAATAATCGATGTTCGAGTAGAACTGTTGAAGAAATTTGAAAACAAGGGCGACAGCCGTAGTGCCGTCCACATCATAATCTCCATACACCAGGATACGCTCTTTTCGTCCCATGGCCAGGTTTAGGCGTTCCACTGCCACGTCCATGTCGTTCATCAGGAACGGGTCATGGAGGTCATTAAGCTGAGGGCGGAAAAACCGTTTGGCCTCTGCGGCAGAATGGATACCTCTTTCCTGCAGTAGCTTACATAAAATAGGACTGATGCCAATCTCTCTGGAGAGGGCTCTGGCAGCTTCTCTTTCTTGAAGTGTTGGAGGTTGATAGTTCCATTTGTAGTTCATTTATATATGTTTTTTCTTTTTTTTCTTTTCGGGTGGGGTTTCGCCAGTCTGTCGGTTGTAAGCCTGTACGACTTTGTTGCAGTAACCAAATCGGCAAAACTTGTAATTGGATAAAATCTTCTTATCCACTTCAATCCGTAAAATTAGTAAAAAGAAAGAAAAAAGCGGCTCATTCCATCTTAAATTTATGGAACGAGCCGCTTTTTATTTATAATTAGTCTATATAATAGGACCTTAGAATCCTAATTTTTTTGCGATGTGTGCAGGGATTGCTTTCTTGTTCACCAGGATGTTCATGGTTTTGTATTTGGCAAAAGCTTTAGATGCATACCAGATACCTTTGTACTTGCCGCTTAATCCCCATGAGTTTTTCACCATGTAGTATTCTTTGCCGTTCTGGTCTTTAGCGATACCGTAGATAAGCATTCCGTGGTCATCGGTATTTCGTACTGTATATGTCAACGAACCTATTGATCGTATAATCCTAAGCATCGCGAATGATTTGCTATTTGATTTAATGCCAGAGATGATTCATCCTGCTTGTAAATCTTATCAGGTTGGTATTGGTTGTGGTAAAGTGGTTTTGGAAGTAAGTCACACAATTGTTAACATGAAAAGTGATGGTTATGTGGGTTGGAAGTCTGATTTAAGTAAATATTTCGACTCTGTTCCTATCCAGTTTATTGACGCAGCCTTTGATAAAGTGGAAGCTAAGTGTGGTCATTCTGTGTTAATTGATGTATTAAGAAAATACTATCATTGCGGATTGTATTTCGATGAGAACAACGACCCCGCGCCTCTGCTGGCTGAGTCCGTCGAGCAGCTGGACGACCTGACCTATCAGGTCAAGCTGAAGGAGGGCTAATGTAGCTCTTGCTAAAAACATTGTAGCAGCAGTTACTATATAGCCTAGATGATGAACTGTCCCAATTGAATGGGTTTTACGTAAGGTATTCGGATGATATGTTGTTCGTTGGTCCGGACTATGAAAAGGCTATGACCATTTTACAAAAGAGATTGGCCGAAAAATCAATGAATTTGAATCCCAAGAAAGTATCTACCAGCTGCTTTTCCGCCTCCTGCATAGAAGCCTGCACCTGATTTCCGGCGCCCTTTTCGCTTGCGCCGTAGCCCGCCTGCTCGACGGCGCGGATGATCTCCTGCGCGCTTGCCGTTCCGTCCACGCCCATGGAATTCGTCAGCAGACTCACCGAGCAGCTTGTCACACCCGGGACCTTGCTCACCGCCTTCTCCACGCGCGACGAGCACGCCGCGCAGCTCATGCCTGTAACATTGAATTTCTGCTTCATAGGGTTCACCAGACTTTCTAATATGCGTGAGGGTTCAG
>ENA-OPYH01001349-OPYH01001349.1-human-gut-metagenome-genome-assembly--contig:-NODE-1349-length-14115-cov-4.353414_pt1 | contig 14115 bp, 11 predicted proteins | sample MGYA00241254_ERZ501488 | MGnify/ENA primary metagenome ERZ501488 (study PRJEB25962, sample SAMEA2042660) | human gut metagenome | biome: human gut; feature: human-associated habitat; material: faeces...
TGGAAGCAGCAGCCATAATTACATCTCCTAAAACATCACAAGCTACATCCACAGTATGAGGATCTGTATAAAAGATATTTCCCATCTCAAACCCACCGTCAAAAACTGCCTTAACGTCCAATAAAGCACAGTTCATCGTGTCGAGCCGTGCTGATCTGTCGTGAATATAGATATACCCATCTTTTGCAGCCTGTCGTTCTTCCGGATTCAAAAAGAACTTTTTATATCGCTCGTCATTGAATTTATTATATCCGATACTACGCTGGGTAGTTACCAATTTACTGTCTGTATTGCTGTTGGATTTGTCGCCTCGATAGGCAACCGCATCAATGGAACGATGTACCCGGTCAAACATATCGACAAATTCCTGCTTGTAATTTCGATAATCCCGATAAGACTTAGCAACGGACTGACTGACTTCGTCTAATGCCATTTCTACCAGTTTGTGCATGGTTGGAACATCGACATACTGGAGATTTCTTTGCTTATAAAGATTACCCAGTTTTTCAGTGATAATTTCTATAACCCTGTCGTACTCATCCTGTGTAAATTGTACTAAAACCCGATCTGCACTTTTAGTAACAGCTGCTTTAATTTTATCAGGGTTAAACGATACAATTCTTCCGTCTTTCTTTTTAATTTTAAAGACCTGATTCATGATTAAAGTTTAATTGAAAATTAGTTATTAGATTTTGCTCCAATCTGAAGAGATGTAAAATTCTTCAGATATTCACTTAATTCCTTTTTAAATACCGGGGTGTTATTGAATCCGCAGCATCTCGATTCGCCGCATAGTCCGTTTCGATACACGCATTTTCTTACCATCATTGCTGCCAGTTCTGAATCTGCCTTTGCAACCTCGTCCTTGATCGCTTGGAATACCTCGATTGTTTCAGCGTGCGCCTGTTTGCAAAGCCGTAGTTTGGCCATATCAATAAGTGACTGAGCGTTGATGAACAAACCTAAGTTTACCGGAGTGTAACGATCGGAATTTCCCTGAAGGTAAGTAAGTTCGTCCTGTATCTCGGAAATGACGAAATCGGCATAATCCGATCTTCCTTCCTGCACCTCGTTTACGATATTGTTGAGTTTGGATTTGATTTCCTCCAGCTTTTGAATGAGACTGGGATTACCGCCTTTTCGATCGTCCCGACAGGTAAGTTGGAAAGGAACGGAGCCTACATGATGTCGTAACAGGTGTGTTGCTATAAACAGCGGAATGTTCTTACACTCTATCCAAAATACCTGTGTTCGGGTAGGGGAGTGTTCCGCTTTATACATACTGAGAAGTGATTGTTTGCTTGTGCCTAAAAAAGTCATTTCACAAGCTCTTTGCATAAGTTTCTTGTCAGTCAATTTTCTAACTGACACTGTGAAATTTTGGTTCATAAGTTTTGGTTATTATTGAAAAACGTGGTACAAACTTACTATATATAAAAATATTATGCAAATATTAGTGATGAAAATAAGCGTATAAAAACTCGAAGACCTCTCCGGGTGCGCTGTTCTACGGGAAGCGTGAGAGGTCATATTGGTTGCAAAGATGAGGTTAATATTTGAATTATCAAATAATAACCGAAAAGGAATAACCTATTATATATTAAAAGACGGTCAAAGAACAACGCCTCTCTGACCGTCTCAAAAACAAATAACTCTCTATAATATGAGTCTCTTCTTTAAAGCTTTGATTTTCTTTCTGTTATTGGATATGAATTTCTTTAGCTTTTGATTCCTGACGGATTCATAATACGCTTTCCTCTCAGGAGTCAGTTTCTTTCCTCTTCTGCAATACAAACCGTGTTCCCTGTATTCCTCCAGATACCGTGCAAATTTCTTTTTCTGGAAGGAAGGGTCTTTTGATGCCTTAGCTATTATTTCAATAACGTCTGGAGAGGGTTCTGGAAATGGAGAGTTGGGTGTGGATTGCATGATGAGATTGTAAACGACCGGGGTTTCATACAAGAGCATGAACCCCAGCCGTGTTTCCTCAAACCTGAATCTTTTAAGCGTCCCTTTTGGTCTTCCGTCCAGTTTGTTTCTGTTCGTTGCTCTCCGAGGCTTTGTCAGTCTTACTCCGTAAACTTTCTGTGCTTTCGGCATTTTTCTTGTTTTCTGAAGGTTCGGGGCTTTCTTTTATCTTGATAGCCGGAGCTATCCGTTTGGAAATTTCAGCCCTGCTCTTTAGATCGTTGTAAACATTAGTTACTCGTCTCATAATTAAATCATGTATGTAAAATTAAGTTCTGTTTCGCCAACATAATCACTTTCGTTCAGTTGTACGTTGCGACTTCCTCCTTTTATGAAAAACTCCGCACCTCTGTTGTCGTTATGTTTTTCATTAATTTCACTGAAAGAAGTTTTTACTGAATATCTGGGTGGATCTATTTGGTTTGGTATTACGGCTATGACACCGCCCCAGTTACTACCATTTCTTTTAGCAGTATGAACTCTTCCCTGTATGGAAACAATATCTCCAATTTGTCTTACATACAAACCACTTGTATCTGTTTCGCTACCGGAATTGCCCATTTGTAACCAACCAGTATCTTTCAGTTTTGTTTGATACTCTTTGGCATAGGCGGCTCCCAATCTATTGCAAATCTGTTTTTTGTCCTCTTCATTAGCAATTGAAAGGTCTGAAAGTTTATTGTTTTTTTTCAGAACATCTTCGTTTCCGGGACAACTAATCTTGTCTCTGAGAGCCTTTTGAGCGTCCGCTTGACTGGTTCCTTTGGATATTTGGTAGTTTATGTAATCTTGGAAAAGACTTGAAACACTGGCATATTTCCCGTCCGCTTCACTTTTGGTATAAACATCAATGTTTTTAGCAATCGTCTTTTTCTCATCTGAGTTATATCCGTCCAGTAATTTGTTGGCTTTTTTATCAAGCTCGTCCTTAACCACTTTGCCTGTGACAAATCCTTCTGTGTTTGATGTCAAATCTCCCACAGTGATACCATCCAACTTATCTTTCAATGCGGTGGTAAAATCTTCGGTGGACAATTGTTTTCCCTCGACTTTATCCACTTTCTTGTTAAGGCTGTTTGTCAGGTCTGTTTTATTGGCATATATGGAACTGATATTTTCACCTTTGATTTTTAACTCACCTTGAATGTCAACGTAGGTTTTAGGGGTCAGAGTGATGTTGCCAATTATGTTTTTGATATTGAAATCCTGGGATTGGTCAGAATCAAATCCTACTGAAGCGATGTTCTCATTCTTACTGTCAGCCCATTGTAACGTATTTGTAAGAGCCACATTGTCTTTCGTGTACTGGGCATTAAGCAGTACCAACCCATCTCCGGCGTTTTTGACGGTCAGTTTTCCGTTGGCATTGATCTCTTTTGTGCCTCCTTTTACTTGTAAGATTGCGTTTTTCTTACCGTCATACACCGTGAAATTTCGGAATCTGGAGCTTTCGTTGTTAAACCCCGTATAATTGATGTCCACCTCTCCATTATCATCGTCACTGGTAATGTTGATGATATGGTTATCTGATAGACAGATAGAGCCGACTTTGATTGTCTTGTGAGAAACGCTATCTACCAGAACCCCGTCTATCGTGAATTTGGCTATGACCCTATCTTGTTTCAGCAATGTAAACGATCCGTCTGTGTTGATGGATAGCTCATTTACCAATAGTCCATTGTAATACAGTCCGACCGATCCGTTGCCATTTCCCTTTACAATGCTTTTGAGCACATGACCGGATGCCGGATGATTGATAGACACTGAAGTTTTGGATTCAATTGCCTTATCCGCTGAGAAATCTCCGGCTACGACCAGATTCTTTTTTATCGTTTGCTTTGAAAACGGCGTTTCCAGAAGAACCGCATACTTTCCGATGAACTTATCTATAAATCTGGGTGCGTATGAGGAAGTAACCTCAATGAATTGAAGTGCGTTTTTTGTGAGTGATTCAGTCGGTTTTGTCTGACTTCCCACACACAGATAATTATTTCGCCCCCTTTTAACCGCTTCTTTTGCATACATAACGGAATCCACGGTGTTCTTCTCTACAAGATAGTAGGGAAATTTGATCCCTTTGCTTCCTTCAAAGTATCGGATTTTCTTGTTTATCCAAACATACCCGGAAGTGATCTCATTATCTGAAACAACTTCGCATCCGGATATGATGAAGTTTGCACAATCCGTAAATATAGAGGTCATACTGAGCGTTAACTCCTGTAAGTTCAGAATATCGTCTACATACGTGTATCGTCCCCCTGCCTCTGCTACATATTCTTTCATTATGCTTTATTATTTAGGTTTTTGGTTTGTTTATTGTCAGTTTTAATGACACTCTGTTTCAATGTCTGCGTCATAAGTAATCTTCTTCTAAACATACTCATGACGCACCTCCAATCACCGCTAAGTTATTTACAATACTTACTTGATAGGTTTTGTTTGGCTCTATCGTATGGTCTCCAATCCATCTAACGGAGTCAGGCATATTTAAAACCGTTGCGGTTTCTCCAGAAGTAAACTGAAACATATATTCGTTCAATACATTCGGGGTTTCTGGGGAAAAAGTTATAGTTAATGTTGTAACACTTTCGAATTTATAGAATTTATTGGGACTGATAGACTGGGTAGGTGTGGCTCCTTCTATTAAAACAGAAGACATAATTCCACTATCGTCTTTGTCTCCTTTTAAGCCTTGTGCGCCCTGCTCGCCTCTTTCTCCTTTTAAGCCAGAAAAAGCAAATGAAAACGAAGTAGAATCTGTATTTTCGGATTTTGTAACTTTTACCGATGGTGTTCCGGTTGTGTTTGCGATTGTTGCAGTGGCTTCAATAGCCGGAGTTTTCCCATCTTTTCCATTAGTGCCCGGCTCTCCTTTATCGCCTTTAACTCCCGGAATCCCTTGCGTTCCTTGTTTACCGGGTTCTCCTTTCAGACCGGAAAATTCAAATAAAAACGAAGGAGATTCATGGTTTCCGGTCTTTGTTACTTTGACAGCAGGAGAGCCACTTGTGTTTGAGATTGTTGCATTAGCTGTTATTACTGGGGTTGTACCATTCTTTCCGTTGATTCCCGGTTCGCCCTTTTCACCTTTATCTCCTTTGCTTCCCGGAAACCCCTGTTCTCCACGATCTCCCTTATCGCCTTTCAACCCTTTTAAAAGAGAAGATTTAATCCTGCCATTTATTGAACGGTCTTGAAACGGAATGTATTCTTCTCCGGTTAAAGATGTCCGTTCGGGAACTTCTATGATTTGTTTTCCTTTTATTGCCATAATTCATGTTTGGTTAAGTAATAGGGTTTGAAGCAATCAGTTCACAAGTGGCGGTCTTGCCACCGACTGTTGCTGTTATATTTGCTTGTCCTGCACCTACGACAGATACGATGCCTTCTATGACCGTTGCAACACTTTGATTAGAACTTTGCCATATAATCTTTTTGTCAGTAGCATTGTCCGGCAATACCTTAACAGAAAGTTCAGCTTCATTCCCGACATTAAGGATAAGCACGTTTTTGTTTAGGGTAACAGACTGAACCGGAATATCTGGAGGTGTGGTATCAATTTTGATCAGATATGTTTTTCCTGCTATTTTATATGTGTTTATCACAGAAGATAACATATAGACAAATTCCTTTTGTGAGATTCCCTGTATTCGGGGGACACACACCATGAAGCTTACCTTATTGATCGCTTTTTCTTCCGTGATAAAATAGAACTCCCGTGGCTTTTCAAGTGGGTCGTCTGTCAGTTCGGATTCCTTCATGTCTTTCCAGATAACGAACGGCTTGCCATATTTGGAGGATTCCCGATATAAATCTATTCCTATAATCTGAGAATCCTGTATGTATATCCGATCGTTCTTGTCTGCAAAGTATTTTCCGAACTTATGGTTCAGATACCACTCGAAATACATCACTTGACTGGTCATGCGTGCTTCGATATGCCGTTCTTTGGCAAAGTCAATAAATCTGTCATTTATTATTTTCAACGGATAAACCAAACTCTGAATAAAAAGAATGTACTTTCTTCCTCCAAGATAATGCGGAACAAGTTGGTTCACCAGTTTGTCTATCGGTAACTTGTATCTCATTTGGTATCTACCACTAATTTGATTGCTTCTCTAAAATTGGGAATGTCGGCTTCCTCATTCTTGCCGGAAGACTGCCTTAGATAACCGGATTCCGTCTGCATGACTCTTCCGATTTTTTTCTGGGGACTGATATGTCCGTCTCCGTCATAGCAAGCGAGGAAGATTCCCTGTCCGGCCACGTCTTCCGGATCAATATAGACATCCGTTACATGTTCCGCACTTTTAATCACTTCAAGAATTTTAGAGATATACACACTGGAATCAAATTCCATGTTCATTATGTATTCGTTCAACTTGGATTCTATATTGTCGTATATCTCAGCCTCGGTTACAGCACCGTCATAATATACCGTCACTTTGGGAACAAGGACATCTCCTTCACGACTGATAACCGAAATTCTTGTTCCTGCAAACTTTATCTGATTGATATATGTGTTAATCATCTGCATCTCTTCTTCCGGTATCTTTGCAAGTTTGCCTTGTTCCCCGGTTGCAACCTTCAATATAAGCGTACTGTCCAGATTCTCGTCCTGTGTGCTTTCTATATAGGAAACCTGGGTGATGATCCGTTTAGTCTCGTCTACGGTCGCATATCCGAATGCCAGACCGTCTTCCCGAACCACAAGCGTGTCTCCTTTTTGATATTGCAGCAAAGCGTTGGCGTAATATTTTGGAGTTCCATTAACTCTGTTGTTGATTACGGTTGAAATATCAATAGCAAATACATCCAACAGCATTTCAAAACTCTGTATCACGGCTGCAAATGTCCATGTGATACCGTTTAGAACGGAAACCTTCGAGTCACTGTTGAACTCCTTCAGTTCCATTCTCTTGTTTCTTTCCTCTACGGCTGCTTTATATATATCGTTGATTGTTCTACTCATTTTGTGGCGTATAGGTATAAATAGTATCGTTAATTATAAACTTCCATGCCCCGGCTTCATTCCATGCCGGTTCGTGGGTCAGAACCCAGACCGCTTCCATGCCGGAGCCAACAATATAGTTCAGATTCTCGTCTCTTTGCGGTTCCCTGTATTCTCCGGATGGAACAGTTGTCATTGCAATTTCACAGTTCCGTCTTCCATAATGCTGCTTTACCAGCCCGATCAAATATTCGTCAATGGCTTTCCTGCTGCATTTGATATTCTGGAGATTCAGGCTTTTCAGTTCCTTTTGTCTCAACAAAGGAAGCAAGCTGCCGGTTGTACTGCCGGAACAATCCATTTCAAACATTCCTTTGGACAAAGCAATAAATTCGATTGTCGTGGATATGTTCTTCATCACAAAACGCTCAATATATATGGGCTTTAAGATATATATGTCCGCGTCCTTGATATTTGAAATATCCAGTTTTTGTATTCTGGCATTTTCATCCCCATAAATACAAGTTCTTCTTTTAGTTCCGGTATTGTTGTCGAAAAAGTGGTTAAGCTCAATAGCCTGTTTGGATAACCGTACAATCTGTAAATCAGTATTGTCTCCCCAGTCTATCTCTATCGTTCCCGAACCGGAGATTACAAAACCGATGGATGTTCTGGTATTCTCAATATAAATGTCCATCAGTCTGGGTAGGGTAGGGGATTTAGGATAAACATGCCTCTCACCGTTTGCCGGCATGATTTCATTTACCTTGTAATATGCGGCCACATCTTTGTTTATGACATAATCGTCTGTATAGACAAGTTCATCTCCTGCCTTCAATGTCTGGTCTAAGGAAAGTGATGTGTTGTTCATCATCAAGTCAATAACCCCTTCGATCGAACCATATATATGCAGGGCTACATCGTAAAGGTTTTGTCCGTGTGTTACAATATATTTACCCATTTTGTTCTTTTAGTTCTAAAGACAATTCTCCGGAAACCGAGTCCATGTACGCATTGACTACTGTTACCTTGTCATTGTCAAATTCTTCCTGTAACTTCTGAGCCAGTCCGGTATTCTCAAAGTTACCATGCAGGTAGTCGATGAGTCCGATCCCGGATGTGGGGTGTTGATATAAATTCCCGGCAAATGCTTTAAGTAGAAACGCTTTGTTCTGTTCTAATGACTCACAAATTATCAAGTCGGTCTCATGACCGCTGAAAACTGAAAGATAGCTTCCTTCCTTCAAGATGAAATTGAAATTGCCGTTCTCATTCAGCAGTCTGTACTCGGAGAGCTTTATAGAATCTTTCTTGTCTGTCGTATCGCCACGATATACCGGAAACCATATTTGATTGTTTCTCTTGTTCAAAACATATTCAATATGTCCGTTGCCGTAATCAATGCGGAACCTCACCATCAGTTCTTTGTATTCCGCTATATATGGAATCCTGACATGTATTCCATCTTCGTCTTTATATGATTTTTCAAAGCTGGGAGAAACTACTATCTCGGAATAGCAATAGTTGTCATTGTCCATCCCGACTTGTTCTTCCAATATCTTGAAGTCGTATATAATCTTGTTGGTCAGGTTGTCAGAGGTCTCCAATTCTCCATATACGACATCCATGTTAATATCCTGTCTTGCCATGTTATCGGTTTTAAACAAAAATCCCCCAACCAACAAGAGTGATTGGGGGATCGCACTCTTCTTTAAAAAGATTAGAGCACGCTTTTAAGAATAGTTGTAATGATTATTTAGAAGCATCAGAGTCGTATACTTTCTCTACTGTCGCCCACATATCGTCCGGCAGTTGTTCGTCCGATATTTTTTCACAGGCATTTTTCATGTACTCGATTTCCTCTGCTGTGAAATCCGTTACCAACGGCACGTCTTTTTCCATATCCCATTCGATACGGTTGTTTTCTGCATTTTGTCTGAGATTCACAGTCGCACGTTCCTCTTCCGAAATCTCGATTTTTTTCAGAATTTCTTTCTTGATATTGAACTGCTTGAAGTTGTTTTCTTTAGGCAGAAAGCCTGGGATGTAGAGCCTGTCTTTGATTGATAGTTCCATTGCTTAATTTATATATTTAGGTTATTATTTTTATTTTGATAGATAAGTCGGCTGTTTGGCTACCGCTTCCTTGATTTCTTCCAAGATTACATTGAAGTCCTCAAAATATTTACTGGATGCAATTCTTTCTTTGTAGGGGAAGGTTCCAGACAGATAGTCTCCGTCCAAAGTAATTGTTCCCAGATATTCATTGGTATCTTCAGGCTTTGGCTTATGAATAGAGGCATTTACTCTTGTGAGCAATTTATCAGATACGTTGTATTCGATTTCATATTTGGCATTTACCGTTGTTTTGGTGCATTGTGTCTGAATGTTTACTTGTTTAATTTCCATATAATCGATATTTAATTGTTGTTTTATTGAAGAATAATATGTTGCAGGTGTTTTTGTTTGTTAGCCGCAATAAAACATTAGCCACCCACTACTGCATTTTATAAATATGCGTGCGCAATTGTCTTTAATCTGAAAACTACTCACTGAATTACGGAGTGGCGCATCAATGATCGTTCCTTTAATGTTATACCATCTTGAACTAAGGCTTTTTACATAAATGATTTTACCGTCTTGGCAATTAGGTAATGTTATGGTAACATCTGTGGATGTTTGTTGTATAATTACCAAATCATCATTGGAATAAAGAGATGCTGTAGAGTAAATGTTTCTTACGCTTACGTGTAATCCATTTATTTTTATTCTTTCACCACTTCTTGCGTTCAACAATACATTTCCATAACTTTCAATAGCATATCCATATCCAGAAGCATTACATAATACAGATATTCCTTTTGTACTATTATTGCTTCCATAGGTAGATACACTTAATGCTGTTCTTCCGTCTCCACGTACAGAAACCATACTGCCATCATTAACACGAAAAAAATTGGTTCCGCTGATGTCAATATTGAATTTGGAACTTGAATTTCCAGTCATAACGAACCCTCCAGAAGCATGGAATGTGGTAGATCCCATACCAAAACTTGCAGATCCGTCTGCATTCAGTGCCCAATAATCCTTACTATCAGATTTTCTTGAATTACAGATATATCCAGTTTTATGAATTTCAATTATATGACCATTTTCTGGATTATCGTATGTAGACATTTTGTGTCCGTAAATAGTGAATCCACCGATTTTACCCTGAGTGAAATTACAGTTGGCTGCGTTGATCTGGCTGGCTGTAAGGGTTCCGGTGTAGATCCCGTTTGCGTCAATTTTAGTCAATCTGGCTACAGGGAATGTAACGGATGTTTTAGGTGAGACGGTTTGTTGATCAATTGTATATCCAGTAGAGCGTAAAACTGGAACTCCACTTGCGTTTTTCACTCTAAATACATATTTTCCACCCCCTCTGACATATATGTATTCTGTAGAAGAATTGGTAAGTTGCCCAATATCACCAACAACGTTTCCATTATTCCAACCTTGACTTGCTTCGAGTATTTCTCTGGTTACAGCAATAGTGCCCCAGCCAGCTCCATTTGTTGTCCATCTAACTTTTACAGAATAACTGCCGCTTCCATGTGTACCCCACGAAGGTTTTGCTTCGCTATTTAATGTCCAATGTACGCTTATTTCAGCTGTTACATGTATGTGTACATTAATACAAACCGGATAGTATGTATTTTCGTTTAGCTCTGTAGCATCGATGGTATATTCTTTATAATCCTTCATTTCCGGCAATGCGTTTGAATCAAACGTAAGTGTTCCTGCCACATCCCACTTAATATTGCCATTCGCAAGCTGTCCCGAGCCATCATTGTTCAGTTTCCATTTCGTACCGTTGGTGATGGAACCGTCAGACCCCAGAGAAACACTGTTTTTGGAGATTGCGTTCTCTGCAATGTTCCACCCTCCAATCTTTCCTTTGGTGAAATTGAGCGTTAACCCCTGAATATATGAGGTATTGATGATATTGGTCTTTATACTGTTGGCATCTAATTGTGTAGATGTAATAGTCCCGACCTTAATTTCGTTTGCGGTAATAGCTCCAGCCTGAATCTTATCTGCTGTAATGGTACGTGATGCAATTTTGTTGGCTGTGATGCTTTCTGCTCCAATAAGATGGGCTGAAATCGTACCTGCTACGATTTGTTGGGCTTGAATTGTTCCGGTATACACACCTGTTGCATCAATATATGTTAATCTTGGTTGTAGGTTAGGTAATACGGTTCCTTCAACCAAACCTGCCACATACAAAAATAACCCATTGCTTGCTGTAACAGGCTTATCTTTAATATGCGAATACACATGCAGTTCAAAAGAATCGGTATCTAAAAAAGAATCGTCTGTCATTAAGTATGTACTACCTCTTAATTGTGACTCGTAGTTTTCAAGCTCCGTAGGCAAAATGGTCGATACATTTTTTAGAACAACATATTTTAATTGTGTAGCATTATAAATGCCAATTGTATATTGTTTTACTGATTCATTAAAATCATTATAATCATCACTTTCAGCAAGCCCCCATCCTGCACCGCACCAAGTATAGGTTGTATTTTTCAATAAAGCTGTTTTGATTGGGATTTTTAGATATTCGTTTTTATTGATTTTTGTCTGCCATGCTTCTGCCAGTGCTTTGGTTTCAACTGAAACATTCTTTAATGCCTTATCAATGCAATCTGTCCATTGTAATGATACTGATTTGTCGAACATAACATTTCCATCAATATCCCACGAAATATTACCTCCTGCCAGTGCACCAGCCCCAGAAGAATCCAGTTTCCATTTAAAACCTCTGATTCCGTTGCTTCCAATCGTTATAGCACCTGAAGCGGAAGTATAAGTTCCAGACGTATTGCTTTTTGTTCCTCTAAAGATAGAATCCCCATCAATAGTCCATCCTCCGATTGTACCTTTGGTAAAATTGAGTATCAACCCTTGGATATAGGCTGTATTGATGATATTGGCTTTTATACTATTGGCATCCAATTTGTCAGACTTAATGCTCCCTGCCGCTATACGGTCGGCAGATAGGATTCCCGTTTTTATACTGGAGGCATTTATATTTACGGCATTGACCTGTTCAGCGGTAAGAGTTCCAGTATAGATTCCTTTACCATCAATATAGGTCAGTTTTGGGAAATCCTTTCCCCCAAGAGCCGTATTGATTGCTCCAATAGGCTGTGTCCAATTGAGAGAAACATCCGAACCGAACTCGATCTTTCCGGTTGTCGCGTTGTATCTGATAAATTGGTTCCCCCTTCCCAGTCCTGCGTCTCCCGTATTATCGACATAGAATGTCTTATATCCGTCTTTGAATCCATAAATACCATTGATTGTTTCGGTAGTCACAACTCCGGATGGATTTAATACACTGAGAGAGAATTTACCCATAGCTACCCCCGTCAATGTTCCGTTCGAGTTTTTTGTTCCGGCAAATATTTTAGGTGTAATGACAGAATTTTCATTGATTTGAGTTTTGTTGTTGTTCCAGTCTTTCACCCAATCCAACATGTTAGAATCAGCTCCGGCAGCTCCTGCATGTGCTTTTGCGTATGAAAATGAAACAGCAAAGCTCTTTCCGTCTGCAACAACCGGGATACTAATAGTCCCATTTTCTGCCAGTGATGTGCCTACGTTAAAAACAATTGTTACGGTAGCTCCGCTTTTAGACAAAGTACAACCTGCCACCGTGGGTAAAGCCCCGATAGTTGGAGTGACAGGTGTACTTCCCTTCAGAATAGAAATTGTCGTATTTGTAGTTACCGCAGTGTGTATCCTGCCGTCTTTATCAGTGGAAACAATATATGAGTTTCTGGAAGCGGACACAGTGTATCCGTCAGTTCCGGGCTTTCCGTCAGAACCGTTTTGTCCGTTCTTGGATTTTGCCCATTTGAAAGACACGGTGTATGTATTCCCCTCTATGATGATTGGAATAGGGATTGTTCCGCTATCTGCCAGCGTTGTGGTATTAGCAGCCACAGTATAGGTTATGGTCTTGTTGGTATTATTGGCGTTTATAGAAGAGAATCCGGTCGGCTTGTTGATTGTTCCGATCGTAAAATTGGTAACGGCATTGTCTCCGGATGTTACTTTGATGGTAGAAACAACTGTAACGGCAGATGGTATTGTGCCGTTATTTAGTGCATTAAAAATATATTCTCCGACAGATTGATTGATGGTGTATCCGTCTTTTTGGCAAACCACCACGGCTTGTCCTCGTGCTATGATTTCTTTTCCCATTTCTATTCTTTAGGTTTTGATTTTACCTAAGAATAGCATAAAAAAAGGGCAGGTAGTTTGTCGCTACCGCCCTTGTGATTAAAAATTATGCTTTTGAGACTTCACAGATTAAAGCTCCCTTTCCGGTCACATCTGCTTTTGAGACCACGATGTTTTTGCCAGTGTATGTTTTAAGCACCGCAGATCCGGCATTGTTGTATAATTTCCATGAATAAATATATACTGTGCCTTCTGCGTCAATTTCTGCTCCATTTCGATACAATATAGCTTTTACATCCACATCATTTGAGTTGTTTTTAATGGTAAATCCTTTTGCACTCTCCAAGAACACCTGAATGGGATCTGACATGTCGGAGAATGAGATTATATCACAGACAACCTTGTTTGCAGAAGCATTGCCGGAGCTTACATCTGTATCCTTGATGGCACATTTGAAAGTTTCAAAGTTCAGTACCGCATCTGCTGAAATGGTAATCTCGTTAGTTGTCCATCCTGCTGTGACTCCCATTTGATTAGTGGAAGTAAGACAAGACCATCCAGACCCAAGCATTGAATTATAAAAAGGACTTGTCACCTGAGAACCTACTGTTGCGTTTGCGGTTAATCCAGAGGTTAATGTGACAGTTAAGGTATTTGCCGTGACAGTTTGAATAGTATATTTAGCAGAACCGATTTGGATTTGAGTGCCGGGTTCCATATTGGCTACACTATTCAACACGATACTTGTAGCTCCTTGATTCGCTGCGGTTTTAACTGTGGTTGGAGCGAACACTCCGTTATTTTTAATACCCCAGCAATATGTAACGTTAGTTGTATCAATTGTAGCACCACGCCACAAATCACAGTGCGCTCTAAGTGTTTTTACTTCATCATTTTTGAAAATCACCCCATCTGGTGCGTAGGCGATAGCTGCAATTGTAGCACCTGCACTTTGGTGT
>ENA-OPYH01001366-OPYH01001366.1-human-gut-metagenome-genome-assembly--contig:-NODE-1366-length-13979-cov-4.677607_pt1 | contig 13979 bp, 14 predicted proteins | sample MGYA00241254_ERZ501488 | MGnify/ENA primary metagenome ERZ501488 (study PRJEB25962, sample SAMEA2042660) | human gut metagenome | biome: human gut; feature: human-associated habitat; material: faeces...
GGCAGTACTTCTTCATCTCGAGACGATCGCCTTCTTCTTTCATTGCCTCAACAATTTTGGCTTCGGTTGCAATTGATGCGTGGTCTGTTCCAGGCATCCACAAAGTTTCATATCCCTGCATACGTTTAGAACGAATAATGATATCCTGCACATCCTGAACGGCAGAAAGCTCTGCGGCATTTTGACCGAGCTGAGCGTCGAGGGTGAGACCGGCGAGCTCCAGTACGTCGTGGCGGGCATCGGCTTCAACGTCAGCCAGCGCGAGGAGGACTTCGTCGGCGAGGTCTCGAAGATCGCAACGTCCATCCTGCGCGAGACGGGCAGGCTCATTTCGCGCGCGGAGCTGTCCGCGGCGATGATCGAGGAGCTCGATGCGCTTTATACGGCGCTCAGATCCGGAGAGACGAGCGGGTATCTCGACGAATACCGCCGCCGCTGCGTGACCATCGGGCGCGAGGTGCAGCTTTTGTGGCAGGATACGAAGGAAAAAGTCACGGCGCTTGACGTGGACGAGGAGTTCGGCCTCATCGTGCGCCGCGAAAACGGGACGGTCGAGACCGTCCGCACGGGGGAGGTGTCCGTGCGCGGCCTTTACGGATATGTGGAGTAAGGAGAAAGTGTTTTGAAGGAACTTTTGGAACTGTTTCTCACCTTTGCCAAGATCGGCGTGATGACCTTTGGAGGAGGTATGGCGATGCTGCCGATCCTCGAGCGCGAGGTGGTGCAGAATAAGCACTGGGCAACGGAAGAAGAGCTGGTGGACTATTTTGCCATCGGTCAGTGCACACCGGGCATCATCGCCGTCAACACGGCGACATTTGTCGGGCAGAAGAGAAAAGGCGCGATGGGCGGCATCACCGCGACGCTCGGCGTGGTATTCCCCTCGCTCGTCATTATCACGATCCTGGCGGGACTCATTACGAACTTTGCCCACCTTGCCTGGGTGCAGAACGCCTTTGCAGGCATTCAGGTGTGTGTATGCGTGCTCATCCTGAACGCTGTGCTCAAGCTGCTGAAAAAGTCGGTCGTGGATAAGCGCACGGCGGTCATCTTTGTTATCGTGCTGCTGGGGAATATGCTGCTGAGCGTTTCGCCGGTGTGGTTCGTGCTGCTCTCGGCGCTGTCCGGCATCGTGCTGAAAAATCTTGAGGGGAGAGCGGCAAAATGACCTTGTATCTTCGCTTATACTGGGAATTTTTCAAAACGGGCCTGTTTGCCATCGGCGGCGGCATGGCGACGCTGCCGTTCCTTAAGGATATCGGGGCGACCACGGGCTGGTTTTCGCAGACGGACCTGATGAACATGCTGGCTGTGTCGGAATCGACGCCGGGTCCTGTCGGCATCAACATGGCGACCTATGTCGGCTACACGGTCGGCGGCGTGCCGGGCGCGATCGTCGCCACCATCGGCGAGGTGACGCCGTCGATCATCGTCATTTTGATCGTTGCGGCGATGCTCGCCAAATTCCGCGACAGCCAGTATGTCGCCAACGCGTTCTACGGCCTTCGTCCCGCCTCCACCGGCCTGATCGGCGCGGCCTGCGCGGGCGTGATGCTCCAGGTGATCGCCGGGATCACGAGCGCGTCGCAGGCGGATTCCATCCTGATGAAATTCTCGTGGGACGGCGCGATCAGCTGGCGCGGCATCATCCTTGCGCTGGTGCTGCTCGTCTTCACGCGCTACATCAAAAAGACCAAGGACCTGCACCCGATCGTCTTTATCGGAGTCTCCGCGGTGATCGGCGTCGTGTTCCACTTCGCGGGAGTGTAAAAGATATTCAAAAAAGAGGGACGCAGCTGAAAGCTGCGTCCCTCTTTTTTGAGAAAGATGCGTTCCGCTTCGTGCCTTGCCGCCCGAAAGGCGGCTGCGACACGCGCGGAGCGAGAAGTGTTTTTCCGGCGTACACGCCGCCGGAAAAACGGATTCCAATTTATTTCGCGTCTGCGGACGCCTGGGCAGCCGCTGGCGGCTCTGCCGCCTTACGGATGCCGCGTACCCCTTGCGGGTAAAACTCTGCGAGGCTTTTTAACCGCTGCGTTAGTCGGCGGAGGCGATGTGGCTGGCGATGCGCTGCATGATCATGTCGAGGGCGACTAAGTTGTGGCCGCCTTCAAGCACAATGATATCGGCATACTTGCGGCTCGGCTCGACGAACTGCTCGTGCATGGGCTTGACGGTCGTCAAATACTGCGTGATGACGCTCTCGAGCGTGCGGCCGCGGTCGCGCACGTCGCGCAGCGCGCGGCGCAGAATGCGCACGTCGGCGTCGGTCTCGACAAAAATTTTGATGTCAAGCATTTCGCGCAGCCGCGGGTCCTGGAAAATGAGGATGCCCTCGACGATGACGACCTTGCTCGGCCGGATGAGCTCGGTCTCACTTGTGCGCTGGTGGTCTGCGTAGGAGTAGACGGGGCAGCGGATGGCCTTGCCCGCCTTGAGCTCCTTAAGCTGCTCGACCATCAGATCGGTCTCGAAAGCGTCGGGGTGGTCGTAGTTCTGTTTGCAGCGCTCTTCAAAGGGCCTGTCCTGATATTTATAATAGCTGTCGTGGTGCACGACGCTGATATCGTCGCCGAAGTGCTGCTTCAGATGCTCGGTGAGCGTCGTTTTGCCCGAACCGGTGCCACCTGCAATGCCAATGAAGATGGTGTTCATCGCCAGACCCTCCATGAATCGTTTGTTGTTAAGTCGATTATAGGAAGACTTTGGCAAAAAAGCAAGGCCACGCGGCGGAATGCGGCAAAAATTTGCGTGTTTCGGTTGACGCGGGACAAAAAAGCAAGTATTATGTAAAGGAACGCGGCACCGTGTGTGCTCGCGCGCAGAGACTCTATTTTGACAAAAGAAAGGAGCGTCGGCATGAATCTTCTCAAGTGCCCGCGCTGCGGCGAAGAATATTCCCCCAGCTATCGCAGATGCCCGTTCTGCGAGGAGGGAGACCATCCCCGTAAGATCAAGTACAACTCCAGCAAACAGAGCGGCGGCCGACGCGTTTCGGATAAAAAGCAGACGCAGTCCGTCCGCGGTGCGATGGCGGCGGTGCTCGTCGTCGTGCTGCTGCTTCTGAGCTGGTCGCTCTTTGGTGACAAGATCGTCGCAAAGATCACGCCCGCCGACGACGACAATACCCCCGGCGTGCAGGACGATGTCAATACGCCCGACGACAGCAATACGAACACGGACGATCCGAACGCGAACAACGGCGACACCACTGACCAGAACACCGGTGATGAGCCGAACGCAAATGATCCCGCAAACGGCAGCGACACAACTGCCACCAATCCCGGCACCACGACAACCCCGTCCACCCCGACGGTGGATGCCTCGGCCCTGAGCATCAAGACGAACGTCGGCACGACGCTGCCCAAGGACGCGAACGGCAACTTTGACTGCACGATCAAGTCGAGCGAGACCATCCGCCTGAGCGTTTCCGGCACGGACGCGGCCGCGACCTGGGCGGTGGCGGACGCGAGCGTCCTGTCCATCTCGGCGGACGGCTTGATCACGCCTGCCAAGGTAGGTACCACGACCGTGACGGCCACCGTTGGCGGCGCGGTGCTGACCATCACGGTGCGCATCAAGTAAAGAGAAAAAGAACGGCCGGGGGCCGTTCTTTTTTACGCAAAAAGGGGCGGCTTTCCTTGCAAGCACTGCCCGCCTGTGCTACAATTACCTTGAAAAAGTATTTGCAGGAGCTATCGACCATATGACGACCCGTGAATTTCAGCAGAAAAAGCCGCTTTCCATTCTCTTCACCTACTTCAAGCCGCACCGCGGCCTGTTTATCCTGGACCTTGTCTGCGCGACGGTCGTTGCGCTCATCGATCTCGCCTTCCCGCTCGTGACGCGCAAGTCGATGTACGACCTTTTGCCGAATCAGCAGTACCGCACGTTTTTTATCGTGATGGGCGTGATGATGGCGGCGTTCATTGTGCGCGCACTTTTATACTATGTCATTTCCTACTGGGGACACACATTCGGCATTCTGGTGGAGGCGGACATCCGCCGCGACCTTTTCACGCACGTGCAGGAGCTGGACGTCAGCTTCTTTGACCACAACCGCACGGGCCAGCTCATGAGCAGGCTGACGAGCGATCTCTTCGAGATCACGGAGCTCGCCCACCACGGCCCCGAGGATCTGCTCATTTCGACGCTGACGATCGTCGGCGCGCTCGCCATCCTGTTTTCCATCGAGTGGCGGCTCGCGCTGGTCGTGGCGTGCATCCTGCCGGTGTTCATCGCGGTCATCATGTCGCGCCGCAGCAAGATGACGGCAGCCTCGCGCGGCGAGAAGCAGAAGACTGCCGCCATCAATGTCGGCATCGAGTCGTCGCTCTCCGGCATCCGCACGGCGCGCGCCTTTGCCAACGAGGAAGAGGAGATCGACAAATTCAACGCGGCGAACGAGGAATTCAAGGTCTCCAAGCGCAAATTCCACCACGAGATGGGTGTGTTCAACGCGACGATGGAGTTTTTTATGACGCTGCTCTCCGCCGCCGTCATCACGGTGGGCGGCTATCTCATCATGCGCGGCGAGATGAACTACATTGACCTCATCACGTTTTCCCTTTACATCGCAACGTTCATCAACCCCGTGCGAAAGCTCGCGAATTTCTCTGAGATTTTTGCTCGTGGCTTTGCAGGTCTTGAGCGCTTCACGGCGCTCATGCGCGTCGAGCCCGCGCTCAAGGACGCACCGGACGCGAAGGAGCTCGAACACTGCCGCGGCGAGATCGACGTCGACCATGTGAGCTTTTCTTACGAGGGCGAGGAGAATGAAGGCGTGCTCCACGACGTGAGCGTGCATATAAGGCCTGGCGAGATGCTCGCCGTCGTCGGCCCCTCCGGCGGAGGCAAGTCGACGCTCTGCCAGCTCATCCCGCGCTTTTACGAGGTGAGCGAGGGCGCGATCCGCATCGACGGGGAAGATGTGCGCTCTTTTACGCAGTCGTCTCTTCACCGCGCCATCGGCATCGTGCAGCAGGATGTGTTCCTCTTTGCCGACACGGTGCGCGAGAATATCCGCTATGGCCGCCCCGACGCGACGGACGAGGAGATCGTCGAAGCGGCGAAGCGCGCGGAGATTTACGATGATATCATGGCCATGCCGCACGGCTTCGACACCTATGTCGGCGAGCGCGGCACGATGCTCTCCGGCGGACAGAAGCAGCGCGTGTCCATCGCGCGCATCTTCCTCAAAAACCCGCCCATCCTCATTCTGGACGAGGCGACGAGCGCGCTCGACAGCGTGACGGAGGTCAAAATTCAGCACGCTTTCGACGAGCTCGCGCGTGGGCGCACGACGCTTGTGATCGCGCACCGCCTCTCGACCATCCGCTCGGCGGACCGCATCCTCGTCGTCGAGAATGGCCGCATCGCCGAGCAGGGCAGCCACGAGGCGCTGCTCGCGCAAAACGGCGAGTATGCGTCCCTCTGGCGCACGCAGAATGGGAAAGCATGATGGACAGACGGCAGCTTTTGGATCGCGCCGCGCGCAATGGCGATGAGCGCGTGCTGCTGGCGCACATTCTGGACAAGTGTGAGCAGAGCAGAAACCGCAATATCCCGTCGGCGACGGACTTTTTGAGCCCCGCTGAGCAGCGCAGCGCGCAGGACCTACTGCACGCCGCCGCCATTCATGACGGCTGCGCCTTCTGCGGTGGATTTGAGCGCGCGGAGCGGAGAATGCTCCTCTTTCTGCCCGACTGGCAGGAGGAGGCCGACGAGAGCGAGTACATGACGGCGCTCCGCTGCACGTATCGCAAGGAAGATACGCTGACGCACCGCGACTTTCTCGGCTCGCTGATGGCGCAGGGCGTCACGCGCGAAAAGCTCGGCGACATTTTGGTGTCGGAGGGCTCGTGCGATTTGATCGTCTCGCGCGATATCGCGCCGTATCTGCTGCAAAACGTGACGAGCGCGGGGCGCGTGAAGCTCTCGGTCAGCGAGATCGAGCTTTCAGACTTGAGCGTCCCCAAGCTCAAGGTCAAGGAGATTCGCGACACGGTTTCGACACTGCGGCTCGACGCCGTAGCGGCGAGCGGCTTTTCGATGAGCCGCGGCAAGGCGCAGGAGCTCATTTCCTCGGGCCGCGTGCAGCTCAACTACCGCGAAACGCTCAAGAGCGACGCCCCCGTCGCGCAGGGGGATGTGATCTCCGCCCGCGGCCTCGGCAAGTTCGAGGTCGCCGAGGTCGGCGGCCTGAGTAAAAAAGGAAGAACGGCGCTGCTTCTGCACCGATACCTGTAAGGAGAATCAAACAATGACGATGGATGAAAAGATCGCGCGCATCAACGCGCTGGCGCACAAGGCCAAAGCTGAAGGCTTGACCGACGAGGAGAAGGAGGAGCAGGCGCAGCTGCGCCGCGACTACATCGACTCGGTGAAGGCAAACCTAAAATCCCAGCTCAATACGCTCTATGTGCTGGACGAAAAGACAGGTAAAAAGACGAAGATCGTCGACTTTGAGCGCGAGCGCGCCGCGAGAGCGGGCAAGAAAAAGGAGAACAGGTAAATGAGCAAGGATTTTGAATACGATCCCGAGACCGGTTCGTTCCGCTTTGACGAGAGCGGCGGAAAAACGAAGAAAAAGAACGATGTCGACGTCGGCGGCTGGATTTTGATCGCGGCGCTGTTTGCCTTCGGCCTGTGGCCCATCGGCCTCATCGCGCTCATCTCCAAGCTCTCGGACAAGCCGAAGAAGGTGAATTCCTCGCGCGGCGGCATGCGCACGTCCACAAGCCCGAATGCAAACGTTTCCTCGCGCAGCAAGGTGGAAAAGTCCGTGGTGAAGACGGCGAAGCAGATGAACCGCGCGCCGAAGACTTCCGACAAGACCGCGCGCACGCTGATGATCATCGGCGGCATCATCGCCGTGGCCGTCGGCAGCGGATTGATTTCGGATATCGGCGAGATCATCGGCTACGGCTGGTATTCCTACATGGCGGAGGATATCCTCTCCGAGTGCGGCTTCCTTGCCGGCGGTATCGCGATGTTCGCCGCCGGGCAGCGGATGAAGCGCCGCAGCGCGCGTATCGCCCGCTACCTTGCCGTGATGGGCAAGCGCAGCCACATTGCCGTGGATGAGCTCTGCACCGTGACGGGGAAGAGCCGCAAGAAGGTCGAGGGCGACCTTAACTATATGGTCGAAAAGGGACTGCTCGGCACGGGCGCGTACTTAGACAGCGGCCGCGGCATTTTCTTCCGCAGCGCCGACGCCTTTGCCGACTACGCAAACGAGACGGTGAAAAAGGAAAACGTCACGCCCAAGGAGGCGAACGAGGGCTATGCGGGCGCGCTGCGCGCCATCCGCTCGGCCAACGACCGCATCGCCGACCCCGTGCTGAGCGAGAAGATCGACCACCTCGAGACCGTCGCGGGCAAAATTTTCCGCGAGGTCGAGCAGCATCCCGAAAAGCAGCAGCAGGCCGCGACGTTCCTCAATTACTACCTGCCCACGACGCTCAAGCTGCTTGACAGCTACGCCAAGTTTGAAGAGGCGGGCATCGAGGGCGAGAATCTCTCCCGCGCGCAGGAGCGCATCGAAGAGACGATGGATGCCCTCATCAAGGGCTTTGACAAGCAGCTCGACGATTTGTACCGCAACGAGGCGATGGACATCGACAGCGATATCCGCGTGATGGAAAATATGCTCCGCCGCGACACGGCGAGCGTGGAGGACGATTTCGGCCTCGGCGGCGCGGCAGTGCAGCACGCACCGGATGAGGAATAAGGTGCTGCGCCGCTCTCATACGCTCTATGAGGAGAAAGGACAAGAGGCATGAAACAAACTGGCAGACGATTTGACGCCGCAGCCTTTTACGGCGGCACGAACAGCGAGGCCTACCGCTATCTCGGCGCGCACCGCACGCGGCGGTCGGGGAAAGACGGATACGTCTTCCGCACCTGGGCGCCGAACGCCGCGTATGTGTCCGTTGTGGGCGATTTCTGCGGCTGGAACGGCTACGCCCACCCGATGGAAAAGAACGCGGACGGCTTCTGGGAGTGCTTTGTGCCGTCCCTCAAACGCTACGATACCTACAAGTTCGCCGTGACGGCACAATCGGGCGAAACGGTCCTCAAGGCCGACCCCTACGCCTTCCACGCCGAGACCCGCCCCGGTACGGCCAGCAAGCTCTATGACCTCGGCGGCTACCGCTGGGGGGATGACGAATGGCGCGCGAGCCGCGCAAAGGCACCCCTCGACCGCTCGCCGCTCAACATTTACGAGGTCCACCTCGGCTCATGGCGGCGGCACGAAAACGGCAATTTTTACGACTACCGCACGCTCGCGCGCGAGCTGGCGGATCACGTTCTGGACCTTGGCTACAACTGCGTCGAGCTCATGCCTGTCACCGAGTATCCGCTTGACGATTCCTGGGGCTATCAGTGCACCGGCTATTTTGCCGCAACGTCGCGCTACGGCACGCCCAGGGACTTTATGTACTTTGTCGACCATCTGCACCAAAAGGGCATTTCCGTCATTTTAGACTGGGTGCCGTCGCACTTCTGCAAGGACGCGCACGGCCTCATCGACTTTGACGGCACGCCCTGCTACGAATACGCCGACCCCAATAAGCGCGAGCACGAGGGCTGGGGAACGCGTGTGTTCGACTATGGCCGCGGCGAGGTGAAGAGCTTTCTCCTTTCCTCTGCTGCGTTCTGGCTGCGCGAGTTCCATGTGGACGGCCTGCGCGTGGACGCAGTCGCGTCGATGCTGTACCTCGACTATGGCCGCGAAAATGGCCGTTGGACGCCAAACATCAACGGCGGACATGAAAATTTAGAGGCCATCGACTTTCTGTGCGCGCTCAACGAGACTGCGTTTTCCGTCGACCCGAACGCGCTGATGGTCGCCGAGGAGTCGACCGCGTGGCCGCTCGTCACGCGGCCTGCCAAGGATGGCGGCCTCGGCTTCAACCTCAAGTGGAACATGGGCTGGATGAACGACATGTGCCACTATTTGAAGCTTGACCCCTGGTTCCGCCAGTTCCACCACAAGGACATCACGTTCTCGCTGATGTACGCCTTTTCGGAGAATTTCGTCCTGCCGATCTCGCACGACGAGGTCGTGCACATGAAGGGCTCGCTTCGCGGCAAGATGCCGGGCGACGACTGGCAGCAGCTCGCGGGCGTGCGCGCGTTTACGGCGTACCTGCTCGCCCATCCGGGGAAAAAGCTCACATTCATGGGCGCGGAGCTCGGCCAGTGGCACGAGTGGAATTTTGCCTCTCAGCTCGACTGGTATTTGCTCGAAAATAAAGAAAATCAGCAGACTCAGCGGTTTTTCAAGGACATCAACCGCTTTTACCTATCGCAGAGCCCGCTTTGGGATATTGACTTTTCGTGGGAGGGCTTTGAGTGGCTCGTCGCCGACGACAACCACAACAACGTCGTCGTCTTCGTCCGGCGCGACCGGAAAGGTCGCGAGCTCATCGCGGCGGTCAACTTCTCGCCCGTCGGACGCGCGGACTACCGCTTCGGCGTCCCGCCGAAAAAGACGTACCGCGAGGTGTTTACCACCGACCTTCCCGCATACGGCGGCACGGGCGACTGGCGCAACGAAGGAGAGCTTTTGACCGAGTCCATCCCCTCGCACGGCAAGCCCTGCTCGCTGTGCGTGACCATCCCGCCGCTCGGCGCGGTGTTCTTCGCGGGCGAGGGCGAATGGCAGGAAGAGGAGAAAACCAACGAGCCGCCCGAGGTGTGACCGGACGGCAACGAAACAAGGAGGAGAGAACAAGCGTGAAGAAAGAATGTATCGCCATGCTGCTTGCCGGCGGCCAGGGCAGCCGTCTCTACGTGCTCACGGAGAATATGGCGAAGCCCGCCGTGCCGTTTGGCGGCAAGTTCCGCATCATTGATTTTCCGCTCTCAAACTGCGCCAACGCTGGCATCGACACCGTCGGCGTTCTGACGCAGTACCGCCCGCTGGAGCTCAACCGCTACATCGGCTCGGGCCAGCCGTGGGATCTCGACCGCGCGGACGGCGGCGTGCACATCCTGCCGCCGTATCAGAGCGCGGGCGGTGCGTCGTGGTATAAGGGCACGGCCAACGCCATCTTCCAGAACATCGGCTTTGTCGACATGTACGACCCCGAGTATGTGCTCATCCTCTCGGGCGACCACATCTACAAGATGAATTACGCCAAGATGCTCGCCCACCACAAAAAAGCGGGCGCGGACTGTACCATCTCCGTTATGGAGGTGCCCTGGGAGGATGCGCCGCGCTTTGGCATCATGAACGTGGACGAAAACGACACGATCACGGAATTCGAGGAAAAGCCCGCGCATCCCAAGAGCAACCTCGCGTCGATGGGCATTTACGTCTTCACGTGGAAAAAGCTGCGTCAATACCTCATCGAGGACGAGAGCGACGAGGCGAGCAGCAACGACTTCGGCAAAAATATCATCCCCAAGATGCTGCAAAACGGGGAAAAGATGGCGGCGTACCGCTTCTCCGGCTACTGGAAGGATGTCGGCACGCTCGACTCTCTTTGGGATGCGAACATGGATATGCTCGCGACCGGCAGCGGGCTCGATCTTCTCGAAAAGGACTGGCCGATCTATGGCCGCTCCGTCTCCGCGCCGCCGGCGTACTTAGGCGTCAACGCGCACGTGGAGCACAGCGTCGTCGCGCGCGGCTGCACGGTCGAGGGGGAGGCGGAGAACTCCGTCCTCTCTGAGCGCTGCACGGTGGAGGAGGGCGCAAGCGTCCAGTACTCCATCCTGATGCCCGGCGCGGTCGTCAAAAAGGACGCGCGCGTCTCCTACGCCATCATCGGCGAGAACGGCGTCGTCGGCGAGCACGCCTTTGTCGGCGCGCCGCCCGAGGCGGTGCCGCCGGAGCAGTGGGGCATCACGGTGCTCGGCCCCGGCGCGGCGGTCGCGGATGACTATGTGCTGCCTGCCAACCGCATGCGCAGCGTGGACGGAAAGGAGACGGTACGATGAACGGACTGCACGGCATCATCTTTGCCTATGAAAAGGCTCCCGGCCTTCGCGAGCTGACCGAAGCGCGCATGCCCGGCTCTGTGCCGTTCGGCGGGCGCTACCGCGTGGTCGACTTCATGCTCTCCAACATGGCGGGCGCGGGCATCACAGACGTCGGCGTTGTGCTGCACGGCAACTATCAAAGCCTGCTCGACCACATCGGCAGCGGCAAGACGTGGGACATGGCGCGCAAGAACGGCGGTCTCAAGCTGCTGCCGCCCTTTGCCGACGCGCGCAAGTTCGGCGTGGAGGAATTCCGCGGCAAGATGGAGGCACTCTCGGGCGTGCGGTCGTACCTGCACGAGATCCGGCAGAAGTACGTCGTCCTGTCCGACAGCGACCTTATCATCAATCTGCCGCTGCAGAAGGTGCTGGACGCGCACATCGAAAGCGGCGCGGACATCACCTGCGTCTGCACCGAGAGCGGCCAGTTTGTGGAAAACGCCACGTATTTCACCGTCAACGAAGCGGGCCGCATCACCGAGACGCGCTGCGCGCCGCACAAGGCGAGCGGCCTGATTTTGTCAGGTTCAGTTCTACGGAGTATTCTTTATTCCCCTGCCGCAGCTTGGAGATCTACCTTCTGAGCCGCGACCTTCTTATCTCCCTTGTGGACGAGTGCGCCGCGCAGGACAAATACAGCTTCCGCAGCGATGTGCTCTGCGCCATGGGCGACAAGCTCGACCTGCGCGCTTTCCTGTGGGACGGATTTGCCGCGCAGCTGCGCACGGTGCAGGAATACTATGAGCGCAGCATGCAGCTCTTAGACCCCGCCATCCGCTCCGAGCTCCTGTGTGCCGAGCGGCCCATCCTCGCTAAAGAGGATGACGAGGCGGCGTCGTACATCGCGCCCGACTCGCGCTGTGTCAATTCGCTGATCGCCGACGGCTGCCAGATCGAGGGCGACGTAGAGGGGAGCATCCTCTTCCCGGGCGTCAAGGTCGGCAAGGGGAGCCAAGTCAAAAACTGCATCCTCTTTAAGAATACCGTGGTGGAGGACGGCGTGACGCTCGGCTGCGTCATCGCCGACAAGGACGTCCACATCCGCCGCGGCGGCACGCTGATCGGACACGAAAGCTACCCGCTCGCCGTGAGCAAGGGCAGCATTGTATAAAAGCAGCAAACAGAAGAAAGGAGCTTGCAGATGAACATTTTGTATGTGACGAGCGAGGCGGTCCCCTTTTGCAAGACGGGCGGCCTTGCCGACGTGGCCGGCAGCCTTCCGCAGGCGCTCGCGGCAAACGGAGACCGCGTGAGCGTCATCCTGCCGCTTTACGAGCGCGTGAAGGACAAGTGGGGTGAGCAGCTCCACTTTGAAAAGTGGACGTTCGTGCGCCTTGCGTGGCGCAGCGTCTACTGCGGGCTCTTTTCGCTCGAGCGCGACGGCGTCACGTGGTACTTTGTCGACAATGAGACGTATTTCCGCCGCAGCGAGCTCTACGGCTACTATGACGACGGCGAGCGCTTTGGCTTTTTCTCCCGCGCGGTGACGGAACTGCTCAAGTCCCTGCCGCAAAAGCCCGACGTTGTCCACTGCAACGACTGGCAGAGCGCGCTTGTGCCCATCTACATCAGGGATGAAGCCGTGCGCGACGACTTTTATAAGGGAATCCGAACCGTCATTACGGTGCATAATATCGAATATCAGGGCCGCTACGGCAGCCGCACGGTCGAAGACCTGTTCGGCCTGGACCATGGCTGGTTCGACGGCGGCACGATCGAATTCGGCGGCGATGTGAACCTTTTAAAGGGCGCGATCGTCACGGCGGACGCCGTGACCGCCGTGAGCCCGACCTACGCGCAGGAGCTCAAGTACGCGTACTTTGCCCACGGGCTGGAAAACGTGATGAGCATGAACGCGCGCAAGCTCCACGGCGTGCTCAACGGCATCGACATGCAGCGCTATGACCCGTCGCGCGACAAGAGCCTCGCAGCGGCGTATTCGCCCGATGACCTTGCCGGAAAGAAGAAGGACAAGGCAGCGCTCCAGCGTGTGCTGGGATTGCAGGAACGGCCCGATACGCCGATCCTCGCGATGGTCACGCGCCTTGTCTCCCACAAGGGGCTCGACCTTGTGTGCGAAACGCTCGACGCATTTATGGGCAAGGACGTACAGTTCGTCGTGCTCGGCAAGGGCGACGCGAAGTACGAGACGTTTTTTGAGTACGCCAAGCAGCGCTACGGCGGACGCATGGCCGTCTACCTCGGCTATTCCGAGCAGCTCGCCATGCAGATCTACGCGGGCGCAGACCTCTTCCTGATGCCGTCGAAGAGCGAGCCGTGCGGGCTCTCGCAGATGATCGCGATGCGCTACGGCGCGGTGCCCATCGTGCGCGAGACCGGCGGATTAAAGGACACTGTCCATGCGTATGAAGCCTGGAACGGACAGGGCAACGGCTTCACCTTTGCCAACTACAACGCTGGCGACATGTGCCACGTGATCTGCGAGGCCATTGACCTTTACCATGACAACAAGGGCGCCTACGCGATGCTCCAGCAGCGCGGCATGACCGCGGATTTCAGCTGGACGCGCTCGGCGCAGGAATACCGCCACATTTACGAATCCATCTGCCGATAAAGAAAAGGAAAACGATCTATGACCATTGACTCTGTGAAGAAAATGAAAGACGCGCTGTGCGAAAAGCTGAAGGTCAGCTTCGGCAGCACCGTGGAGGAGGCGAACGATGCGCAGATGATGCGCGCGAGCGCCCTTGTCCTGCGCGACGTGATGGCCGAGCGCAGCGTGGACACCATGCGCGAGACCCGCGAGGAACACCGCCGTCAGGTGCACTACCTGTCGATGGAATTTCTGATGGGCCGCAGCCTGATGAAAAACGCGTTCAATTTAGGCGTCGGCGAAATTCTGACCGAAGCGCTCGACGAGCTGGGCTTCCGCGCAGCGGACATCTTTGAAAGCGAGCCCGACGCGGGTCTCGGCAACGGCGGCCTCGGCCGCCTCGCCGCGTGCTATATGGACAGCCTCGCCA
>ENA-OPYH01001370-OPYH01001370.1-human-gut-metagenome-genome-assembly--contig:-NODE-1370-length-13951-cov-4.029865_pt1 | contig 13951 bp, 10 predicted proteins | sample MGYA00241254_ERZ501488 | MGnify/ENA primary metagenome ERZ501488 (study PRJEB25962, sample SAMEA2042660) | human gut metagenome | biome: human gut; feature: human-associated habitat; material: faeces...
AATAGGCTTTTGAACATTTTCATGTCAGTGCGGCGATATTTACCGCATCTCCGTAATATTTATAGGAAACGACCTCAGAGCCTTGTAAGCCCTCTTTTCTTGCAGAACAGCTTGAAATGTTTATGTACATTGTGCCGCTACACTTCTTTTCTGTCCATGCGGGCTTTGGTGCGGCGGTTGTTGCAGGAGTTGTTGCCTTGGTTGTTGCGGGAGATGTAGCCTTTGTTGTCGCCGCTGTGGTCTGAGTGGTTTTTGCTGTTGTGGTTGCCGATGTTGCAACGGTGGTTTCCTGCGCCTCGTTATGCTTGATGGCTTTGGTGGGAAGCTTTTGTTCCTCGACAGGTGCAGTAGTGGAATATGATGACGCTAAACCGTTGTTGTAGCTGATACCCTCGTCATCGGCTTTGACTCCGAACCATGAGTAACGGCTTGACAGAACGCAAAGAGCGACTACGGCGACAAAACCGCATGACGCACAGCCGATTTTAAGAAAATTGCCGTGTGACTTCTTTTTCCTGTTGTATGTCTGAATCCCGCTTTCCGGGTTTTCGGTTTTATTTTCTTCATTCATGTTCATGGGTATCACCTGCCTTTTGCCTGAACTTAACGGTAAGCATAATTTCACATCTATATTTTAGCACAAATGCGTTGAGCGTGTCAACAGATACTGAAATTGCCAAAAAATATTTGTAAGGATTGCACAAATTAATGTGTATCGTTTATGTAAAATCACAATAAAAATAAGTCTGTTTAAAATGCACTGTTACAAAAGCAAAAGTTGATGTATTTTTGTATAAAAGAGCGAAATGGTTACAAAACGGTAACAAAACGGTTACGATTTGTTGCGATATTGTAACCGTTTGTGTTATAATAACAGCGACGGAAAAGAATTGCTGTCTTTCATGGTGGAAGGAAAAGCAACCTTAAAGGTGTGGAACGGGTATCTCCCGTTCCGACTTTTAACGGAATAAGCGTTTATTTATCACCTGTCGTTCACAACGACAGGCTATTATTATAATAAGTATATATAAGCGGGCATAAGTCCTGCTTTGTTTTTTTGAAATTCAGGAAAAGGAAAGAGTATGGGAAATCTTAAGATACCCGATTATCGTGACGACATCGAGGAAACTATACTTCCCGACAATGACGGAAAAAAAGAAGAAAGCGTGCAAAGCACCGTAACTTCGGATTCCGATAACGGCACAGATAATACAGAAGTTGTAAACGAGAAAGTAAGCAGGAAATCATTTGCTGCGGTCGTGACAGACAGAATTTTTGAATTGCTTGTTATAGCAGGACAGTATTTTTGTCATATAATTGCGGATATATTTTCAAAGCCTGCGATTTATGTTGCACACGGCGCAAAGTTTTTGTGGAAGCATACGGCACTGTTCAGGGACGCTGTAAAGAGAACATTCTGCGAGATAGGCAGCTTCTTCTTTGCACCGCTTATGAAGTCGAAACGTGTACTTCAACGTACAAACAGACAGATTAAGGCTGCTAAGGAGCAGGGCGACAACAAGAAAGCCGCAAAGCTGTACGGAAGTATAGCAAAGAATGCGGTATTCGGTAAGCAGGGACTTGCAGTAACTCTGTTCAACTATGCGGCACCGATCATCGCTATTGTGTTTCTGATGAGCGTTGTAGGATATGCGACGGGTACTAACTATGCGATAAAATTGACGGTAGACGGTAAATTTGTCGGGTACGTCGAGAGTGAACAGGTGTTCAATGACGCAGAGCGTATAATGCAGGAGCGTATAACATATATCGGCAATGAGAAAAAGATAACTATGGAACCGAGCTATTCGCTTGAAATGCTCGGCGACCAGGAGTATCTCACAAAATATCAGCTTGCGAATAAGCTCCTTGAAATGAGCGATACGCCGATCGAGTATGCTTACGGAATGTACATAGGCGGAAAGTTCTACGGTGCGCTTGTTGACAACACCGCAGTTGAGGTTGAGCTTGAGAAGATACTTGACAGTTATCGTACAAACGCAAAGGATGAGGACGTAGCATTTGAAAAGGATGTTGAATATGTCCCGGGATTATATCTGTCGGACAGTATAGTGTCTAGCGATGAGATAATAAAGCTTGTAAACTCCAAGAAGGAAGAAGCGTCGTATTATACTGTGGTTGAAGGCGACAGCCATTCGGGAATATGCTCAAAGCTGGGAATAAGCATGGAGGAGCTTGAGGCATTGAATCCCGGTATTATGGATGAGGACTATGTGCTGAGAGCCGGCGAAAAGCTGCTCAAGACGCAGGAAGTTCCTTTTATGTCGGTATGTATATCAAGAACCGAAACATATAATGTTGATGTTCCATATGATACAGAGTATCAGGATGACGATACCCGCTATGAAGGCGTTGAAACCGTATCGCAGGAGGGTGAAAAGGGAACAAACAAGATAACGGCGAAGGTTTATTATGTAAATGGCGAAGAAGTAAAGCGTACCATTCAGAAAACAGAGAGAACAAAGGATCCCGTTACCGAGATAATTCTCCAGGGTACCTTACCTCCGCAGTCATCACATTACTCCGATGCGTCTGCCGATGCAGGCAAGAAGTATATCTGGCCTGTCGATGGCGGTACGTTCTGGGAATGGGGCTGGTGGGACGGCGGTTATGCCGGACACCGCGGCGTTGATATAGGTGCGCCTTACGGAACAGATGTATATGCTGCTGCAACCGGCACGGTAATTTTTGCGGGCTGGGACAACGGCGGACTCGGAAATGCCGTGATGATACTTCATCCCGACGGATACACAACGGTATATGCCCACAACAGTGAGATATTCGTCAGTGCAGGTCAGGAGGTAAACCAGGGCGAGTGCATAGCCGCAGTAGGCGAAACCGGACTTGCATACGGCTGTCATTGCCACTTTGAAGTAAGATACGGTTCGGAAAGACTGAACCCGAGATATTATCTCAGCGGTCTGCCGGATCCCGGATATTATTAATATGAAATTTAACGGATAACAGGAAACAACCGCTGTGCTGAGGCATGGCGGTTGTTTGGCTATCGGAATGCACCTTGACAATTTATTGAAAGTGTGATAGAATACAAATAAAGAGGGAACGACAGACGACCGCTCCCGTGTTGGCTAAGAAATAACCGTCGTAGTTGGAAGCTGTGGGCGGTTATTTCTTTTTATTTGAAGAACTGATAGTAAATATCATAACTGTGAACGCAGTAAGGAAAATACCTATCTGTGTTAAATCGCTCAAGGTTATGTACATCAGCTACACCTCCTTTCAGATGTTTTCGCATCTTGGGAGATGTATTGACCGCCTGTCGTCCGAGGAACCCTCTTCGCTATTATATCATATATTTCATCTGTAATCAACCGCTGTGCTGAGGCATGGCGGTTGTGTTTTATTGCGAAACGGTCATAAATTTTCTTCTCATTTCATAGATTTACTGTAGAGTACCAGAAAGGAAAGGATGTGCAGTATGAATGAGCTTATGACAAGGGAAGAATTTTTAAAGGAACGAAATGCGGTGTGCGAGTCTGACGCTGTGGCGGGCGGGGACGATGTTTGCAAGGGACGGGATACGGATACGGCGGTTATGACGGAGGAGAATGTGAAGCTAAGTGCCGGCGGTATAACCGTATCGGAAGTAGTGGTTAAAGGCAGGCGCAACAGGCAGTATGCAGGGCTGATACTCTTTATAGCGGCGGTTGCCGGGGCTGTTGTCGGAGCGGTGTTTTACGGGAAGGTGACGGTGACTGTGCCGGATGAACTGCTTGAAAACTTTCTTGCCGGACGAATACACGGCGGATTTTTCGGGAATGCCGCCGCTTCGTTCATATCGGCGCTGATATGGTGCATTGCGCCGTTTTTAGCAGGGCTTTGCGCTGTGGGACAGCCTGTGGGTGCGCTTATCCCGGCATTCAAGGGTATAGGCGTGGGAATGACGTTTGCGGCGCTTGTGAATATATACGGGGCAAACGGGATACCGGCTTTTGCGGTGTTTGTTCTTCCGTCCGCATTTATAGGAACGGTAATCTGCTGTTATCAGTGCCGTCTGTCCGTGTTATGCTCAAACAGCGTGCTGGCGGCACTGAGAGGCAGACGGGAAACCGCTCCGCACTATTATAAGATATATCTTGAGCGGTTTGCGGTGTGCTGTATCGGGTGCTTTCTGCTGGGGATAGCGGACGCTGTAATAACTTTTTTGTTCCGTCCGATATTCGTTATATGAAACACTTGAAATTTTCGTTTCACGGGTGTATAATGTTAACAGTAAAATTGCCTTTGGCACGAAAGAAGGATAACATTATGGAAAAAATGGAAGTATTACTGGAAACCTCCGCACGTCACATCCACGTTACGCAGGAGGCTCTCGAAACACTGTTCGGCAAGGGCCACGAGCTTACAAAGAAGAAGGATCTTTCTCAGCCCGGTCAGTTTGCCTGCGAGGAAAGAGTTACTATAACAGGTCCCAAGAGATCGCTTGCAAACGTATCTATTTTAGGCCCTGTTCGTCCTGCTACACAGGTTGAGCTTTCGGCTACTGACGCACGTTCTATCGGATGTCCTATATTCGTAAGAGAATCGGGCGATATTGCAGGCACACCCGGCTGCAAGATAACAGGTCCTGAGGGCGAGATCGAAATCAGCGAGGGCGTTATCGTTGCAAAGCGTCACATCCACCTTGTTCCCGAAACCGCTGAAAAGTGGGGCGTAAAGAACAAGGACGTTGTAAGCGTAAAGGTTGATTCTGACGGAAGAAAGGCAATTCTCGGCGATGTTGTTATCAGAGTAAGCGAGAATTTTGCAGACGCTATGCACATTGATACAGACGAATCAAACGCTGTAATGGCCGCTCCCGGCATGATGGTCGAAGTAATCAAGTAATACGGCGCTACATATTGACGGTTTTATCTCCGTGGCTTTGGGCTACGGAGATTTTTTTGTGAATTAATGATAGCGTAAAAAAGGAAAAATGTTTTCTATAGAAGGTTCTGCTGTAACGGAAGGAATTTACACAATAGATGAACTGATAAAAATCAGAACAAAGAATTAATAAAAGGAAGCAGCCTCTGCAAGCTGTGAGAAACGCAAAAAGTAAATATTACGGGAAAAGTCAGGTGTAACGCTTGGCTTTTTCTTTTGTTTGTGGTAAAATATAAGCGGTAAGTCTAAACTAACTTATATTGAGGTGACGCAATTGGAGATATTTCTGATACTTATGATACCGCTTATGGGAACAACGCTTGGCTCGCTTATGGTGTTCCTTATGCGTGACAAGGTGAGGGTTGGGACGGAGAAGCTGCTGCTTGGTTTTGCATCGGGAGTTATGATAGCGGCTTCGGTATGGTCGCTTCTGATACCGTCAATGGAACTGTCCGAACAGGACTACGGCAAAATGAATTGGGTGCCTGCTGTGGTCGGCTTTGCGGCGGGGATACTGTTCCTGCTTGGGATAGACAGCCTTGTGCCGCACCTGCATCTTGACAGCGATAAGCCTGAGGGCGTGCGGTCGGGGCTTTCAAAAACTACCATGATGCTGCTTGCGGTGACTATCCATAATGTGCCGGAGGGAATGGCTGTCGGTGCGGCTGTAGCCGGGTCAAGCGGCATGGGCGGCGACAGCGTTACTCTTGCAAGCACATTTGCGCTGGCGCTGGGTATCGCAATACAGAACTTCCCCGAAGGAGCGGTGGTTTCAATGCCGCTTAAAAGCGAAGGAATGAAAAAGGAAAAAGCGTTTGTGATGGGAGTGCTGTCGGGTGTTGTCGAGCCGATAGGTGCGGCGGTGATGATACTGCTCGCTTCTTTCATCGCTCCGCTTTTGCCGTATATGCTGTCGTTTGCGGCAGGGGCTATGATGTATGTTGTGATAGAAGAGCTTATACCCGAGGCACAGGGCGGAGAGCACAGCAACATAGGAACGATAGGTGCGGCGGCAGGGTTTGTTGTTATGATGGTGCTTGATTGTACGTTGGGGTGAGAAAATGCCCGTCCGTTGAGGACGGGCATCGGTTATAAATCTCTTATTTTCTTCCTATAATCTTCAGGTAAATTCCCGAGGTTATTTTATAGGCGAAAATGTAGAACAGGGCAAATACGGCAAAGCATATCACGTTTGCGATAAGAAGAAGTGTGCTGTCGGCAAAGCCGAACATTTTAACTGCTTTAAGTATTATCGGAAAAGCGAATATAAGGTGTATGCCTGCAAAGATAAGAGGAGCGAAGAACACGGTCAGCACCTGCGAGTTTATGCTCTTCTTTATTTCCTTTTCCGTCATTCCGACACTTCTCATCGTTACAAAGCGTTCTCTGTCCTCATAGCCCTCCGAAACCTGCTTATAGTAGATTATAAGCACGGTGGCAAAGACAAAGACAAGTCCTAAGAATATTCCGAGAAAGAGAAGTCCGCCGTAGGTCGCTATCATCACATCAAGGTTTTCGGTCCTGCTTTCGGCAAAGGGAAAGATATCCTCCATATTCCGTGAGCTTTTTGCCAGAATGTCCGTGAGGCTGTCGCACAGGGCTTGCTTGTCGGCGTTGCTTCCGTCAATGTCAAAGCCTAAATAATGCTTTAACCACGATGCGTTTTCGCCGTAAGCCTGACGGTTCAGCAGAAATATATCGTAAAGGGCGTTATTATCGGGGAGAATAACGAAAAATACGCTGTAAACCGTTTCACCATAGGAGATATTTTTCGGCATAGGAACTGCTCGTGACTTATATTTCTTGCCGTTTAATATTATTTCGCCGTCGGTGCTGTCGGAGCTTGCCGTCAGTATTTCGCCTTCGGAGAGCATTTCGTTCCTGCCGCTCGTTTTGTTATAATCATCAAGCGTGATGAAGAAAAAGTCCTTAATTTCAGATTGGTTGACATCTGCGGAATCTGTCGCAGGGGCTAAGTGTATAGCATTATCGGAAAAATAACCGCCGACTTCAAGATAATCATACGAAAGAGTGTTTACGGGGATATGATCATTGCTTTTCGCCGTGTCAAGCGCTGTGCCACACAGGTCGGAAATATTGCGTATCGTCTTATCTTCAAAGCTGTTGTAAGTGAGCGTTACCGAGATGTCACGGCTGCGGATAAACGTGCTTGTCTGTATCCCCGAAAAAAGACTTATCGTGGACGAAAGCATTACAAGCACCATAGTTGATAGTATGCAGACAGAAGCCAGTCCTGCACCGTTTCTTTTCATACGGTATGTCATTCCGGAAACGGATACAAAGTGATTCGCTTTGTAGTAATATCTTTTGTTTTTCATCAGCAGTCGGCAAAGTGCGACTGAGCCGCTGATAAAGAGCATATAAGTGCCGATTATTACAAGAAGCACCGCAAGGAAGAAATTCCCGACAATTTCAATGCCCGCCTGTGTTGTGACGGCAATATAATAAGCGATAGCAAGCAGTATCAAGCCGACTAAGGCAAACACGAAATTTGCCCGTGGCGGTTTTTCGCCCTGCTTTTCGCTTTGAAGCAGATTGATTGCGCTTAGTCTGCCTATGCGGACAAAGGCACTCAGCAGAAGAATTACCACAATAACGGTGAATACGGCAACAGTAATCGCTATTGCACCCGGATCAATAATAAGAGTTCCTACCGGTTCAATGCCGAGAAGTCTGAACATACACAGCTCAGCAAGACGTGACAGGAGTATCCCTGCGGCAAGTCCGCAAAGAAGCGATATAATAAGCGTGAAAAGGCTTTCACAAAGGAGTATGCGTGCTATGTTGCGTTTGTTCATTCCGAGAATATTGTATAAGCCGAACTCTTTGCCACGGTTTTTGATAAGCACAAAGTAGCTGTAGAAAAGAAAAATCAAGGAGAAAATGCCGATTACGATTATTCCGAGCCAAAGACACCACTGTGCGTAAACGCCTCTGTTTGTGTTTGCAATGTTTTCACTCCTTGCAAGGTATGCCGTGATGTACATCATCATCACCATTGCAACTAAGGTTAGGATATACGGCAGATAAAGCCGCTTGTTTTTCTTCATGCCGTTCACGGCGAGCTTCGGGTAGAACAGTGTTTTCATCTGCGGTCACCGCCTGCCACAAGCACCGTCAGCGTATCGTTTATCTTTGCATAGAATTCTTCCGTTGCGGAAATACCCTTATATATCTGGTGGTAAACCTCGCCGTCCTTTATGAAAAGCACCCGTGAGGCACTGCTTGCCGCCTTTACAGAATGTGTTACCATAAGGATAGTCTGACCGTCACGGTTTATTTCACCGAACAGATTGAGAAGCTCCTCCGACGCTTTTGAATCGAGTGCGCCTGTAGGCTCGTCCGCAAGCAGAATGTCGGGGTTTGTTATAAGCGCACGGGCGACAGCGGTACGTTGTTTCTGACCGCCCGATATTTCATAAGGGTATCTGTCGAGCAGGTCGCTTATACCGAGCTTTGCGGCAAGAGGGAGAAGCCTTGAGTTCATCTCATCGTAGCTTTTGCCCATAAGCACGAGCGGCAGAAAAATATTGTCACGCACGGAGAATGTATCGAGCAGGTTGAAATCCTGAAACACAAATCCGAGATGCTCACGTCTGAAAAGTGCAGAGTCGCTGTCCTTTATCTTTGTTATGTCAACTCCGGACAGCATTACAACACCTGCGGTCGCCTTGTCAAGCGTTGCGAGGATGTTGAGCAGTGTAGTCTTGCCTGAGCCGCTTTCGCCCATAATAGCGATATATTCGCCCTTTGCGGCAGAGAAGCTGACGTTTCGCAGTGCGGCATTCGGCTTTGCACCGAGCCGCTGTGTGTAGACCTTTTTAAGTCCCGTTACTTCAAGTAAATTCATATTGTACCTCCTTTAAGCTATGACAATATTATAGCTGAAATAACGGAAGTGTGCCATTTATCCGTCTTACGATAAGAGCGTACGTCTTACATTTTTGTAATATTGCGATTACTCGTGTCTTATTTTGCTTTCCGTAAGGTCAAGCATAAAGACAGAGCCTTTTCCAAGCTCGGACACAGCGGTAAGAGTAATGCCGAGCATATCGGCAATACAGCGGCAAAGATAAAGTCCTATACCGCTTGCCTTCATATCATATCTGCCGTTAAGTCCTGTGTAGCCGTTGTCGAAAATTCTCGGCAGGTCGGCAGGGTCTATGCCTATTCCCGTGTCGGCAATGCAGAGAATCTTTCTGTCGGTGTCGGGCTTCATATAAATCGATACCGAGCCTTTAGCGGTGTATTTTATCGCATTTGAGAGCAGCTGTTCGATGATGAAGGACAGCCATTTTTCATCGGTGAGAACATCGGTATCAAGCTCCTTGTAATCAAGTCTCAGCTTCTTCCCGATAAACTGCGTGGAGAATTTACGAACTGATTTTTTTACTATATCGTCAAGGCTGTAATGCTTTATCACAAGGTCGTTGCCGGAGCTTTCAAGCCGGACATAGCACAGCGCCATATCGACATACTGCTCTATCTTCATAAGCTCGTCGGACAGCCTGCGGTTACTTTCGCTGTCTTCCGACTGGAGGATAAGTCGCATTGCGGAGATAGGCGTTTTTATCTGATGTACCCACATAGTGTAATATTCGTTTGTCGCCTGCAGGCTGTTTGCGGATTTTTCCTTAAGGAAAATGCAGTAATCGCTGAGTGTATTTATCAGCCTGCCGTAATCCTTGTCATCTGCCGATACCGCTTTCGGAAGATTGTCGGCACTCACGGTTATCTCGTTTGCAAGACGGGTGAGGATATTATGCTTTCTGTACGCCTTTATAAAAGTTACCGCACCGATAGCCGTAACAGCGGCAAGCGACAGCAAAAGCGCATACAGCACAGGCTCTGAGGGAAGGTTATAAAGCGACAGCACCACAGCGAAAATTACAGCCGCAATAATAATGCAGACAAGCGTTATTATGCGGCTTCTGATAAAGTCAAGAAAGAATTTCATACTATCATATACCCCATTCCGACCTTGGTCGTGATGTAGTTTTCAAGTCCTATGTTTTCGAGCTTTTTGCGAAGCCTGCTGACATTTACCGTAAGGGTGTTCTCGTCAATAAAGCAATCGGTTTCCCATAATCTCTGCATAAGCGTATCACGGGAAATTATCCTGCCTGCGTTTTCCATAAGAGTGCGGAGTATGCGAAGCTCGTTCTTTGTAAGCTCTGCCTTTTTATCGCCGTTTGTAACGACCGCCGATGAATTATCAAGTATAACACTGCCGTGGGATATAAGGTCGCTGTTGCCCGAAAAGGAGTAGGCACGGCGAAGCACTGCGTTTATCTTTGCGGTAAGCACCGAAAGATCGAACGGCTTTGCTATAAAATCATCTCCGCCCATATTCATAGCCATAACTACGTTCATATTATCAGAGGCGGAGGAGAGGAAGATGACAGGCACTTTGGACAGCTTTCTTATCTCGCCGCACCAGTAGTAGCCGTCATAGAACGGTAGCTTTATATCAAGCAGTACAAGCTGAGGGTCGAAAGCGGCAAACTCCGCAGTGATATTGTGAAAATCCTTTGCACACTCTACTTTATAATCCCAGCCCTCAAGGTGCTTTTTCAGCGTCTGCGCTATCGTGGGGTCGTCTTCAATGATGAAAATTCTGTACATAGTCAAATTTCTGCCATTCTTATAATAAGTTCGTTAAATCGCTTGGAAAACACGGGAGGAATGTTATGGGCAGCTTTGTCCCATATCTCGTATATGCAATTTTTATTCATAGCGGCAAGTCCTTTTACGCTGTCGTGTACTTCTGTCTGTTCCTTACTGCCTGCAAGGGCAATCATCGGGAAGTATGCGTTTTCAAAGCCGTTTATTGTTTCAAGCGTTATTCCGTTGTCAACGGAGCTTCTTACGGTTTCGATACGCACATTCTGCATCTGTGCGACAAATTCTTTTCTTTGCTCTTTGGGCAGTCCGTTCATAAATCCGATGAAACCGCATAATCGTTTGTTCTTGAATGACGCAAACTGCTTTTCGTTCATAGCCATGACCTTTGAGAGCATAGGCTCTTTCTTGATAAGCCACGGACTTACTATTATCGCAGAAGTAAAATACTGCGGATATTCCGCACACAGCTTTACGCTAAGCTGAGCGCCGAGCGAAAAGCCGACAAGCGTTACCTTTTTGCCGATGTCGGCTATGAAATCCGCAAGCTGTTTTACTGCCGTTTCGGTATCGAAAATCTCATCTGCGGCATCTCCGTAGCCCATGATATGCGGAATAATAAGATGATATTTTTCGGCAAGCGGATATTGCCTGCCGAAGCTGTGGACAAAGTTTGCCCCGTGCAGAAAGACGATCGTCTTATCGTTTTCTTTGCCGTATTCATAATAGTGCATACATTTTCCTCCGTGAGTTTTCTTGTTGCTGTAATTATATCACGGGTGAGTGGGATAGTCAAACAAAAAAGCCGTGCGGTTATGCACGGCTCGTGTTATATCAAATTATCCTATAACCTTCTTCGCAATATCTACCGTTTCCTTAGCATCCTTTGCATAGAAGTCTGCGCCTATCTTTTCGGCATATTCGGGTGTAAGTACCGCACCGCCGACAACCACCTTGCAAGGAAGTCCGTTGTCACGGATAAGCTTTATGGTTTCTTCCATGGATTTCAGCGTAGTGGTCATAAGTGCGCTCAGTCCCACCAGCTTTACCTCGTGCTTTCTTGCAGCATCGACTACCGCCTGATACTCAACGTCCTTGCCGAGATCTATTACGGTGTAGCCGTAGTTTTCAAGCAGTACCTTTACTATGTTCTTGCCTATGTCGTGTACATCGCCCTTTACCGTTGCAAGCACTATCTTGCCCTTGCTCACCGTTTCAGAATTGTTTTTAGCAAGGTGTGCCTTGATAACATCAAAACAGCTCTGTGCAACGCCTGCCGATAAAATCAGCTGAGGGAGGAATATCTTTCCCTGTTCAAACAGAGTACCTGTCTTGTCAAGGGCAGGGATAAGCCGCTCGTTTATTATTACCATCGGGTCGGTGTCGATAAGCAACTGTTCGGTTATCTTCGCCGCATCCGCTTTAAGTCCGTTGTCGATGGCATATTCAAGCGTTACCTCGGAGGATTTCGGCTTTGCGACTGCCGTTGAGGTATCACTGCCGTAAGCGGCAATGTATTCTACCGAGTTTACATCTATCGCCTTTAACAGCTTGAACGCTCTTACAGCGCCTGTCATAGACGCTACGTTGGGGTTTATAATCGGCAGATCAAGCCCGTTTTCAAGCGCCATTGTGAGAAAAATATGGTTTAAAAGCTCACGGTTGGGCAGACCGAATGATATATTCGATACGCCGAGTACAGTTCTCACTCCGAACCTTTCCTTTACCGCACGCACAGCCTTAAGCGTTTCGTTTACCGCAAGCTGTTCTGCGGATGCGGTAAGCGTGAGACAGTCTATCGCTATATCCTCTTTCGGAATACCGATTTCCTCGCAACGCTTTATTATCTTTTCGGCAATGGCTACACGCTGTTCGGCTTTAGGCGGTATGCCGTCCTTGTCAAGCGTCAGACCGACTACTGCCGCACCGTATTTCTTTACGAGCGGAAGAACGTTTTTAAGACTCTCCTCCTCGCCGTTTACCGAGTTTACCATAGGCTTGCCGTTGTATACACGCAGTGCCGCTTCAAGTACCTCGGGGATAGTGCTGTCTATCTGGAGAGGTACGTTAGTAACGCCCTGAATACTCTTGACAGCCTTTATCATCATTGCCTTTTCGTCAATGTCGGGAAGTCCAACGTTTACGTCAAGTATATCCGCTCCTGCGCCGACCTGCTCTATAGCCTGACCTAAGATATAGTCTATATCATCGTTTATAAGCGCCTGCTTGAACAGTTTTTTACCGGTAGGGTTGATACGCTCACCGATTATCCTCGGCTGGCTTACCTCTACAACATTTGTGCCGCTGCATATCGTGCAGACACGCTCTATCTTCTTAGACTCGTACTTTCTGCCCTTTACCTTCCCTGCTGTACGGCGGATAAATTCGGGCGTTGTACCGCAGCAGCCGCCCAGAATGCGCACGCCCTCGGCGGCAAGGCGGCTCAGCTCCCGGGCAAAATACTCCGGCTTGCCCTGATAGCGCACCTGTGCCCGCGCCACCACCGGGTAGCCTGCATTGGGCATGACCGAAAGGGGCAGCCCCGCATCCCCCAGCTGCTGTACCAGTGCACGCATCGCGCCCGGGGCAGATACGCAGTTCAGGCCCACGGCATCCACCACGCCGCTCTGCGCCATACGGCGCACAAGCTCGGCGCAGTAACGGCCCTCGCGGGTGTAGCCGTCCGGCAGCACCGCAAAGGATACCAGTACAAAGGCCTCCGGCACAGTCTGCTTCAGCGCACGAATCGCTTCCAGCACACCGTCCTCGGCGCTCAGGGTCTCGAACAGAAAATTCCGTGCACCCAGCAGCGCAAAGCGCTTTGCCACAGCAAGATACACCTGCTCCGCCGGGAGATTTTCGGTGTCCGGCGCAGGGCCAAGGTCGGCAAACACTGCCGCGCCGGTCTCCCCGGCGGCCTTTGCTGCCAACTGCCAGCCTGCATCTGCCAGCTGCTCCCAGCCCGGCTGCTGCGCCGCCGCCAGACGCGGCAGGCTGAAGGTGTTGGTCTTGATGGCGTCCGCTCCGGCAGCAAGATACGCCCGGTGCACCGCCAGAATGCCCTCGGGGTCGGTCAGGTTTGCCTGCTCGCACTCCTGCCCCGGCTTTGCTTTATAATAGGTACCCATACCGCCATCGAACAGCAGCGGCCGCTGGGCTAACAGTTTGCGCACATCTAACATCGATACTTTCCCTTTCCTATAAAAAGACTTCATCTTTCAGTTTATCGTAGTTCACCCATCCGGTCAAGCGGTTTTCTTCATTTCGCTTGCAGCGTGGCCGTTTTTGTGCTATCTTAGGGATAACTTTTGAGAAAAGGGAGAGGATGGATCATGCGCCACACCGGCACACCTGAACTGGTATTGTGTTTCATTTTGTTTCTCCTTTTGTCGTTTATTTG
>ENA-OPYH01001375-OPYH01001375.1-human-gut-metagenome-genome-assembly--contig:-NODE-1375-length-13919-cov-3.550058_pt1 | contig 13919 bp, 6 predicted proteins | sample MGYA00241254_ERZ501488 | MGnify/ENA primary metagenome ERZ501488 (study PRJEB25962, sample SAMEA2042660) | human gut metagenome | biome: human gut; feature: human-associated habitat; material: faeces...
CACGCAGAACAATACGACCGCATATGCGAGATGCTTCAAAGCCGGAAGTTTGTCCAATGCTCTTTTAGGGTTTCCGTTTGCAAGGAAACACCTAGGCGTTTTCCTTGGCTGCGAAACAGGAAACTTCCCGATAATTCTTGCATCGGAAGCCAATACCCCAGAGGAAATGTATAAAGTTTATCTTTACTATCCGTATCATACGTTAATTCCTCTGTTCGATGGGTATAATGGATCGAGGCTCCAAAACGTCTGCGTACTTGTTCGTAAACGACACCTCCTGATATCCGGATTAAGTGTGCCATCCCATGGTAGATATGGTAAGAGGAGCGATCTTCGTTGCTTGTAGCTGTATAGTCTCCATCTATCCCGACCTTGATTTTCGGGGATAAGACGTAAGCCGCTTGTCCGTAGATCCTGTATTTCTCGATGCGTTGTGGCTCTCCCAAGGAATCGCCGGCCGTAATCAGATAGTCCGGTTGCGATAATAAATTCCATTTTCTCCCTTCCAGTAGGCTTTGCGACCAATCGATACCACCCGCCACAACGGGAAGTTCCATCTTATTCATAACAGAATTTTCCCTGTAATAAATGTCCTCTCCGACAAGTGCAAAGCTGAAATTCTTAATATCCGGATTTGCCGGTATGGATACTACCTGTTCTTCCAGTTCCGTATCTGAAATCTCCTGCTCTGTGATGGTTCCCTGGATATGCTTTACCGCTTCTTTTAACTGCTCTGCCAGATCTGCTTCCGCTTTTGCCTTTACTGTTACTTCCTGTTTTCCGTACTGGGTACTTTCTGTTGTGAAATCTCCAAGCACCATTTCCGGATGATTAGCAAAATAGGAATTGACTGTATAACCTTCTGGTGTGGTTTTTAACTGTACCCAGTCTGGTTCTGTGATCGCAGCCCTGTCCCTTTTCTGGAAAAACAGAAGATCCGCAACCACACTGGTATTGGCATTTCTCTGGAAAGCATTGTTCGGTAAACGGATCGCCCCAAGCAGATCTGCCCGGTTTGCGAAATACTGTCGGACTTCCGGATTCTGCTTATCCATCGTACCGCTTGATGTGACAACTGCCACCACTCCACCCGGACGTACCAGATCTAAGGATTTTGCAATAAAATAATCATGGATCATAAAATGGTATCTGTCATATTTGCGGTCACTGACCTGATATGCCCCAAACGGTACATTTCCAATCACGCAGTCAAAAAAGCTGTCCGGGTAACTGGTTTCCTCAAATCCTTGTACTGCAATCCTGTTCTTCTGGTAAAGCTGTTTTGCAATCTGCCCGGAAACCGGATCAAGTTCTACGCCATACATACTTGCAGCACTCATACTTTCCGGTAAAAGTCCCATAAAGTTTCCTACTCCACAGGACGGTTCCAGTATATTTCCCTGTTTCAGTCCCATATTTCCAAGTGCTTCATACATAGCCTTGATGACTGTCGGAGAAGTATAAAAGGCATTCAGCGTTGATGCCCTTGCTGCACTGTATTCTTCTGGTGTGAGGACTCCTTTTAACTGCGTATATTCCGCTGCCCAGGCACTGTTTCTTTCTTCAAAAGCCTGTGGAATACCGCCCCATCCAACATATCTTGACAACACTTCCTGTTCTTCCGGTGTTGCCAATCTCTGCTCCTGTTCCAGTTCTTTCAGCAGCCGGATAGCTTCCATATTTGCTTTAAACTTTGCTTTCGGACCGCCAGAGCCAAGGTCATCGTCCGTAATATGGAAATTATGAGGTTCCTGTTCCTGCACCTGTTCATTCTGCAGATATGGTAAAAATTCTCCCTCATAGCCAAACAGTTCATTCTCCCCTGGAATATAATTTCGTCCGGTTTCCATACACCGGAAAATATCAGCTTTTGATGAACCACTTGCTTCGTAGAATCCTGCATAGGAATATAAAATATCATCTTCTCGCTCGTAGGTAGTCAAATGCAATTCTGTATTTCCTCTTGTCTGGTTTACCAGTTCTTTCCCTTCCAGACCTTGTGGAAGAATCCCCACTGGTTCAAAATGATACCCCTGATATTCAAATACATTCTCGTTCCACTGTTCCTGTACAACTACATCTTCTGGCTCAGATTCTGGTTCCCCTTTTTGTACCTCCTCCATTTCTGCAGACGATTCTTCCACTTCTGGTTCTTCTGTATTTTCTTCTGGTTCGGAGGCACTCACAATATCAAATAAAGACATCTGGTATCCATCTAAGCCATCTGCCTGATCTGGTACTTCCTGTGCTGGGAAAATCGTATAGCTGCCTTCCACATACTGATGTACTTCCGTCAATAGCTGTAATTTCTTCTCATAAGTTTCATTCACTGATTCAAAATCCAATGGCAGCATTGCCAGTGCATCGTCCATCGCCTGTAACAATTTCTGCGACTGCTCCGAATCATTCAGCATAACAGGAAGTTCTTTTCTTGCTTCTTCATTAAAGAAATCCTGCTTGAACGGACGCTCGATTTCTTCTGGCAGCCTTGCATAAAAACTGATCACTTTTCCTGCAATCCGTTCCCTCTCATATTCCGGCATACGGGAATAATCTGCGGAACGTAAGAACTGCTGGTTATCAATCAGATAGCCGATTCTTTTTGCAACTTTTGCCCAGGGCAGCAACACCGAAGTATCTGGATTCCCATAGTCCCCTCTCTCCAGCTTCAAACCTTTCCCATCATAATCTGCATGTGAATTGTCTGCTCCACATAAAGCATGGCTCTGACCGCCTATCCCATATTTTTCCTTGATAAAATCTGTCCTTGCCTTATCATCTCCATTCAGAAGATAAAAAGAATAGGTAGAAAGCCTTCCATCCGAATACGGACCGCCACCGGCAAGAAAAGCATCTATTTCATCTTGAGTAATAAATACCTTATGTTCCTGCCATGCGAATTCATCTCTGGCATTGTATGGAATTACTTCTGCTGCAAATTTCTGAAACTGACCGGATATTCTGATTGGATTATAGGTGCGGAACCGCATAATGCTTTTATCTTCCTCATAAGCCATTGCCAGTCCTTCCAGACGCTCGTTCAGATCTGCCAGCCACTCCGGATCTGTTAGTTTCTCTTCCAGATAATCAGTAATTTCCGGATAAATACTGTGAAGATGTGGTAAATCCTCTTCATCAAAGACAAGTTCTGCTACACCCTCTGCCATATCCGCTTTCATATAGGCAAGTGCCTGGGCATGTTCCTTTATCGCATTCTCCCTTGCAACATCAAGTACAGACTGTGGTGCATACTCGCCTTGCTTCAAAAGCTGATGGATACGACCACTCACATCTTCCCAGGATAAAAACGCCTTATCCAGAATCTGATCGGTAACCGTATGCCCTACTGCAATCTGCAATCCCGTTTCGTCAAACCAGACAGAATATTCCATGCCATTGATTTCAAAGCCCTTTCCACCAGTCCCATACTCCCGCTTCACAAACTCTGTATATTCTTCCGGTGTCTGTTCACTCATAAAATTATAGATAATACGAAGCTGGCTCTTGCTTCGGTTTCCTCCGGTTCTTAAAACCTCATCGACCACCTCACTTGGAATGGCAATCTCCCCGGCATAGAGGGCAGCTATTCTGTTTTCGATTTCTCTTTTCTGTTCATTTACAAATGGAAGTTCGGGCAAAGATAAAGCAGAGGCAATTTCTTCCTCTGCTTTACTTAACTGATCTTCACTTGTGTCTTCAATTAGCTGTACACCAATTCCGTCAAGATGCTCTCTTCCGCTGTTGCCGTCAGACTGTTCATATGTGCTGTCCACGCCATCGGGTTCTCCTCTTTCGATGGTGCCGGATTCTTCTCCAACAGTTTCGCCATCTGTACTTCCAATCTCTTCTGTGCTGTTTTCTCGATCTCTTCCAGATGGCTGTTCAGTTTCCCGGTCAGTAACAGGCTCTGATACAGGCTGTTCTTGTGTTCCTTCAGAAATGTCCTCCGCAGCATTCCGTATTTCCCAATCTGTACCTCTGTCTCCTGGATTGTCAGATTCGGAAACAGATAATCCCCTTTGCGATGATATGTCAGTTCCATGCTCATTTCCTCCTTCATCTTCCTGTGAATATTCGTTTTCTATGATTCTGTTGTTGTTTTCTTCGCTTTCACGAATTAACGTGTTGAATTTATTATAATTCCTTTCCTCTGAATTTTCAATACCCTTTTTCATTTCTTCTAATGAAATACGGTGTACAAATCTTCCAATATCCACTAGCACAGACTCACTGGCCATGCTCGTCGCATTTCCAATAAATGTCAGCACTGATAAACTGTTATAGTCTGTGATATGTACGAAGTCCATTTCTTCCTGCCGTTCCAACGGATCAAGTCCGCATCTGGAAGCCAGCGTATAATAAATGCTGTCTGTCAACAGACTGCGAAATTCACTGCGTATGGTATCTTCTTCCAGCTCCTCCAGATACGTTCCTTCCATCACATATGTCAAGCCATCCAGGTATTCATCCAGATTTTCTTCTACCATATACTTCGCTGTTGCCATCAGTGCATCAGAAAGACTTCCTGTATCTATAACTTCCAGTCCATAAACTTCTTCTAAATGGTTTAATAACTCCTCCTGTTGCTTCTCCTGCAACCGCCACAGGTAAGGGGTTCTTCCACCTTTTACCTTATGAGTATCCTGAATATCAAATACATATCGGAGTCTTGTTTTCTGCATGGTTTCATCCAAAAGAGCAATTCCCTTTGCTCCTCGGTTTACCCACCGCAGCATTTTTTCATTCCATAATTCCAGCGAAGCACAGGCAGTTGCTTTTGGACGCTGCGCGTGGATCAAAAGCTGATCCATAAATGGATACCGATACAGTCTGGCTGCAGTATCCAGATAATTCATCCAGTCCCTTGGTGAACTGCTGATACGGGTTGCATGATACTCCGCAAGTCCCCGTATCTCATCTAAATGAGCCATAACTCATTCCTCCTTCCGTCTGTGCCTTATTTCTTCTTTTTAGGAAATTCCAGACTGAATCTGGCTTTTCCATCTTCTAACCCTAATACCAGATCGGCATCAAATTTGCTGTCTTTTTTCTTGGAATACAGTCCTTTCACATGGGTACGTCCATTTTTCAGAAGCTCCACCGCCATCTTTTTATCCATCGACTTTTTCATACTTTCCAGAAAGCGGTTCGACTTCCACAGAGCAAACTGACAGCTTCTGTCAGAGCAGTAATAATTGGTCTTACCCTCATATACATCAGAACCGCATACCGGGCATTTCCCGATTACTTCCTTTGCAATCTGAAAACGGTTCCGTTCTTCTTCCGAAATTGCCCTGCACATAGAAAGAATCTCATTAATCATGGATACAATCCCATTCATAAATTCATCTTCCTGGATTTCCCCCTTTTCCATCATCAGAAGCTGATTCTCCCATTCTGCTGTCAGGCCTGCAGATTTCAGATTCTCCGGCATTACATGAATCAGCTCACATCCTGCTACGGTAGGAAGAATCTGTTTTCCTTTACGTTCTGCATAACCGGAAGATACCAGCTTCTCAATGATATTCGCTCTGGTTGCCGGTGTCCCAAGTCCTTTTTTCTCTGTTTCAGAATCAAATTCCTTATTCCCCGCTGTTTCCATCGCAGCAAGCAGGGTATCTTCGGTAAACATCTTCGGCGGGGAAGTATAATGTGTACTCTTCTCTGCCTTCACAGAGGCAAGAGTCATTCCTTCCTCATATCCTTCTGGAAGTTCTGTCTTATGATCCGGTTCGTCAGGTTTCTTATCCTTTACACAGTATTTCCGAAAGGCTTCTTCCACTTCTTTGAAGCCCATCTGTACAGGCAGCTTTCCCTTTGCAGTAAATTCATGTTCTTTGCACTGTACGGAAATTTCTGTCTGCTCATAAAGGTACTCTTCCCCTGTTGCCTGAACAAGCTGCTGTCCGATCAGCATCAGCAGATTTTTCTTTCCACTGGAAAGTCCTCCCATGCCTTTTTCCATTGCTTCTTTTGTCGGCAGTATTGCATGATGATCAGATACCTTTGCATTATTAACCACACGATCTATGTTACCTCTAGTCTGTCCAGATTCCAGAAACGGAAGAAAATCTGTCATGCCTTCGGCAAGCATTTTTACCGTTTCTTTCATATCTTCGGTTACATACTGACTGTCTGTTCTCGGATAGGTAACCATCTTTTCTTCGTACAGCTCCTGCAGCATATCCAATGTCTTCTGGGCAGTGTATCCAAAAAAACGATTTGCTTCCCTCTGCAGACCGGTCAGATCATAAAGTTTTGGTGGGAAAGTCTTTTTCTGCTCTCTTTTTACCCTTGTGACCAGTGCTTCTGTCCCATCACAAAGTTTTCTTAATTCTTCCGCTTCCATTTCTAACGGGATACTCTCTGATGTTACCATAAGTTTCCCATCTGACAGAGAAACCTTATAATAGGCTTCTTTCTTGAAATGCTCGATCTTCTCTTTTCTTTCCGTCAGCATGGCAAGCGTCGGTGTCTGTACCCTGCCAACTACCAAACGCTTAAAATATCTGGTTGTGTAGGCTCTCGTTGCGTTCATTCCAATCAACCAATCCGCCTGTGCCCTGCATACCGCAGCATTACAAAGCCCTGCATATTCTCTCCCGTCAGTTAGGGACTGAAATCCTTTCTGAATGGCTTCATCTTCCATTGAACTGATCCACAGACGCTTCACTGGTTTCTGACAGCCTGCCAAATCATAAACTCTTTTAAAAATCAGTTCTCCTTCTCTTCCGGCATCACAGCCATTGACCAGATATGCTACATCTGCCCGGTTTATTAAGCCGCATAGCACATCAAACTGCTTCTTTTTATCTTCTGATACCTGAACTTTCCATACTTCCGGAATGATCGGCAAATCCTCAAACTGCCATTTTGCATATTTTTCATTATAAATTTCCGGTGGTGCATATTCTGCCAGGTGTCCCAAACACCAACTGACAATGCAACTGTTCCCCTCCAGATACCCGTCCTTTCTCTGATAAGCAGATAAATTTTTTGCAAGGCTCTGTGCCACGCTCGGTTTCTCTGCAATCACTAAAAATTTCGCCATGTTTTCCTCCTGTTCCTGTCAAAAAGGCAGTCCATAAAGAACTGCCCTTTCTCCATACCTTATGCTTTTTTGTTATTTCTGCTGATCTTCCGCATTTTCTTCATCTTCATTGATGTAACTGTCATCAGCAAATTCCAGGCCTTCCTCTACAATACCGTCCTCTTTTTTCTTTCGGAATTTACTTAAAACAAAAGCAGCTAAACCACCGAATACCAGTACAATGCCGCCGCCCAGGATCGCAGAACCAAACATTTTATTACCACCGGATTCTGGATTCACTTCTGTTTCTGGCTGTACGGTAGTTTCTGGTTCTGGTGCTGCAGTCGTTTCCGGAAGAACAACTGCTGATTCCTCTTTTTTCTCGGTTTCCTCGTTTTCGTCTAAGAACTCTGCCAGATCATTTTCATCTACCAGTGACATCATGTACACGTTCTCGGAAGTACCGGAACGGTCAATGACCATATAAAAGGTATTTCCATTCTTTGTCTGTACAGTCAGAAACTGCTTGGAACTGTCATTCTCCTTATCATCCACAAGCTGTCCGTTTCCCGGTGTGGAAAACGGTGTTTCCTCTGTGGTAGGCTGCTCTGCCGGCTGTTCTTCTATCACCTGTTCCACTGCTTCTGTCTGCTCTGCATTTTCATTTGCCTGTGCAAATGCAGTCACACTGGCAGAACCCATCAGTATTGTTGACGACAACATAATCATCAAAATTTTTTTCATTACTTTATTCTTCATCTTCCAAATCCTCTCTTTCTTCTATCAGTCCGGTTAACATTTCGCTATCCATATTTTCTTCTTTCTTTATACCTGTTTCAGAACTATCCATAGAAAGATTGCCCTCTTCATCAAACTGCATGGTAACTGTTCCGTTCTGAATTCCATCCAGAAAAGTCAGCATCTTTCGGCTATCCATTTTCATGGAACGGATTGCCTTAATGATTTCTGCATCTTCCATCTGCTTTTTCTGGATTCTCAGTTGCCTTACATGCTCCTGCAATTCCAGAATCTTGTTTTCAGTTTTCTGAATATCATCCAGAACCTTTTTTAATCGCATATTCATCTCTTATTCACTCCCTTCTAGTGAAGTCTGCCAAATGCCATAAAATGTTGCTGCCAGTAAGAACTTGCAATGCTTGTATACTGAATCGGATTCCCGCAATGAATCATCATGTTATTTCCTACATAAATTCCAACATGGCTCGCTCCCGGCGTATCATAAGTTCCCTGGAAAAAGATCAGATCTCCCGGTTTTGCATCAGATGGAGATACATAGGAACAATAAGAACGAAGTCCGTCCGCTGTTGTTCTTCCCACGTTCCATCCATTTCCGCAATTATTGATTACCCAGCATACAAAACCAGAGCAATCAAAACTGGTAGATGGCGATGCACCGCCCCAGACATACGGATAACCCAGATATTTTTCCGCTTCCCGGATCATCTTGGCAAACTGCGGATCAGAAAGTGCTTCTGCCGGAATATCATATCCAAAGCCTGCCCCACCTGTCGGAATTGTGTTAAGGTCAAACAGATAATCACGATTTCCATAGTATTTGTTGTAAGCGTCATACTGCTCCTGTTCCTTGTCTGTCATACGGTTTCTTAAAACTGCATCCAGGTTATGGTTCGTAAGTGTTACATCCAGCCGGTTCACTTCTCTTGTTGTCGTTACTTCCACTTCCTGACTTCCATTGCTGTCTGCTATGTATGCTTCCCAGGTCTGATGCCCATGTGCTGACGCAGAAGCATGATCGCCGTAGAATACATCAAACTGCACACCATACTGTGCAAAATTTCCGGTATCCTCAACTACATACTCCACACCATTCATAATGACATGGGTTCCCATTGGCACAAATGGATTAGAAGCATCCACCGCAATCGTGTGATTCGCCTGTGGATACGCTCCACTTGCAGTCGGGCCTCCACTCCACTGCCCGCAACAAATCGGACAGTTGCAATATCCACTGGTCACAACCTGTCCCAGTGATTCTCCAACCCTGACTGTTTTCTTTTCTGTTACGGTTTCTCGTGTTGAATCCGTATATAATCCATACTGTTCCCTGAAAATCTCCTGAATCTCATCCGCAACCTCGGCATAGGTAAAACCGCCATACTTGACTGTCAAATAAGAAATAAGCTGATACGGATTGTGTCCGATCTCATCAATCTGAAACTGGAACTCATCATAGTCGGAATGGTTTGCTTTCATCTGATTGATCTGCTCATTCAGTGCATTTTCCAATGCCACATAAGCATTTTCCGCAGCATAAATATCCTCATCCTCACTGGAATAACTGGTAGAAATAATAGCATTGGAACTGCCCTGGAATAACGCAGCACAGCTTGACAGGCTCGTTGCCATTAACGCAAACAGCAGCACCAGAACTCCTATGGACAGGAGGATATTTCTGTTCTGTGCCACAAGCTCCTTAACCGCAGCTTTGGCTTTTTCCGTAAATCGCTGTGCATTTACAAGCACTGCGTCCTTCACAGCTTTTCCCTGTTTCGCAGCCTGATATTGCTTCTGGTAACGCTTTTTCTGCAGTAATTTCTTTAATGCAGACTGTTTCTTCTGCTCTGCTTCTTTCTGAACCGCCTTTTTTGCTTCATTGGAAGCACTGGTGCTAAACTGTAGGCGAGATTTTTCTGTTTCTTCCAAAACGGTTTCCCTCAACCGATTATTTCTCTGTCGGTTTTCTTTCAACCGTTCCCGAACGTAAATTGACTTTCTTGCAAGGCTTTCTCCCGCAAATTCCATCTGATCTGCTGCATCAAGAGCAGCATTATCATCGGTATCCTCTCTGATTTTTTTCTGACCATAAGCAGATACCGTTTCTGAAACAACGTTTGCCCCCTTTCTTGCCATTCCGCTACCTGGAATCATACCTTTACTTTCATCTTCAAAGGAAAGACGGGATTTTGATTTTTTCTGTTCTTTTAGCGTCTGTTCCCTTTTCGTCTTTCCTTTAATCTCTTCCCGAAAATCTTCCATTGATTTTTCATCAACTTCTGACTTTTCATGGTAGCGTTTCTGCTCTTTCGCTGCATAAGCTACGACCATCTTTTTCTTTCGGCTCTGCCTGTCCGGTTCCGATGTTTCAGCATCACGTCCCGGATGTCCCCGGATACTCTCTTTACGAAGTCTGGAACGTGAAACAGACGGAGATTTCTCCCCGCCTGCTTTATCATCACTCATTTCTGAGTTTTCCATTTCTTCCGCTTCCGCAAATTCTTCCTGTTCCAGAAAAGCGTGTCTGGACTGCAGTCTGTGTTTTCCTTCTTTCACTCCCTCAACTGTTTCTTCTGCAGTATGAGTTTTTCTAACCTTTCCAAAGTCCAGCTCCTGTTCCCTGTGTCCGGCTATTTTCTTCTCATCTGCCTCACGCCCGGTAATCCGCTTTTCCTTTTTACTGCGGAGATTTTTTTCCCGGAGTCCATCCCGGCTCATCTTCTGGACAGTCTTGTCCCTTGCTTTATATTCATGCTCCTGCATGGTCATCATCTCCTGATCTATGGTAATTTTCCGTTATTTTTCTTTGCAACCAGTACCATACGCCCATTTTTCTGGGAATACTCACAAGTAGACAGTGTAAGTAACTTATCTCTGTATTTTGCTGTTGTTCCTGTCTGATAAAGTGATTTTTCCTTAACGGAAGCAACAAATTTTTTATAATCCTCCACTGTTCCCGCTTTGATAAAACTGTAATAATCAAAATCATTCCCTGTATAAACGGGTGTTGTAAATGCTACAAATATCTGATACTGTTCATTTCCCCATATCGTGCGGAACAGGATTGTCGGATGTTCTTCGTAAAATCCTTCGTCCTTATATTTTTCAAGATCAGCAAACATCTTTCCACTGTTCATGTGATGTCCATATATGATCAGATTGTCCGAATTTCCTGGTACACATTCCTCTGCCAGAAATAAACAGCCATTTGCAGAATATTCCCCGTTAAAATCCCGATGCAGATAATAATTTTTATCTCCGGGCCGGTACATGACCGGATAGTCTATTCTCGTTCCATCAATGGTCAGCCAGCCAATACAATCTGGATTCTCTTCATGCAATGCCAAAATTCCAGCATCTACCTCTAAATCGTCGGAAGTATCTTCCTCTGAATCGTCCTCTTTTTCCTGCATAAGTTCCTGTAACTCTTGCTGTAACTGGTTATCCTGTCTTTCCTGCACAAAAAATCCCATCAGGAAATACAGACTGATCGTAAGCAATATAACGGATATAGAAAGTAATAATCCTGCCACCCATTTTCTCATGCTCTGCCATTGCCCCTTTAACTATCGTCTCTGCCTTTAATGCCGAGTTTTTCACGCTTCTCTACATCTTCCGGTTTCGATGACATCAACGCATAAAGCATAAGGGTATTATCGAATCTGTCCTTAAATGGAATAATTGTATTTCCATAAAAGATCAGTCCTTCTCCCTCTCCACTGTTTGTTACATAGGAAAGCTGGTGTGTTGAAATATTAAGCTGTTTTGCCAGAATCTGTCGATCCCCAGATGCCTGGTTAAGCATCAGGATAAAATCTGAGTTTTCAAAGATATTCTCGATTTCCCTTGAAGCAAGCAGATCTTTTACGTTCTGCGTGATACCAGTCGGAATACCGCCCCACTTACGGAATCTCTTCCAAATTTCTACACTGTATGCTGCTGTCTGTTCCTCTTTCAGCAACAGATGGAACTCATCAATATAATATCTGGTTGACTTATGTGCAGAACGGTTGACTGTTACCCTGTTCCAAACCTGATCCTGAACAATCAACATGCCAAGTTTTTTAAGCTGTTTACCAAGGTCTTTAATATCGAAACATACCAGACGATTATTCAGTTCTACATTTGTGCGGTGATTGAATACCTTCAGGGAACCATTTACATAGATTTCCAGTGCAGTTGCCAGCCTCTGCGACTCTGCCTCTTCCTGTTTGCGAAGCAGATTATATAAATCTTCCAGGATTGGCATTTTCTCCGGGACCGGATCAGCAAGATAGTCCTGATATACCAGACGTACACATCGGTCAATGATTGTTTTTTCCACTGGTTCCAGACCATTTTTCCCTCCTACTACCAGTTCACAAAGCGAAAGGATAAAATCTGATTTCAGAGATAGCGGATCGTCATCATCCGCATAATTGATGTTAATGTCCATTGGATTGATGTAATCATGACTGGTCGGAGAAATACGGATAACCTGCCCGTTAAATGCCCGGACTAACGAAAAATATTCTCCCTCCGGATCACAGATGATAATGTCGTCTTTTGTGACAATAAATACATTGGTAATCTCTCTTTTTGCTGCAAAGGATTTACCAGATCCAGGAGTACCAAGTATCAGCCCATTTGGATTCTTCAGCCTTTTCCGATCTGCCATAATCAGGTTATTAGACAGGGCATTTAACCCATAATAGATAGATTCTCCGCCCATAAACAGTTCCTGCGTTGTAAATGGGACAAAAATAGCTGTCGATGTGGTAGTCAATGCCCGCTTGATCGGAATCCAGTTTCTTCCAAGTGGCAAACTGCTCATAAGGCCCTGTTCCTGCTGATAGTCCAGTCTTTTTAATGCACAGTTATATTTCTGTGCGATACCTGCCGTCTGGAATACCACATTTTCCAGTTCCTGTTTATTTTTTGCTGTATTTAAAAACACAACCGTCACAAGAAACATTCTTTCATTTCTCGACTGTAAATCTTCCAGAAGCCCTTTCGCCTCTCCACCATATGTGTTCAGATCAGACGGAATAATATATAGTGATAGGTAATTCTTTGAAGTTATCTCCGAATTTTCCCCCACTCCGCACCGTGCGTGCGAGTTTCCCCGCACACGGCGCTCCAACAAAATTTAGTTTGCTTTGACTACTATTTCTAAATTCTCTGCTGATAGCCTTAGAGAATTAACCTTTTTCAGTGCTTTGTCATCAAGTTTGAGAATATCAAGATATTTTGCAATCGTATCTTCTTCGGTAGCATGAATAAGTTTATGTACATCGGACTTTAACCACACAAGATTCCTATATTCGTCCGTACCACCCAGCTTTTTAGGCTTTTTATGATGGCATTCCATGTCAAATATGCAGAGTGGTTCACCTGTTACTGCACATTTACCGTTTTGTCCTGCCATAAGTGAAATACGGTTATCGTTATATTCCACAGATTTCCCATACTCCTTTGTTTCCAATAGATACTGGATAAGGGAGTGAACGGTTGACAGATTTTTGTGTATAAGCTGTCTGCCTTGTGGAGTATACTTATTAACATCTCGTGTGAACATTCTCGGAGTAACAAACTTACACCCGTAAATCGGGAAGATTTGTACACCTGCCACGACTTTAGGTTTTCCGCCATAACTGCCGTAAAATTTCTGATACGTTCTGGACTTTAGCACTTTTTCAGGCAACGGCGATTTGTTATTTTTGTTTCGCTTTGCCTTTTTGGTTTTTACTCTAAGCCTATGTTTTAGGCTCTTGCTGACAACGAAATTGATTTCTCGGAAATCACGACTGCACCCTGTGGCAGTATTATAATAATTGTGCATACCAAGAATCATGGCATTCAACTGACTTACCTGATGGGGTGATGTGTCGTGCTGTATTACTTTGATTTGCTCTTTGAGCTTGGTTTTCATTGTCTTTTTCGCTTTTTCCGAAATATTACTTTTTGATACATACTTCTTACCCTTTTTCGTCACATACAATGCAAAGCCAAGAAAATCCGTTTTCTTTTTGCGGACATTTGTGATTTTGGATTTTTCAGGGCTGATTTCAAGCCCCAGTCTCTCCCAAAGCCACTCCTTTACAGCAATGAATATCTTTTTTGCTGTTTTGTAATCCCTACATAGAATCTTAAA
>ENA-OPYH01001385-OPYH01001385.1-human-gut-metagenome-genome-assembly--contig:-NODE-1385-length-13809-cov-5.053003_pt1 | contig 13809 bp, 9 predicted proteins | sample MGYA00241254_ERZ501488 | MGnify/ENA primary metagenome ERZ501488 (study PRJEB25962, sample SAMEA2042660) | human gut metagenome | biome: human gut; feature: human-associated habitat; material: faeces...
ACTACGACACCATCTTTAGAATAATTGAACATGATTTTTAGTAATTACATGCAAGCGGAATTGCTTGCAATAATCTATATATCCATTTTTTAAGGGAAATATAAACGGTTTCGAAACGTTTTGAAGCCGTTTGAATATTGGTTTTGAATGATTTAAATGTTATCTGAACAAGTTAAAACATTATTCATGTGTATCTATTTAGGGAATCATCTAAATAACTATAAATAAGCAAACTTATCGTGGCAATATTTGTATATATAATAACTTATAGGTAATTTTGCCACAGAAATTAAAGGAGAACACTCATGAAAACGATTAATCAAATTATTGGAGAAAATCTAAAGAAAATTAGAGAGTTATCCGGTTTTACGCAAGAGCAGATAGCTAAATCCATTGGGATTGAGCGTTCTGCATATAGTAATTATGAAGGAGGCACAAGGGAAGTTCCGTATGATATTTTAGAAAAACTATCAAACCTATTTGGTTGTGAGCCTTTTATTCTGTTTGAAGATAATGTCCAAGCAGATAATGAGATTTTGGCTACGGCTTTCAGAATTTCCGATTTAGAAGATGACGATTTGAAAGAAATAGCCAATTTCAAGGATATTGTGAAATCATACCTTAAAATGGAACGAATAGCCCAAAATGAAGTTGAATAAATTTATTATAGAAAGACAAGTTTCAGAGTTTCGCGCAGATAATGGGCTTAGCTCGTCCGAGCCTATTACATTGAAGAGTCTGCTTCTAAAGTTAAACGTACTTACTATTTTCAGACCTCTGTCTGAAAATTTTTCTGGTATGTGTTTAAAGGATAATTCCGGACACCGTTTTATGCTTATCAATTCTAACCAACCACGAGGAAGACAACATTTTACGATTGCCCACGAATTATACCACTTATTTATAGAAGAAAAACCGACTCCACATAAATGCAATCCAGGACACAGCAAAAATAAAGTGGAACAGTACGCAGATATGTTTGCTTCTTCCTTATTAATGCCAGAAGCTGGAATTTACCAGTTAATACCGGAAGCTGAACTAAATACCAGAAACATTTCCATAGCAACGATTTTAAAGCTCGAACACTATTTTTCTGTTTCTCGTTCAGCTCTGCTGTATCGATTATTAAACATTGGCCTCATAACTGAAAATACACGTTCCCGGCTTGCAGAAATAGGAGTAAAACACTCTGCAAGATGTTTCGGATATGACATTGCTCTATACGAACCTGCAAATGAGGGGTTAGTTATCGGTGATTTTGGAGAAAAGGCACGTAGTTTATTCGATAAAGAAAAAATTTCAGAGAGCCATTATATGGAATTACTCAGTAAAATAAGTATCAATGGGACACAAGAAAACGAAAATAGTACTCGATGCTGATGTGATTATCCATTTTATAGAAGCGGGTAACTTTTCATTATTACCGGATATATTCCCCGAATATGAATATATAGTATTGGATGTGGTTTACAATGAAGTTTCAAAGAATAATAAAACGAAAAAATTCATAGACAACTATCTTCACCATTTTCCAAAATTGAAACAAGAAACATTTGCTCCAAAAGGAGAATCAATAAAAGAATATTTTTCATTGCAACGAGTATTGGGAAAGGGAGAGAGTGCCTGTATGGTATATTGTAGGGACAATAGAGATGTATTGGGGAGTAGTAATTTAAGAGATATAAAGGACTACTGTTCAAAGAACTGCATAACTTATTTAACAACTCTTGATTTTCTATATTACGCTTATTGCAGAAAGAGAATGACACAACAAGAATGTACTGAATTTATGCAAGCTGTAAATGATGCAGGAAGCAAACTTCCTATTATTGACATAACCCAATATACATGCACCGTGCAAATCTAATTGCACACAATTTGCACACATCTTAAGAAAATAGAAGATAACAAGAGAGATTATTTGAAAAAGAAATACTACCTTTGGGCTTGGAAATCAAGGAGTATGAGCCTGAAAAAAAACGAGATGCAAATTACTGAAAATCATTTATTTGCGACTCATAATCTGGAGGTCCCAGGTTCAAGCCCTGGCTGGTCCACTTTAATAATCAGCGATTTACGAACAAACGTAAGTCGCTGATTTTCGTTTTGCGAAAACAATGCGAAAACAAAAGGTTTGAGTTTCACATTATTACAAATAGAATATTAGTTAATCTCTGTGATATTTTATTTGTTATTGGGTAGAATTTGATGTTATTCAAGTCCAAGTCGCTTTTCTAATTCTTGAATGTGATCATTCACTCTGCGTTTTCGTGTATCTTCCGAAACAAATTTATCACAATATACTTTCATGTTGCCACAAACAGAAAAGCAAACAGATGAAATGAAGAGTGTTATTGGTTTTACCAATTCTTGCTTTTCTTCATAAACAGCTCTTTTCGTTGCGTGTGACAACTCTCCGCGATAACAATACATTATGTCAATAAGAGAATCAAAATTCAGTTCTTTGTGTTTATCGGTGCATTCCTGTTTAATCTCTAAATACGTATCTATTATTAGTTGATTATCAGTATTATACGCTCTAAACGGTAGAAAAGTGACTGTGTGGATTCTGTTTAGATACGAAAAGGTGAAGATTTAACGTATTTAACTTTCAGTTACATCAAAATTACATAGATATGGATTGGATGGAGCCGTTTGAACCGACTCCATAATATGATAAAACCGAAACAAAGAAGACCATGTAAGGGAGTGAATGATCAGTAGCCATTCCACATGTTATTACCTCCATAATGGTTCCATTTCCCATCCCTGCGGAAAGCCGAGAGCTTTTAAGTCAATTTCAGGAAACCGAATGAACAACCATGTTAGTTTGGATTGCATATCATTATTGGGGGATATAACATTAAGAAAGTACTTGATGATGCAAAGATCAAAGTAAGCACGCATGGAATCTGTAGGCTGCGTTATCCATTCTCCTGCGGGACTATTGGGAATTGCTGGCTGAATAGCATTCTGCTTGTTCCATACTCTTGAATGATGCCCACAGGCATTTCGAGTAACAGCAATAACCGTGAGCCATGACTCAAACACATTGATAGGCAACCCAAAACGTTTGGCAATACGTTTGCGTATGCGATTTTGTTTAATGAAAACCATTGAGAATCTTATATTACCGCATACATTAACGATCATTAACGACAGTGAATTTTATCAAAATTCACTGAAGTCGATAATAATTTCCTCAAATGTGGAAACGATAGGAGAATATGCATTTTACGAGTGTCCATTAAAATCCATTAACATCCCAGCGAGTGTAAAGGCGATAAACAAAGCGGCTTTCATGAATTGTTCATCATTAGCAACCATTACCTTTTCAAAAGGTTCTATGCTGACAAAAATATGCGGAGGAAAAGGTTTTTTGAGCCATGGAGAGAAATATTATTATGGAGCATTTGCAAATTGCACGGCATTAACTTCCATTGAGATTCCCGCAAATGTAGAAATCATTGAAGAAGCGGCGTTTAAAAATTGCACAGCTCTAACGACCGTCACATTCGAGAATAACTCAAGTTTAAAAACGATATGTGGAGCAACCTATGACTATTCTTATTACGGCGGAGCATTTTCTGATTGCATTTCGTTGATTTCCATTGAAATTCCTGCAAGCGTAGAAACGATTGAAGCTGCTGCATTCAAGGGGTGTTCCAAGTTGGCAACCGTAACCTTTGAGAAAGGTTCTCAACTGAAAACTATCGGTGGTGGCTATTCTAATTCTTCTGATTATTATGGTGCTTTCTCGGATTGTCCTATAACCTCTATTGAAATTCCAGCAAGCGTAGAAACGATTGAAGCGGCGGCATTCAAGGGGTGTTTGGCATTAGCAAAAATTACTTTTGAGAAAGGAATCAATCTCAAAAAAATTAGCGGCGGTTATTCTGAAAATAGAAATACAGATGGCTATTTTTATGGGCATGGGGCATTTGCAAAATGCACGGCATTGACATCAATTGAAATTCCTGCAAGTGTTGAGGTAATTGAACCTGAAGCGTTCTGGGGTTGTTCCGCTTTAATAACAGTGTCCTTTGAACACGAATCGCAATTAAAAATCATTCAAGGCAGTTACGAAAAAATCTATGTAGGTCACAGTCCTAACGGATATAACCGCTATTATCGTAGCGGTGGTTTCAGAGGACTTGCAAATCTTACGACATTCGATGCCTCTAATTGCTCGCAAATAGAATCAATTGAACCAAGTGCCTTTTATCATTGTTCTAAACTGCAATCGGTCAAGGTTGGTACAATGATTCCACCCACTTGCGGCATTGATGCTTTCTCAGAATTAAATTCATATACCATATTGACGGTACCAAAGGAAAGCATTGAGGCATATAAACAAGCAAATGAGTGGAAGAATTTTACAAATATTACAGCATTAAATTAAGCTCAATATTTTATGAAAACTCTTGATTTAATATTCTTCGGACTAAAGGGAAAAATAAACGGGCCAAAGGCTCTAAAAGAGTTGGAATCACTCGGAGTTATAAAAGGCAATAAGATAGTTTATGATGATAATGATAAAATCTTAGAGGCTAAAATATATGCAATAATTGACAAATATTTCGGGCAACACTGATTTGTAAATTGAGTGACAGACTTTGTAAAAAGGTTAATCTATAAGACCCTTTTGCAGAGTTTGTCACTTTCTTATTTTGTTTATTCCGCTAATAATCTTATCTTTATAAAGATAAATAACAATTAAATTTTAGCTAAAATGAACAGATACAAACAACCTAAAACTGAATGAAAGACCGACGCATGAGAGGATAAACAGATAATCCAAAAGGCGGTTAAATGGAGCCAAACAGAGGGAATAGTCCTGCTTGTAGGAAAACCCAAAGACGAAATATTTCCCGAAACATTTATCTACATGTTTGCCCCTAATATGGCAGACATAACAAAGCCCGTCGAAATTATCCTTACAAAGAACCGACAATACATATTCGGATGAAAATGCGAACTCGAAGATATGGACGGAATAATCGGCACAATGACGGCTAACGAGGCACAAATTGAGGGAACGGGCGAAAAGGTGAATTTGTTTGACTACCACGTGAAAGCCGATACAATCCTATTCCAATACGTCACACCCGATGGACGGGACGAGGTAGTGAGATTCCCGTTAGCGGGATTTTGTGAGAAATATGTAAGTGCTTTCCTAAATAATTAATTGCAATTCATTATCTTTGTAGACAACAAGCCTCAAATGATATGAACACTAACCCGACAAATGAATTATTCAGATTATCAGCTATATTATATGCTGATAACAATTATGAAGTTTCTCCCAAAACTACCCATCGGAAAATTATCGAGTCTGCATTGATTGAAAATGGCAATCAATTCATAACTATCCCTAATTTATGCATATACATCAATGCAACATACGAGTTAGTTTTTAGCGAAGATGAAATAAACGACATTATAAAATCCCCAAAGAATTCAGGATTTGAAATATCCTCAAATAAAGGGAAGCTAATAGTTCGTCTTACTAATGAACGTGAAGATGTTCTACGTTCTAAAATTAAGGATAAAACAATTGATGATTACATTGTCGAATTTGAGACTTTATTTAGCATATCAGCCAAAGAATTGATATACAAATTTTTGTACGAATTATTTAGTAATGATGTCGGTAGTTTTCAAAAACTCATTAACGCAAAAAAACAGACAACGGAACAATTTAGGGTTAATCCACAAAATTATAGTGATTCGGAAAAAGACATTATCAATAATTTTTTAAATTGGGAGCAACCATTTAAAGACAAAGCTATTTTTGATATTTCAAGTTATGCTATTGAGTACAGCATACTAACAAATAAAAGCAATAGCTTATCGTTTCAAAGTTTAAGGAATAAACAAATTTATTTGGATGCCAATGTAATCTATAGAGCATTAGGCATTAATGGAGAAGCAAGAGAGGTTTTAACAAAGACTTTTTTACAGAAATTTAATGATGTTGGCGAGAAACTTATAATTACAAAATTTACAGAAGAAGAGTTTAAAGACAGCATAAAATTCCATATAAATAACATTAGACGATTTAACAATCCCAGAGTATCTTCTTCTGTGTACGTTGAAAATAGTTTTAACGAAGAAATATGTAATTTTTATCATAAATGGAGGTCAAAAAGAGTTAACAGTAGTACGGATTTATTTTTAGCTCATATCTACAATTTATATGATGAGTTTGTAAAGAAATATAACATAACCATCGAGAAAAAATGTCCATATAATATTGAAGATGAGCATATACAATCGCAATTGCGGGAAATGAGTGCCCAAATATATTCACAAAAGCAACAACAGGACAATACTGCTTATGAGAATAGTGCTTATATTGACGCCGAAAATACTTTATGGATAGAAACAAAAAGAGGTAATAAATGTAATAATATCCATGAAACAGGATATTTTTTAATTTCAACAGATCAAGTACTACGCCGTTGGGATTACCTGCGTAATGATAATATCCCAATAGTCTTGCTTCCAAGCCAATGGTTAAGCATCATATTAAGATTCTTAAATCGCACAAATGATGATTACAAAAGTTTTGTAAATTTCCTAAATCTTCGTAGTAATGAGCAAGCGATTAGCGGAGAGAAATTGCAAATAATACTTGCAGGAATTAGTGAAATTACCGCAGATGTTGAAACACAAAGAGGGCTAATGAATATTCTTGTCGAAAATCGATTTAAGGATATTATTAATGGCGATAAAGATGACGAAACTATTTTTGAAAGGGCTAAATATTTTGCTAAATCAGAAACAGACAAACGTATCGAGGAATTAAAACAAAATCAGGACGATCTTAAAAATACTGTCAATTCACTTACGGATTTAAAATCAAAGCAAGAGAGAGCGCGTCAGGAGTTGGAAGCATCGAAAGAAAAAGCGATAAAGGACAAAGAAAGGCTGTTAAAGAACAAGGAGGAGGCATTGTCAGCAGCAGTTAATCAATACAATATTGCGATTAAAGTAGGCAGAGATTCATATGTTGCCTCAAAAATGCGTAACAGCCGAATTTCTACAGCATTTTTTAATATTATAACTCTATGTGTGTTGATATATATGTTTTATGCACTATTTTTCCCAGAAAAATTGGACAATTTTATTTCAATAAATATTTTTACTATAATCGATGGTGTCCCCAGCGAAACAGGTTGCTATAGCTTGAGAACATTAATATCCGCAGGGGTTTTAGGTTTGATAACATATTCTGCCAAATTATTTATTTCAAGATTTATTTCATCGGAAAAAATACGGGTAAAAAAAGATCAATTCGCCAATGAATATTTCGCTAAAATTAAATTGGAATCTCAAAAATAGATTCGGAGCCAATTACATCGGAGCTTATTTGTAGGAATAGAGATAGGACCGACTTTGACAAGGGGGCTAATAATAGACCCTTTGAAAAAGTTGGTCCGATTTTATCAAACGATGACAGAAACAAAAATAAAACAAATGCAGGAGAAAATCAATGTAGGGATTCTATTGCCCGAAAGCGTCTGATTGAGAAAACCAAGACAGAGAACGGTAGTAACGGAACAGACGCACGTATTAGAGGTAAAGAATATTACTCCACAAAAAATGGAGTTATATATACTATATATCTTAAAAGGTTAAGGGCAGGCCGAAAAAATGTGGTTTTCCTTTGACAACGACAAGTGACAGACTAAAAACGAGGGGCTATATAATTGCCCTTTCAACAGAGTTTGTCACTTTTTCTATTTATCAAATAATCAATTAATTCACCTATTGTTTAACCAGCATTGAATTTGCCCTATTGTGTAAACCAACGTGTAAACCGCGCCGAGCAACAGCACGAAAAAGAGAAATTAATCGACAAAATTCACTACCGTAACTATCTGTTAATCAACATTGCCCTACATTTGCATTCGCAATTCGGCGCCGTAGCTTAATTGAATAGAGCATCTGACTACGGATCAGAAGGTTACAGGTTTGAGTCCTGTCGGCGTCACAAAATAATGCAGCGACCTGTTTTTCGACAGGTCGCTTTTTGTTTTCGGCTGCACGACCATAGCGCAGTTGCCGATTCTCTCTTTCTCCGCCTTGTACTCCCGCCGACTTACACCCGGGAAAATTTCCGTCCTCCCATAAAATCCATACGGAATCCGTCCGTACCGACGCCCGATCATAGCAACAACTTTGAGATTCCCGTCAGCGAAAAGCACCTGAAAACGAATCGCCAAAACATCCAAATTCTTCCCAAAAGAAGCACGAAGCCCCTCTCCAACGGCAACTCGACAATGTGCCCCCTCACCCTTCCTGCCATTTATTTTATGCAATCCAAGGTACTTACTCAACAAGCACAATGCGATTCCGGGTTCAATCGATCTAAATACACAATCCCGAAAAAAATCGAACTCGCCTTCTTTTCGAATTTATAAAATTTTACGAATAGACCACAGATTTTACAATTCAAATATTAAAATATACAATTTAACAAATCGGTAAAATTTGCAAAATCAATTCTTTTTATTATATTTGTAATAGTGCGCTCCTCTTTTACTAACTTAAAAATCATGTTATGTTGAATTTCGCCCAACTGAAGTTTCTCCTAACTGGATTAACTTTACTCACCGTACTCGCTGCGTGCAGCGATGACAACACTTCGACGGAAGCTCCTCCTGCAACCATCGAAATCGCAGAGCTCTCCCCGGAAGCAGACAACGTTTCTTTTCGATTAATTCCGACCAATGCTATCTCGATGGCTTACAAGATCGAGATCGAGGGGGGGGGATGACGCCGATTTCGTTTCGATAGAAAGCTCCGAAGAAAAAACGGTCGAAATAACCGACCTGACCCCCGAAACCTCTTATAAGCTGACGGCGATCGCCTATAACGCCGACCAGCGCCCTTCGAATCCGGCCACCGCAACATTCACGACCCCCGAAAAACCGACCACGCCGGATCCCGACAAGGCAACCATCTCCATCGAAGAGGTGAAAGCCACCTATAATTCGGTAACCTTTACCCTGAAAACCGCCAATGCAGCCCGCTTCGGCTACAAGGTCGATGTTCCCGACGGAACGGCCGAACTTACGTTCGTAAACGGCTCCGAAGGCGGCACCTATACAACCGACAACCTGGAGGCGGCGACCGACTATCAAATCACCGCCGTCGCATATGACGAAAACGGGCAGGCCGCCGATCCCGTCACCCACGCATTCAAAACCGAAGCCCTTCCGACCGGCCCCGCCGTCGTTTCGATCGAAGAGGTCGCTACGACCCACAGTTCGATCCGCTTCACCCTGAAACTCGACAATGCGGTCCGGATCGCCTACAAGGTCGATGTCCCCGACGGAACAGCCGAAATGACCGTCGTCGAAAAGCCACAGCAATCGACCTTCCTGGTCGGCAGCCTCCAGGCGGAAACCGACTACGTATTGACAGTCGTAGCCTATAACGGCAAAGACGAACCGTCCGAACCCGCCACGCATTCGTTCACGACCCCCGCCTATACCGCATTCGCACGGATCGACGCCGTGGCGACCGCACACGGAATCTATCTCAAGGCCGACGTGGACACCGGCAAATTCCCGCTCTATTTCCTGAAAATTTTCGACCCGGACCTTACGGAATCCAGCGCCGATTTCGAAGAGCATTTCAAGGTCGATTCCCGGGAGCAGTTCATCCATTACCTCGAAGTCGCCTCACTGACAGCGGGCCTCAAAACCGCCTCGTTCGAAGAGTGGAACAAAACCCTGCTTTCGACCCGGTCGCAGCAAGTCCTTCTCTACGCCGCTCCCGTTGTCCGGCAAGGGGTCGATGTCGTCTGTGAAGACTACGGCGAAATCATCGAAATTCCGCTGACGATCCCCGCCCGCGACGAACTCGGAGCAGGACAGGCCGCTGTCACGCTGGGCGAACCGCAGGTTGCGGGCAAAGAGTTGGAGATCGCCCTGACAAAACAGGACGGCGTCGTTTCCTACTATGCCGGCTATGCGACCAAGTCCGACGTCGAAGCCGCAGGCACCCCGGAACAATTCGTCCAGGCCGGACTGGATGCGAAGACCTATGACTACGACATCACGGCCGACTTCCAAGGCACCTGGAAAACAGACCGGCTTTCGCCGGGCAGCGAATATTACTTCTTCTCGTTCGCATACGATGCCGAAGGCAAGTTGGGTCCCCTGCAATACAAGGAGTTCCACACGGAAGCCGCAGGCACCGACTACGATACGTCGCTCACGGTCGATATTGCCCTGAAGACCGCATCGTTCACCTCAGCGACTTTCTCCGTCAAACGGAACGGCTTCGAAAAAGCTTATTACAACTTCATCACCAAAGCCGATTTCGACCGCAAATACGGCGGCAATGCGGATACATACGTTCAACGAGAGTTGATCGGCAAAGAGAGTGGTTATCCGATAACGCTATACAGCGACAACGACATCAACGGATCCCGTTTGGCATACGATACGCAATACGTACTGATCGCCCTGCCCGAAGCCGACAACGAAGACAGATACGGCGTTCCGACGGTGGTCGAGTTCGAAACCCTCGGCTACGAAGCTACCGGCTCTGCGACGGCGACCATCGCGGTAAATTCGATCACGGACAATTACGGCGTATCTTTCTATGCCTCGGTAACCGTAACCCCCGGAGCCGATTGCGCAGGTTACTATTACGCAATGATCGAAAAAACAGCCTACGATGCAGCAGCCAATCTCGGTGAAACGATCTGCAAACAAAACGGCGTAAAATACCGTGCCGCCACCGAAGACACGACGTTCTCCACCGACTACTATTTCGCAGAAAGCTATCTGGTCCTCATCCCGGTCGATAACAACGGGAAAATGTCGGCTCCGGTCACTTCGGAATTATTGACCACGAGCGCCAAATAAAAAGCAATCAAATAAACAAACACGCAGAACTCCCAACCTGTCCGAAACCTCGCTGCACGGGGTCCCCGTGACGAAGGGAGAGCCGGTTGGAACACGTCGCTTTCAGCGGCAAAGGCACAACCGGAACATCGAGCACATAAATTATCAAAAAAACAACCCTAAAATAATCCGACTATGAAATCTTTGAGTAAAGCAACCTTCCATTTACTGTGTTGCATCCTGCTATTGGGAACTTTCCAGAGTTGTAAAGACGACGAAACGACGCCCCCGCCTCCCGGAGAAAGCGCCACGCTCACCATTTCCGACGTCAAGGCCGAAGCCAATACCGTAACTTTCACCATCACGCCGAAAAATGTAGATGTTTATACCTATACGATCAAATCCGCGACGGTAACGCCTCAAGCGACCGTTCAGGATCCGGCCGAAACCAAAACCTTCACATACAACAGTCTGCTTCCGTCGAGCGACTATACGATCGTGGCAACAGGTTTTACACAAGGCGGTCTGGAACTCACTTCTACCGAATACAAATTCCGAACGCTCGACACGCAGGATCCCGGACTCGAAGTACCTTCCGGAGAGGAGCCGTTCATCGAATACGGCGACCAGCGGATCGCCGCCAAATCGGTCTTCTTCTACAAGGAAACCGATCGGCTCTGGTTCTTCATCTCCCCGCTCGAAGGATACGACAACTACCAGGACATGCTCTATGGCAACGGCGGAAAAAACGATTACATATCCCTCAGCTTCACGCCGAACCAGCTAAATAAATCGATCAACATGAAGAGTGCGTCCGAACGGTATTCGCTGCTCAACTCCATGTCGTTCCAACACCCCATCGCATCGGATATTTCGATGGTGACCATCGACTACCATTCATTAATCACCGACGGCGGCTTCATCGTCACCCGCGACGGGGACAAGATCGAAGGATATGCCGAAATGACCTCGGCCGCAACCGGCAAGAAACTCCGCATCTACGGTACCTGCACCTACGACCAGCAGGACGCCGAGCGGACCAGCTTCATCAGCCTCAACGACCTGAAAACTCCGCTCGGAAGCGCCTATTACCAACCGCTCGAAGAGGAAACGATTTCCGAAATCCATCTCTCGCCGGCCAGCCCCGTCATGGGAGCGCTGATCGACCAGGTGGATGAATACTACGTTCGAATCCGCTTCGACAACGCCCTGGCGACGGCTAAAACTCCGATCGACATCACCCGGATCGACAAGCTGTTCGAACTCGAAATCGTCGATCCTGCCCAACAAAAGTCGGTTACCGTCACCAATACGGACCTTCAAGGCGCGACGGGCACCATCACCCTCTACAAATACGCCCTGCAAGACAACTACCGAATCTCGTTCGATCTGCAGGTTCATGATATGCACCTCGAAGGGTATGCGGACGGGGCGTTCGAACTATACTCCTACTACTCCGGCAACAGTTATACGGTCGGAACGAACGACCCGGTCGAACTCCAATCCGCCGTCATCGACCGCCGCAGCGACGATTACTACACGATCTATCTGGCACCCCAGGCCGGTCTGACCGATTTGGAGCAAATCCGGCAGGCGGAGGGCGTAGTAACCATCAAAGCCGCACCGCAGGCACTGGACGGTCTGCTCGTTTCCTTTGCCAACGAAAAGGATGCCGGACGAATACTGTCCATCGCATATGCAGGCAAAACCTACGACAACCAGGGTGACAACACCAAGAGTACCATCCACGGAGCCACCGCAAAGCAAAAGATCGCGCTGGCCTTCTATGAAGCGACCAACGAAATGAACGGTTATTATTGCGGACCGTTCGTCGATGTGCAATAAACAACCCCGGCAACCGAAGGTCCGATCGCATCTCAAACCCACGATTCGACCGGCAACCGGTTCTCCCGGAATCTTCATCAAGCCCCCTTTTCGAAGGGGGCTTTTTTCCCACGCTTCATCCGGCGAAAGCAAAAAACAGAGCTCGGACCTTTTACTTCCGAATCGTCATCAATTTTGCCGTATTACCGAAAATCCGGAATAAAAACCACCGTCACAGTAGATATTTCAAAAAAAAACGCTAAATTTGTCAGAAACCTAAGTTGCTTCCTTAAGCCGAGCGCAATGAAACCTTCGTTTCGATTGCCGAGGCGAAAAATAGTCGAAAGAAAATCAACGCTTTCGATAAACCGAGCGCAGAATCGGAGGTGTTCGAACTCTGCCAAAGCGGAAAACAACGGCGTAAAAACGAACTGTTTCGTAGAGCCGAGGATATAACCACCAAGCCCGTTCGGTTATACGAGGCGGGAAACGGAACTCAAAACAGCAATGAACCTAAAACAGACACCATGATAAAGAAAGAATTATTACTCGGCGACGAGGCTATCGCATGGGGAGCCCTCAACGCCGGTCTTTCGGGCGTGTACGCTTACCCCGGAACCCCCTCTACGGAGATCACGGAATTTATCCAGATGCACCCCCTAACGCGCGAGCGCGGCATCCACTGCAACTGGTCGGCCAACGAAAAGACCGCACTGGAAGCGGCCCTCGGCATGTCGTTCGTCGGCAAGCGGGCCCTGGTCTGCATGAAGCACGTGGGCATGAACGTCTGCGCCGACGCTTTCGTCAATTCAGCCATGACGGGTGCCAACGGCGGCCTGGTGGTCGTAGCGGCGGACGATCCCTCGATGCACTCCTCGCAGAACGAACAGGACTCCCGCTTCTACGCCAAATTCGCCATGATTCCCTGCTTCGAACCCGCATCGCAACAGGAAGCCTACGAGATGATCGGCGAGGCGTTCGACTTCTCGGAGAAATACCAGATTCCGGTGCTGATGCGCGTGACGACCCGCATGGCCCACTCGCGTGCCGTGGTCGAAATCGGCGAACCCCGCCAGCAAAACACGCTCCACTACCCCAAGCGGCCCTACACGACAGC
>ENA-OPYH01001399-OPYH01001399.1-human-gut-metagenome-genome-assembly--contig:-NODE-1399-length-13725-cov-3.005194_pt1 | contig 13725 bp, 14 predicted proteins | sample MGYA00241254_ERZ501488 | MGnify/ENA primary metagenome ERZ501488 (study PRJEB25962, sample SAMEA2042660) | human gut metagenome | biome: human gut; feature: human-associated habitat; material: faeces...
GAAACTTGTTCACAACTGGTTCCTCTTTGTATATTTCCCTAAAACTTTATTCACCTCGTACTTCTGCAAATACCTCTTCCAGTTCATTTAATAAATCTTTGACATTCTCAATTCCTACAGACATTCTTAACACACAATCCGTGATCCCGTTTTGTTTGCGGATATGTTCTGGAACATCTGCATGTGTCTGTGTCATTGGATATGTGATCAGTGTTTCCACCCCACCAAGACTTTCTGCGTATTTGATCATTCTTACTTTTTCAAGGATATTGATCGCATATTCTTTCTTCGTAAGTTCAAATGTAAGCATTGCACCAAATCCTCTTGCCTGCTTTTTCATGATCTCGTATCCCGGATGTTCTTTGAATCCTGGATAAACAACTTTCTTTACGATATCCTGTTCTTTTAACCATTTTGCGATCTCGATCGCATTTTCCTGTGCACGGTCCATGCGGACTCCTAAGGTTTTGATCCCTCTCTGGATCAGGAAACAGTCAAATGGTGCTAATCCAGCTCCTGTTGTCTTGATCAGGAAGCGAAATCTTTCACTGATATCTTCTCTGTTTGTAACTAAGAATCCAGCCAGTGTATCGTTGTGGCCTCCAAGATATTTTGTTCCGCTGTGTACAACAATATCTGCTCCGAGATCTAATGGATTCTGGAAATATGGAGATAAAAATGTATTGTCAACGATCAGAAGGATGTTATGTTTCTTTGTGATCTCAGCTAATGCTTTGATATCTGTGACGTTCATCATTGGGTTGGTTGGTGTCTCGATATAAACTGCTTTTGTATTTTCTCTGATATATGCTGCAACATTTTTCTTGTGGCAGTCTACACTGGAAAATTCGATTCCGTTTTTCTCAGATACGTGATTAAATAGACGGATGCTGCCACCATACAAATCTGCATCCACGATCAGATGATCGCCCGGTTTGAATAATTCCATCATCAACGTGATCGCTGCCATTCCTGAGGAAAATGCCAATGCATTGATTCCATTTTCCAAAGAAGCAACTGTCTTCTCCAGATGTTCTCTCGTTGGATTCTGCAGGCGGCTGTAATCATAACCTGTGCTTTGTCCGACTCCTGGATGTGCGTATGTTGCTGACTGATAGATTGGGTAACTGATCGCACCATAGTGGTTGATCGAATTTTCTTCCTCTTCTAAATGAATACATTTTGTCTCTATTTCTCTTGCCATATATATCTCCTGTTTCATCCTATGTTTTATTCTATCTCAAATCTGTTCTATCCAAAAAAATGTAAGAACATCATATAACTCACTGTTCCAAGTAAAATGCTGATCAGCGTATTATGTTTCCATTTGTAACTGACTGCAGTGATTGCTGCTGCAATCAGTTTCCATAAGCCATCTGCCATAAAGTCATCCCCGACATCTTTCAGGCAATACACGATCAGTACTGCCATGATCGAAGATGGCAACACCATTCCTAATCGTTTGATCTGATCTGGAAACTCTTTTCCTTCCTGAAATACAAGAAAAGGGAGGGCTCGAAGTCCAAATGTGATCACGGCAGAAACGAAAATCGCGATCAATGCCATTTTTGTGTTCATTATTTTCCCCTTTCTGTCTAAACTTCCTGTTGTTTGCTATTCCAGAAGATTAAAACTCCTGAAACGATCACCAATGCTGGCAGCATAAATGCCCGCTGTCCAAAGATCATCAAGGCGATCACTGCGATCAAGACTCCTGCAACCGCTGGAAAATGCTTGTCCGCTTTCTCCCATTGATCGATAAAAATGATGATAAATAATGCGGTCATACAAAAATCAATTCCATTGAGTTCAAACGGGATCAGCTGCCCGATCAGTCCGCCCATCACTGCTCCAAACATCCAGTAACATCTGCTGAAGAATGCAACGAGAAACATCTCTTTTCTGCTGTTTTCATCTTTGTCTTCGATCGTGCAGTTTACTGCATATGTTTCATCTGTCATCGTATGGATCATATAAAGTTTCTTTCTTCCCATCTTACGGAATGTCTCCAAAAATGAAAGGCTGTAGAAACTCTGTCTGCTGTTCATCAACAATGCCGTCACTGCGATCGTAACGATCGATGCCCCACTGCTTAAAAATGTGATCAGGACAAACTGAAAAGCTCCTGTATACACGGTAAGGCTTGTAAGAAGCGAATAATACCACGCAAATCCTGCATTCTCCATCATCATTCCATATGCCATACTGACAAATATATAGCTGCACATGATTGGTATGGATTTCATAAATGCTTGTTTTGTTACACTTTTTACGCCTTGCATAAATCCTTCACTACTTCCCCTGCGATGATCAGTCCTGCGACAGATGGTACAAATGCTGTACTGCCTGGAATCGCTCTTTTCTCTGTACATTTGTGCTGTGCTCCTGGAGGGCAGATACAGTTTGTTCTGCAATTGTTTGCCATATCATCTTTTGGTTTGATCGGCATTTCTTCTGAATATACAACTTTTAATTTCTTAACTCTTCTCTTCTTTAATTCTCTTCGCATAACCTTTGCAAGAGGGCATACTTTTGTCTTATAGATATCTGCCACTTTAAACTGGCTTGGATCTAATTTATTTCCAGCTCCCATACTGCTGATGATCGGTACATTCTTTTCCTTTGCTGCCATAACTAATGAGATCTTTGCTGTCACTGTGTCAACGGCATCAACGATGTAGTCATATTCCTCAAATGGAAATTCATCGGCATTCTCTGGTAAGAAGAAACATTTGTGAACGTTGACTTTCGCATCTGGGTTGATCTCTAAAATACGGTCTCTCATCACTTCTACTTTGTATTTTCCGATTGTTTTTCTTGTTGCGATGATCTGGCGGTTTAGGTTTGTTAAGCAGACTTTATCATCGTCAACAAGGTCGAATTCACCGACACCGCTTCGTACTAAGGCTTCGCATACATATCCACCAACACCACCGATTCCAAAGACAGCAACTCTGCTGCCTGCTAATTTATCAAGTGCTTCTTTTCCAAGTAATAGTTCTGTTCTTGAAAACTGATTTAACATTTCTTTCTCCTTTTATTTAGAATAAAAAAGCGGATGCTTAGCATTTCTATTCTTGTTATGCTGCGCTTCCGCTGGTATTTTTGTATTTCCTACTATTTCTATTGGTTTTATTATATGCAAACGATGATTGGATGTCAAGACTGGTGTTACTATTTCAGAAAAAAGCTGCTGATATACCCATTCTTCCAAGATCCTTTGATAGTGATTTTACTGCTTGCTTCTAAATGCATTTTTTCTCCATCAAATTTATATTTATCGATACTATCATTACTTAGTATATACAAATAGTCCTCTTTTGTTTGACATTGAATTACATTATGCTTGAATTTATAAACTTTGCTTTCTCCTGTTTGTGGGTTTAACAATGAAATTGCTTTTCCCATTCCACTGGTTAGATCACAGTGTGTAACAAACAATTTATTTTTATACGGTAAAATTTGCTGTGGATTTATTTCTTTTAATTTGAGCTTGCTGATCTTGTCTTTTTTTAAATCCATCTGATACAAGATTTTATCTGTATTTCCTGAAGAAAAATAGAGATTTTTATCATCTGAATAGAAAAACACGGATTCATCTTCGCTGTGATTTACCTTTATTTCTTTTACCTTCTTTAATGTTTTCCGATCGATCTTCATTAAATAATTAATCGTTCTTTCTTCCTGATCGACCTGTTTTTCTACATAAACATAATTCCCTGCACAATGTAAATATCCAAACATTCCAACAGATTCTTCATATCGCTGTATCTTCCCCGTCTCTTCGTTATATTTTGTCAGAGTCGATACACCGTTTATCCAGTTTGTTGTATAGATATCACCATCCTTCTCATCAAAAGCAAAAAGTCCCGGCCGTCCTATTTTATATAACTTTATTTTTTGTGTATTATGATCAAGCTCCATTACTTCTTCCCGCTCATTTACATATGGAACTCCTTTTGGGATCATATACACTTTATCATTCACTGTCTTTGGAATATCATACTGACTCGCAATATTTCCGATCTTCAACTTCTTTTGTCCTGTTTTTTGAAGTTGGTCATTATAATATAAAATATTGCTTTTATCTTTGTTCCCTATTGAGATAATGATTCCAAGTTGATAGGAATTGTTTTTGTTGTGTTGTGGTTTGTAAAAATATATGCCAGCCGATACAATGATTAGAATACTTATTAGAATTATGCTTCGTTTTTTCTTCATATCAAATTGCTCCTATTTTTCATATTCTTAAATCAACTAGCCTTGTTTTTTCTCATTGATTATATCAATTACAATACTCAAAACCAAATACAATAAAAATAGAACTATATTCTGCGCTATAATTTCTTGTCTTGTATACGGAATATATTTTTGTGAGCTACTTAAAACGGTAACAATTCCTAGAAATATTACCAATTGAATTATATTTTTACGAAATGTTTTTAATCGCAATTTTTTTTTCATCCTTTTGCTCCTTTCTCTTAACCAACAACATATCTTACTTTATTCATACTCATTAAGCTTTATGAACCGCCTTCTCTAAAGCTGAATATCCTCCATAGGACGATGCCAAGGAAACTGCTGAAAGCCCCATCCACATCCAGGTACTGCTGATATCATTAGAGAAATTGCTGTTGTTGCAACTTTTGTCTTTTTTAACCCCTCTTTATACAAATACTTTACTCCTGAATATTTTATATATCACATTCTCCCCTCTACTCTTCTTCCATTATCACCATATAATGTCCACCCGCTATCGCTTTTTTCGCCCCTAGATTTTCTAAAAATACCCGATACCGTCCATCTTTTTTTACCTTTAAGTGGCTTACCAGATTTACCCCATTCTCTATATAAGTTTCCTCTCCATCCTCATCAATAATTCCAATTGCTATATGTGTTTCAGGGTGTTCTTCTTCAAACCCCATACAGGCAGCCACTTGAACACAAGTTCCCTTTTTTAAGTGTCCTTCTTTTGTCTCTATTCTCTCTTTCGGCTTGATCTTCCATGTAAATGGTTTTCCATCATTCTCTTTTAATCTTTCATTTTTTATCATGCACTTTTTGATTCTGGTTTTATCATACATTCTATACTTTGCTTTCTTTTCCTTTATATCACCTTCCGTTCCAACATTGATCTCCTCTCTTGTTTCATCTGCAATCTTATCGTATGCCTTTACAAATCCTATCCCTGAAGCAAATACCGTAGCTGCACTGAGTATGATCATTCCAAATAAGACACTCACAGAAATTCCTCTTCGCAGCCTTCTTTGTTGTCGATAAGATTTCATCCGTTCCATTCGTAGCTTTAATACTTCCTTACTCTCATATAACCCCGCTGTTGTATATCTTCCATATCTGATCTCTTCCATAGAAATATCTATGATCGTAGAAAAATATCCCTTTACATCTGGCAGATATTCACATACTGTCCTGTCACAGTATGTTTCTCCCCATTGATCTAATTGATAAAAAACATCCTTTAACGCAGGTTGAAACCAGTATACACAACAGATAATGTTCGCCAAGTGTTTCCAAATAAGATCATGATGTTTATAATGAATCAATTCATGTGTAAATATCATATTTAGCTATTGTGGTTCATAAATTCTTGGCAGAATGATTCTTGGTTTCAAAACCCCATATAACATTGGTCCGCCTGCTTTTGCTAAGATCATTACTTGAATTTCTTTATGAACCCCTAACTTTTTTGATATGCTTTTTACCATACTTTGAATTTCTTCGCCACACAAATCTGCATTTAAAATATCCTTCCTTATTGCTCTGTATTTCTCTAGAAATCTGATCGTAAAAATGATCGTTCCAACCAGCCAGATGATCATCAAAATTCCAATGACCCACTTGATCGGACCTGTAACTTCAAATACATAAGTACTCTTCTCAAATCCATTTGCATAGATCAATGTGATCGGTATGGCAAACATCAATAATACCATCTTCCATATCAGATAATTGATATCAATATATCCCTTGTGTTCTATCAAACGTCCTACAGCCTTCCAAAAAAGATATAAGATCGTTCCAAGCAGTGTACATAAGAATATTCCGCTAAATATTTTTATTATGATTATCATCAAAATCAAAGTCATCTAAGATCCCTCTTAACTCTTCCCCGTCTTCTTTTGTCAGTTTCTCTCCTAATGCACTTACTAATCGTTTTGCAGATCCGTCAAACCAACGATCTAAAACTTTCTCAGCTTGATATTTCCCATATGACTCTTCATTGATCAATGGCTGCACATATGCTTTTCTTCCTTTCTTGGTAACTTTGATATATCCCTTCTCTTCTAGCCGGAACAGATATCCGCGGATACTTGTTCTTTTATAATCTTTATTGAGCTTTTCTTTGACTGTCTCTATCAGATCAAGAAAAGGAACTTCTCCTTGATAATCCCAAATGCATTGCATGATTCGTTCTTCTAGTCTGGTTAATTCTTCCATTTTCGTATTCCTCCTTTCTTTTATGTTCTATTTTTAGGTTACTTCTATTTTAACATTGTTTTGTATTTAACACAATATATTTACAGGTTATTTTTTTCAATAAAATAATCATTCTATGAAAAAATCACTGAATCCATATAATTCATATGAACTCAGCGATTTATCTACTATTCTCCGATCAAAACCTTCTTACCTTCAAAGGCAAATCCATAATGTCTGATTACGCATCCACGACCGTCAATGCCGTCACCGCTCCAACAATACATAAGATTCCCACAACATCGATCATTCCAAAGGCCTGTCCAAGCACGGTTGCGGAAAGAATCGTTGCAACCAGCGGTTCCACGCATCCAAGCATACTTCCCTGAACTGGTCCTAACATGGAAATCCCATGGAGATAACAGGAAAACGCCACGATCGTTCCTAAGAATACAACTCCACCGACAAACATTCCCCATCCTGTTGTCTCTAAAGTACCAAATTCGTCTAATAATTTCTTTGGCTGCACGTTATAAACTGCAAAAGCAAAAGCGGATAACAATCCCCAGAATAATGCTGCATTGGTGATCACTAAGTTTTTTATACTTCCATGTGTTGCAAGCAAAAAGATACCTACGATTACAGCTGCCAGAACAAGCACTTCTTCTTTCTTTGGAAATCTTTTTTCCACTAATACAAAGAACACCATAATTAAGATGGGTGCAGAATACTGAATAACTGTCGCAGTTCCCGGATTTGACTCCTGAATGGCAAGGAAGTACGTCATCTGACACATAGCCATTCCAATCATCCCGAAGATCAGCTGATTGACCGCTGAATCTTTTCTTTTCCATACACGAAAAATTGAATTCCCTTTTCTCTGATACATAAGCAACAGCAGGCAGATTCCTGCCCCTAATAATCTGACTGTCACAAGCCACGTAGCCGTCAGATCTTTTGCATCAAATAAATATTTCCCCATCACACCAGACATGCCCCAGCAGCATCCTCCTGCAACTGTGAAGCAGATTCCTTTTAAACTTCGATTCATAAATACATTTCTCCTCGTATCTGTATTTTTATCTATTCTTCTGTGACTAAATTATCAAATTCACATTTCTCAAATTCCTGAATGGAAATATTTTTCTTGTTTGGATTGGCGTATACAAAAGTCTTATCTACATTTTCTAGGTAATTTTGAATCTTATCATTTGTCGCACTGATGATTGCCTGGAATCCTAGATTCCTGATCAGGTCAATACAACTTGCAACTTTCTCTGCATCCATCTTAGAGAATGCTTCATCTAAGACAACCAGACGGATGCTTGGATTTCTTCGTACTTTTGGTGAAAGATGAATTCCATAGGCCTGTGCAAAACTTGCGAGTAATGCAACATATAATGGGTTCTGTCCTTCTCCACCAGAGTTTTTCTTGATCATCTTACTTAATCCGATCGTCAGTTTTTCATCACCATCCACAATCTGTTCCATATCAAAGGACAGATACGTACGATAATCAGAATATTTCTGCATATCACGTTTCGCATTCTCAAGTTCTTCACCGGTTGCACCTTCTGGCGGGATAAAGATCTCGATCAATTCATTCATCAGTTCCCCGTATTTATTCTCATGTTCCATAGAGAAGAGATTCATCTGGTCATCCATCGTTGTATTTAAGACAGATGGATCGATATTCAGAGAATCATCCATAAACATTGGATAATATTTTCCATCGGCTCCTGTATTTCTTGTGATCTTAAATTGGTATTTGTCTTTCCCAAAGTCGAGTCCACTGATCATGCGGTTTAATTCATCCCTGCGCTGATAAGCTTCCCTGATTGCGCTTCGAATCTTGTATACAAAGTCATCTTTGAAATGTTCCATTGCTGTTTTGGCCTGTTTTGCAGCTTTTTCACGATACATTTCCATGTGATCAGATGATAATTCCTTATAAAGCTTGTCATACACATCATTATTCTCATCTACTGCTGAGAATGTGCGGTTCGGATATTCCCTTAAATATGCAGTTCTGACTTCCACAAGCTTTCTATATTCTTCTTCCTTCTTCGTTCCGGCATCATAGTATTTCCTTGCTGCACGTTTTTTGAGACGTTCATAGTCTTCGGTGTCTGTCTTCTCGATCTCTTGTGCAAACTGCTGCTCGTACTCTCCATTTGCCGGTAATTCATTCTGTGCACGGATCAATGCTTCATTCTGGTCAATGATCTGCTGTCTGCATTCTTTTAATGCATTCTGTGTTGCCCAGATTGCTTCTTTCATTGCATTGATCTCTTGTTTGCAATCTTCCTGTTTTAACCTGTTCTGGTCTCTTTCCTCTTCCAGACCTTTTAAGGCACCTTCTCTTAATTTTGTCAGCTGATTTTCTAAATCTTCATATTCTTCCTGACGTTCTTTCGCACGTTCCAGTGTTTCCTGCTGTTTTAAATATTCTTCGGCTGACTGTGGAAGATATTCATAGTCCAAAATAACGGCAGCACTTAAAACTTCTTTTTCTAATGGATCTTTTTTATCAAAGATCTTATCCTTTTCTTTCTCTAATTCTTTGATCCTGTGACGTAAACTGTTGTCTCCAATGTAGGAATTTCTTGTGTACTGTTTTGGATCTAATCGTTTTAACTGGAAATTTTTATAAAGCATTCCATCTGGTGTGATACCAGTACGGCAATTTCTTAATTCATCGATCGTCTCACATTTGATCACACGCCCGATCAAGGATTCTATCAGCTTTTTCACATAAGACTGTTCTGCAAGAACTTCTTCTGACAATGCATTTTCCTCAACCTTCATGTCCTGCTTATCAATCTTTTGTGTGTCTGCAATCGAAATTCTCCAGTATTTCTTCTGATCCATATCACGATAGATTTCCATGGCATCCTTGACGTATTTTGGTTCCACGATCAGTGTTAATTTATTCGATCCTAAATATCCTTCGACCGCTTTATGCCATCTCTCATCTTTCATATCTAACAGATCGGCAAGCACATTTACCTTTACAAAATCACCACATTTTTCGCTTAATTTCGTCTGTAATTCATATCTTGCATCCAGAACTTCTTTTGGATATGCTTTGTTACCCTTTTTCAGTTCTTTCAACTCATCAGAAATAGATTTCTCCTGTTTCTTTAATGCTCTTAGTGCAGACGCATTATCTTGTCGTTCTTCCTCAGTTTCTTTTCTTAAGATATCCAATGTATGTTTTAATCGGTTTAGATCATCTTCTGTGATATCTCCCTGTTCAAATTTCTCGATATCCCAGATTGCCTGATTTGGCGTAATATCGAGATCACACCATTTTTTTAAGTCTTTTGATGTCTGTTCCCAACGCTGTACGGAATGATTTAACTGTCCTAACAACTCCTGAACATCCTTTTTCCTTGTTGCGATCTGGTCGTATCCACTTCCTGCGATCTGTGCTACTAATGCATCGTATTCTTTGGCGAGTTTCTCTAGTTTCTTCTCAAGAACTGTTTCATTTTCTTCCTGTGTCTTTAAATCTTTTTCTCCATCTTCAATCTTTTGTTGTAACAGATGAATATCTGATTTTAGTTTCAGGACATCCAGTTTGTTCATGCGGTACTGGCAATAATCCTGTTCCTCTTTTTTGGTCTTGAATTTAACGAAACTTTCTTTGATCTCTTCTAAGCTCTTTGCTTCCTTTAATGTATCTTCGATTCTCTGACGCATTCTTCCATACTGCATCACGCTTTCCTGCATATCTTCAATATGAATGTCCTGCTCCATACAGATGTATTCTTTCACAAAATCTTCGAGCTTGATATTCATTTTAAATGGGATCGCGCGTTTAAACAGTCTTGGGAATTTCTCCATATCAAGACCGCCAAGATAGATGTCATACATCTGTTTTCTAAATCTCTCGTTGCTTGTTCCAAAATAGAAATCTTCTTTTTTGAAGTTTTTCTGCATATATTTGCGGAGTTCCGAAATTGTCATCGCATGCTCTCCGTACGGTAAGCATTCTCTAAAATGCCGCCTTTGTGCCAGAAAAATAATCTGGATGTATCATTTCTTGCTGTATCTACGTCAAATACAACTCCCAGACATTCTTTTTCGTCAGATTCTGTCTGTGTAAATTCCAGAACGATCGTTGTGGAGAAGTTTTTATTTCTCAAATAAGTAACTTCATCTTTCTCTCCGACCGCAACCATTCCTCGCAGGTATTCGATCAGATTTCGATCGGAATCGTCTGCTGCCGCCTTATTAAAGAATCCACGACCATCTGTATTCGCATATAAAACGATCTGCATCGCATCGATCACTGTTGACTTTCCACTTCCAGAATGTCCGGTAAAAAAATTGATTCCATCGTTGAAACTTAATATTTTCTGATCTATATAATGCCAATTATTCAGGCATATCTTCGATAATGCCAGAAATGGCTGCTTCGTCTTCGTCAAACTCACTGTCTACTTCCTCCTTGCTGAAACTTTCGATCAATCTGCGGATGTCATCTCCTAGTAACACGACATTCACGCATGGATAGATCATCATTCTTGTCTCTTCATTTAATTCTTCTAATACATCGAGTGGTTCGATGATCTGATATCTCTTTAATAATGCGATGGAACGACGCATCTCAGTGATGGATGGCAAGGTTTTCATCAGATGAAAATCGTTGATCTTTTCATGGATTTCTCCTAATGATGTATACACACTTGTATTCGATGACGCCTCTGCCATATGTTCATCGTATAATAATTTTAAGATCAGAAGATAAATGGTTGATAATCTAGAAATCTTCTCTCCGATCAAAGTTTCTCCTTCGATATAAAAGACTCCCAGACGCAGATTTTCTCTTAATTCGATTCCTGAAATCTTAAAATATTCTCTTAAAAATTCCTGATGCAGGTCAATGGTTCTAAATTCTTTATTGTATACAAGTCTTCCGCTCTTTTTATCATATTTTCTTTCTAATACAAATGTCTGTTTTAACAACGTACGGATCACTTTCGTGACCGCATTTTTTTCTTCGTCATTCAATTCTTCATAATACGGTATCATGATTTCGGTTTCCTCCTTACAAAAGTTAATGCCGGATAGCGGTAACTTCCATTATCAATCAATTTATCGTCTCTCTCGATCACTTTATATTTACTGTTTCTTCTCGTGCTGTAATCGTAGGCAAGGATTAATTTCTCAAAGGACTCTTCATCCCTGATATCAATATCCTTAACTTCCATATGGTCATCATGCATGTAAGCTTCAATGAAATCTTCAATCTCAGCCTGTTGGTATCTTGTATGAATCTTATTTAATCTTAGGACATCTTCTCTTGATAATTCTTCCTGCTGCTTTTCTTCTTCTACCTGACTTGCAAAATCTCTTCGTTTTCTCTTCTTATACAAAGACTTCTCTGAAAGCACTTCAAAATGAGACAGATTCATACTCTGTCCGACCTTCTCGATCTTTTCCTCGCTGTCCTTAGAATCCCCGATCGTCTTTAACAGCTGGATCATCAGACCTCTTGTGTCGGATTCTCCATTCAGCATGTAATTCATACGTGTTACAGTTGCCCTGATATATTTGGAATGTTCTTTATCCATATTGGAAATTCGATGTTCTATGTCATCAAATCCACGCTCGATCGCATTAATGATACTTAAGACATCTTCACCTTTTTCTTTATCTGCTTTCTTCTGTACCTGTTCCATCCATGGAATATCTTCTCTCATTTCTCTTAAACATCGTTTGATATCATTTTTATATAAATAGAAGTTATCATTTGTCTTTAAGATATGATATTTCTTCTCAACGATCTCCTCGACGTAACCTTCCAAATGTTCTGCCAGCACTTCTTCATATGATTTCTGTTTTAGCAGTCGGCTAAAGAAATGGTCCATGTTGTGTAACATATCCTGCAAGGCTTTATTTAATTTCTTTGTATTAATAAGCGCTGTTTTTAACATGGCTAAGTTCATCTTCTTATCATGCCAGAATGAAAACAGTGTTGCGTATACATTCTGGATATAGATCTCTGTGTCATCCGTTGATGGGTTGACTAATTCTTCAAATGCTGTTAAAAATACGGCTGCGTAATCAGGAATGATGATATTGGTGGTTAATGTTGAGAAATCTTCGATCCTCTTTAACCAGCCTGTCTTGATCAGCCAGTTTAAGATCCTGTTTGGTGGTGTCTGGCTTGCATCAGTTTCTGATTCAAATTCTTCAGGAGATAACCAGATCCGCTGGCTTTCGTTCCAGTCTTCTAATACCTGAAGGCATACTTCTTTACTTAAATAATAATTGTTATATTCATATTCTTCGTTGATCTTCAGCAAGGCTTCCATATAAAGTTCTCTGTTCATCGAACGAAATAAACTCCAGAATGAATCTGGGATATCATAGGCAAATTTCATAGGTAACTTCCTTCTTTGGTTGTACTTTATTCTCTGACTCTTTATTTTAACTGATTCGAATGACCTCGTAAAGTGATTTCCTATGAAATAATAATTGACATAAGTCCGAAATCGGACTATAATTATCGTAATCTCATAGTCTGATTTCGGACTTGATATAATTGTTATAAGAAAGGAAGTCACTATGGAATCGAAACAAAATCGTGCCTTAAAGGAATTTGATTCTCTCTATAAGATGATCGATGATGTCTATCATGAGATCGCTCTTTCCATGCATCTTACGGATTCCGCATTTCTCATTTTATATTGTCTGTTAGAACTTGGAGATGGTTGCTCTCAGAAAGATATCTGCAAACTTTACTCCATCTCAAAACAAACGGTAAATTCTTCCGTAAAATCATTAGAAGATAAAGGAGTTTTGATCCGTAAAGCCGGCGTCGGAAGGGATATCCACTTATTTTTTACAGAGTTTGGACGAGAATTTTCTGAAAAACATATCGGTCCTGTCTTTGATATGGAAAATGCTACATTTGAATCTATGGAGCCTTCGGAGTGTGAACAGCTGCTTTCTCTTACGAGAAAATATGTTCAGATTTTAAAGAAAAATATGAAACAATATGTCTTAGAGGAAAAGGAGTTTTAGTTTATCATGAAGATTCAATTATCAGATCATTTCACTTACAAACGTCTGATCCGTTTTGTATTTCCATCGATCATTATGATGATCTGTACTTCGATGTACAGTATTATTGATGGATTATTTATTTCCAATTTTGCAGGAAAAACAGCATTTGCTGCGGTCAATCTGATCCTTCCTGTTGCGATGGGTGTTGGAGGAACCGAACCGTTCCGGTCGATATTGTCTTTTTCGTTGAGTTTGATGGAATTCGTG
>ENA-OPYH01001412-OPYH01001412.1-human-gut-metagenome-genome-assembly--contig:-NODE-1412-length-13658-cov-4.971109_pt1 | contig 13658 bp, 9 predicted proteins | sample MGYA00241254_ERZ501488 | MGnify/ENA primary metagenome ERZ501488 (study PRJEB25962, sample SAMEA2042660) | human gut metagenome | biome: human gut; feature: human-associated habitat; material: faeces...
GGCGTATATGTCCCATTGTGAAAGCCGACAGTCCGTCACCTGAATCCGCAGCCTGCCCGAGTAATCCGATACCTTTCCCTATATCCTGCGGACATCCCTGCCCTTCCAGGTATATATGGCCCAGATTGGCTTTCGCTGTAGGTTCCTTTTCCGCGATACTTTCCAGAAGAGCGATTGCCCTGCCCACATCACGCTTTACAGCCATCCCTTTCAGGTAATACACGGCAACGGCGTTGATTCCATATACGAATCCCTGCGTAGCCGACCGTTCATACCATAGGAAAGCCTCATTGACATCCCCCTTATCCTCATAATACATACCGGTCAGATACTGGGCCTCTGCATCACCTGCCTGGGCCTTTTCCAAAATTCTTTTTGTTTCTTTTTTCATGTTTCTTTCATTTTTGAAATTGAACATTTTTTTAAAATCACACATCTAAGGATTTCGGGGTTTTGTCAGACGGCAGTTTTTTATGTGTGTAAGTTGAAGCGGGGAGAATATGCGGATGGTGGCCCAATGGATTTGTCCGGCAGTCATTTCGGCGTGTCAAGATTTCCTAGTAAAGTTATCAGATGAAGATGAGTGGTTGATACTGAAAGTGTAAGTACAGTCCGGAGATTTGGAAAGGGATTCGGGATGTTTACAGTTTCTATATTCTTTCCGGTCTGTGTGAACAAGGAATAACCCAAGGAGCAAAGAAAACGCTGGAATTGATTGAAGGGGCTATGGTAGGTGTTAATGAGAGATTGAAGAAGACAGGCTACTTCGTACCCTCCAAAGTGGAAGAAAAGGAAGGATGTTTTTATTTTTTTCCTCACTTTTGTAGACTGCGAAGCCGGTCTACTCTTCTATATCCTCATTTAATCATTATTTCACCCGTATTTTTTTACTTCTCTATATATATTAGAATGTACATCAAAAAAGTCCGGGTAACAATTTTTCATTTGTTATCTTCCAATCAAGAAATGAAGAGGAGCTTCCCATCCTATTACAGACAGAAAGCCCCTTCAGAATAACATTCAAATTATCAAGGTCATAATTCATCGGCAAAAATAGATATAATACATATGACTTTCAAGGACAAACCGATAAAAAATATATATCACTTCCGCCGGTTTTACTCCCCAAAAACTTGAATATCCATCATTTGGAGAACTGGATATGTCTTAGTGGGGGAAAATGTACGGCGGCGGTATCGATATTATATATTTGTCTCCAATAATCTTGAATAATTTTTGCAATAGCTCAATCTATTTAACATCTGATTTTGAGTAATCATATTACATTTGCAAAAAAAATAATAGATGGACAATGGATAAATGTGTGGGTGCTGCCATTGCGATCAGAGAACACGGCGCCACTCGTTTTGAAGATATGACCGCTTCTTTTTTCTGTGAAGAACGGAGGAGCTTGTTTGTTTTCCCATTTCCCATGCCAAGAGAGGTAGGGAATGGGATTTTTTATTTGCATGTTTCATCATTATCTTGAATCTGGACTGGCTTCTCACCCTACAAAATAATAAAAAGCCTTCCGGAATACAGTGAACACTACCGATAAGAGATATATAACCGGAACTAGACTCTACAGATTAACACCATTATCCGGAAGGCTTGGATGGATAGAACAGAAAACGAGAGTAAATGTTCCGGGCAATGAATCAAGTGCCTCTGATTATCGGGAAGTGAGTATAGATTTTATTCCCGGAAATTAAAGGCACATCTCTGAATTGCCTATAAAAAGAGACAAGCCTTTAGTGTGACGGTTTCCCTCTCTTTTTGGGGGCTGTATACAAATGATTCAATATTTAATCCTACCTCCTGAAGTATAAAAAAGAGCTTCCTGACCAATACAGAAAGCTCTTCAAACAAAAGAATACAACTAAAAATCAAATTGGACACACTCTGATATAAATATACAACTATTAAATTAAGTTCACAACCAATAAATATTCCCCATTAATTATCGGCTTATCTTCCATACTATCCTCATACTCGGTTTCATTGGTACTGAAAAATGACATCAATATAAAAAACACATGACCACATGACAGTGATATATTGTAGACTTTATAAAGTCGCAAGGCAGCAACACGTTTCTCTATATTTTGGGTTTGCACTCTGTAGTTTTATCCTTATTTTACATTCATTTCCGGCACAGTCATAATCACTTGTATACAGTTTTTCTGTTTCAGCAGTTTGCCCAAGAACTTCTGTACGTCCTTAACCGCCATATTGTTGATGAACTCCTCATATCCTTGTGTCAAGTCAATGCCTGTGTAAAAATAGGAATGGAGGTTGTTCAGCCAATAACTGTTCTCTTTTTGTGCATCCTTGTATTGTTTCTGCATATACTCTTTAATCTTCTGCATATGTTCGGCAGAAGGTCCAGCCTTGGCCATTTTATTCAGTTGTTCCACAACGATATTTTCCAATTTCTCTTTCTTTACCGGTTCCGGATCTGTCTGAAATACAATCTGCAAGGAGAGGTCTTCCCGGGGATATTTATTCAATGTGGCATTGCAGCTCACTCCGTATGTGCCTCCCTCCTTTTCACGGATTTCCTCGGTGTAGACCATATTCAATGCCTGCTGTACAAAGCTGGCGGTAATTATATTATGTAGATTGTACTTACATTTGCCGTTGAAGAGAAACATCACCGTAGCCATGGGCGTTTCCTGTTGCCTGGCAAATTCCTTTTTGAATTCTCCCTTACGGATGCGCATCTTACGGTCCTTGAACGACTCCTTGCGGTGTATGGCAGGAAGTCCCCCAAGGTATTTGGCAATTAGGGGCTTCACTTCTTCTATATTGATGTTTCCCACCAAATAAAACTTAAAGTCACTGGCATCCTTGAAACGGTCCATATACATCTCGATGACACGGTTGTAATCGATATGTTCCACCATCTCTTCCGTGAGACTCAACAGACGGGGATGTTTGCCGTATAGAGTATAAGACACCGTATCTTGGAAAGCTGTCATCGGATTGGCGTCTTTGTTCTGCAAAGAGGCTTTTAGGCGTGTCTTATAGGAACTGAACGCCTCTTCATCTTTGTGGGGGGAAGTAAAGTAAAGGTAAGTGAGTTGCATCATTGTTTCAAAGTCTTTTGCCGAGCAATTGCCGGAGATGCCTTCCGTCAAAGTACTGACAGATGCTCCCACAGATACGCGTTTTCCTGCCAGTGCCTTATTCAAGTTCACTTTGTTAAAGTTACCTAATCCTCCTATCGTGGCTACACTGTTGATTTGGGCACTGTTCAAGACCTCGTTGTCGGGGAATAAACTGGTGCCTCCGAAACTTACCCCCTGCATCAGAATCTGGTCACTTTTGAAGTCGGTAGGCTTGATGTATACTTCCACTCCGTTTGAAAGTACCAGCTTCGTGGTATTATAGATTTCGCCATTCTTCTCCAATATGACACTTCCCCCTTGCGGTTCTTCTGAGAGCAAAGGTTCGTCAGAAACTTGGTCTTCATAAGGTGCTATGTCGAGTGATTTCATGCCTTTCAGCCAAGAAGCAATCTCTTTCTCTGTGGGATAACTCAGTCCCTCTTTTTCCGGTCCGCCCAGCAGTACTACCTGGTTGTTGTCCGTAACCAACTGTGCAACCATCTGATTGATTGCCTTAACGGGTATCTGTGAAGAGAGTTGTTTCATCAATGTATATTCGAACTCCAATCCGGGAATAGGATCACCATCAAGAAAGTTATTTACATATTCAGAAACAAAACTTCCGCTTTTTCTTTTGTTACGTTCTTTGTAAGCACTCTCCACAGCCTGCATATAGTTGGCACGGGTGCGTTCGTATTCTGTTGCCGTAAATCCGAAACGACGAGCGCGTTCCACCTCTTGCAATACAGTTTTCATCGCCTTTTCAATGCCGTCAATCTTGCATCCGGCACTTAGCATGAAAGCATTTTTTGTTTTGGCAAAAAAGTAGCCTCCATAGCTTGAACTTGCACCCATGAAAGGAGGATCTGCTTGCTGTGTAAGTTCACCCAAACGCATGTTGATCATACCGGTGATCATACCGGTCATATATTGCGTCACGTAATAGGCTGCCGTATTCTTCATAGGCTCAGGGAAGGCTTCACTCTTAAAGAATATGTTGAATGAAGGTGACTTCACTTCCTTGTCTGTACCTACATAAATAAGCGGTTCTTTATTGTCGGGTACCGGAAAATATACACGGCTTGCAGGATTTACCGGTGTCTTGATATCGGCAAACATACTCTTTATTTTGCTTTCAATAACATCCACATCAATGTCACCTACCACAATGATTCCCTGCAAGTCAGGACGATACCATTTGTTATAGTATTCTCTAATGTCTTTATGGGGAAAGTTGTTGATGACATCAATGCTACCGATAGGCAAACAATCGGCATACTTGGAATCGGCATATATCACAGGCAAGGCGTTTTTCAGAATACGCTGCATTCCGCTGTCACTGCTTCTCCACTCTTCACGGATTACTCCACGCTCTTTGTCGATTTCTTGTCCGTCCAAGTTGATGAAGCTGGACCAGTCATGCAGAATCAACAAGCAAGAGTCTACTACACAAGGATTTTCAGTAGGTACGTTGCTGATATTGTAAACGGTCTTGTCTACACTTGTATAAGCATTCAGGTTCGTTCCGAATTTGATGCCTTTGGTCTCACACCAGGGAATGACGCCCAAATGTTTTCCGTTACCGGGAAAATTCTTGGTACCATTGAATGCCATGTGTTCCAAGAAGTGTGCCAATCCCCGTTGTTGGGGCTCTTCTAAAATGGAGCCTACCTTTTGAGCAATATAGAACTCCGCACGCTTCTCGGGTAGTGCATTGTGGCGGATGTAATAAGTAAGTCCATTATCTAATTTGCCGATACGCACTTCACTGTCTACCGGCAAGGTCTGCATGGTTTGTGCGGCCATAGGCAAGAGGTTGTACCCCATTACTGATACCGCCATGCATAATACATGCAATAAATGTCTCATATCATCAAAAAAATCTATTTTTATTTGTTCTTTTGTTGTTGTTTCCTTCTGCGAATGATATCTACGATATGTTCATTCTCAATAATGGTCATTCCATGCTTGTCACTTGTGATTCCCTCTGTCAGACGATAGGTGTAGGTAGGCACACAGCCCTGCATCACCGTAGGCAAATAGGCAAACGTGATGTTATTGCACTTCTTGCCTAGTTCCTGTCCCACTTCAATAATGTGTGTGGAAATCATGAACGAACAAGAACGGCGGTTTGCCAACGCAGCTGTCACAGCCAAAGTGGCGTCATAAGCATCTTTTACATTGGTACCCTTGAAGAGTTCGTCGAATATCACAACCAACCGCTTGTTTTGGCTTACCTCCTTCGCCACTTTCTTCACGCGAAGCACTTCGGCATAGAAATGACTGTACCCTTTATAAATATTATCAGGCACATTGATGGAAGTGTACAAACCATCCTGTACCGAAAACTTCATCTCTTTTGCTGCAATCGGAAATCCCATATGTGCCATATAGACCGCTATTCCAAAAGATTTCATCAAAGTGGACTTTCCAGCCATGTTGGCTCCCGTCAGGAAAAATATATTTTTTTCCTTCGTCACTTCCAAATCATTGGATACGGCACCCAAAACGCAAGGATGCGAAAAACCTTTAAGCAGGATTGAACCCTCATCGTCGGTACAAGCGGTGGCGAAACAGAACTTTCGTTCGCCGGTAACCCTGCCCACAGCCACAGCTACATCCAATTCGTAGAATAATTCCACCAGCTTCCGCAACGGAGCGCTCAAGTCGCAAGACATCGTTTTATCGGACATAAACAGCACTCTCATACCAACTTCCTCTTCCGCTATATTTGCCGAAAGCAGGGAGCACATGGCATTGTTATGTAGTAAGGTTCGCGCCTGTTCCACCTTTTCTTCCAAAACTGTGCCCTTCACCACTTCAGGCAAGGTATCCAAATAGTCTGAAGCTTTTTTCAAAAATGCGAGTGTCACCTTTATTTGTTCTTGCCACATGTCCAGGCGCGGGTCATTGCTCAGGAGCTTCATGCCTTTCAGTTGAAGCAGCCGTAGCAAGATGTTCATCCAGCTTCTGCCACTGTCTGAACCGAACAAATATTGTTCTACTTTCTCAAACGTTTCACATTCTTCGGGAAACACGGACAAATGTTTGCTGAAGCGCTTGAATACCTCGCTTCGCTTGTTTATTTCATCGGCATTGGAAAGCGGATGGAGAAACATTTGTTCCAATAACCTTTCGCCTCCCCGAGTCACTACTCTGTTGAAAAGACTATAGATGGAATTGCTCTTGTATTTACCAAGAATGTTCAAATCCTCCATAGTCTGTTTGTCAGTCTCAAGATTTTTACTCATCTCCCTTCCCGTTTATTATATCAATAATTTTTTCATTATTAATGATTATCATTCCATGACGGTCATTGGTGATACCTTCCGTCAAACGATAAGTGTACACCGGCTTGACACCATCCATCAAAGTAGGTAAATAAACAAAGCGAATATTCTTGCAGCACTCTTGCAGTGCAGTTCCCACTTCAACAATGTGTGTGGATATGACAAACGTGCAGTCTTGCACCTCGGCAAATGCTTTGCTTACCGCTAACGTAGCGTCGTAAGCATCTTTCACATTTGTGCCCCGAAACAATTCGTCGAACACGATGAAAAGCCGGGTGCCTTGTTCCATTTGCTGCGCAACTTTCTTCAATCGCAACACCTCCGAATAAAAATGGCTGTATCCCATATTCAGATTATCCGGTAGATTGATAGTGGTGAACATTCCCTCGTAAACCGAGAACTCAAGCTCTTCTGCCGGAACCGGGAACCCCATATGAGCCAGATAAACAGCTATAGAAATTGATTTCATGAAAGTAGATTTTCCCGCCATGTTGGCACCGGTCAGGAATATGACATTACTATCTTTGTTTACACTCAGTGTATTGCTCACCGGTTTGGCGAGGAAAGGATGAAACACCCCTTTCATATTCAGTATATTCTGTTCTGTCGGACATACCTTGGGATAGGAAAAGCCACATTCATTTGCCACCTGAGCTACGCTGGTGTAAACATCCATCTGATAAATTTGGTATAGTATCTTATGGATACGGTCATTCTCCTCAAATCGAAGAACCTTGTCATACTCCACCGCACGTTCAAAGCTTATCTTTTTCTTTCCCTTTTCTGAAGAAAACCAATTCCACTTTTCGTTATGCAACAACGTCTCCAGCGTGGCATTCAACTCGACGACATTCTCATCTGCTTCGTCTTTCACTTGTTTCAGAAAGTCATCTAATGTATTCAACAGTTCCAAGCAGCCCACAATTCCGGCATGAATCCACGAATACTCCGAATCGGAAACAATCCAACTCTTTATGCGCCGTTCCAAAGTGTTGTCCTGAGCCATTAGCTGGCTGCGACTGTCCGTGTTGTCAAGATAGAACTCAACAGCATCAAAGAGAGACGGTTGGAAAGGAAACTTCATTTGGTTCACACCATAATAACGTATGGTATCTACTCGCTTTTGTATGGCTTTCATATCAGAAAGAGGGTATCTGAACATCTCTTCCAGCAGCTTCGTACCTCCGTGGGTCTTTACCCGATTAAAGATTTCATAAACCGTCTTGGTACGACCTGTACCAAAGACGGATAAATCATTTAAGGTTTGTGTATCTATTTGAAAAGACATAATCATTTTTTCTTAAATTAACCATGCCAATTAGCGTCCCCTTCTCCTTAACCAGATGAGGATAGAGATTATCAACAGAACACCTGGGAATATCCAGGTGAGAATGAGCTTCCAAGTTCCTATTTGGGCTTCAGTCAGATAAATCTCATTGTCGGGAGCTTCCGGACGGCGTACGTCAATAGGGACCTCCTCATCAGACATCCAGAAGAAAGCACCCATCAAGGCTGAGTAGTTGGAGGCGGGAACACCATTGCGGCTTCTGCTGAACTCACCGTTGCTGAAGCAGTCGGCATCGCCCAATACAATAACCTTCTGTTCTTTCTCATCCACTTTGCGCGAGAGTGCATAAGCGGTAACAAAAGATTTCCGTTCTTCATTTTTCTCTCCGGAGCATACCGGCTTTTCGTCTATGAAATTGGTAGTTTCTTGTTCATTCCAGGCTTCGGTACTTGTAGCGAACAGTGGTATGGCCGTATATCCCTTTTCAGCATTGAAAGAAAGTCCAGAAACACCGGGGGTGACAAAGCAGCGCTTGTTTTCTTGCATATTAGCGAAGTAAAAATTCAAGTCTATCGCCTCTTGGGTAGGAGCCATCATAATCAAATCGGGTGAAATGTTTTCATGAATTTCTACCAGTGTACCCGGATAGGGCTGTATGCCAAACTTATTCAGCAAAGGAGCCATTATTTCCAGACGTTTGGGTTCGCTTGTTATCAACAGGTTACCACCACGGGCTATGTACTTGTCCAGATACTGCGTTTCGGTCTCCGTAAGCTCCTCTTTCATTTCAGCAATGACCAAAATCTTTATATCCTCGGGAATTTCCTTCTCCAATGTCACTTCTGTCACTGCAAAGCCTTGGTTTATCAAAGCATAACGGAATTTTTTGTTCAAAGCAAAGCTGCTGTATTCTCTTTCTCCTATACCGTTGATACCTCTTTCTCCATGCCCTGTAAGGAATCCCACTGTTGGAAGTTCCATGGCGATACGTTTGAAAGCTGCAGTAATTTCTGTTTCGCCCGGCAGATGCTGCATGTCGTCGAATACCCGGAGAAAAGTTTTCTGTCCATTTTCACGTTCCAACACACGTACAAACAGGTTGCCTTCTTCAGACAAATCTATTTGTTTACGTATTTCCGCCGGTGTGAGAAACAAGGTAGAGTCCATATTGTGAATGCGCATGATTTCCTTGGCACGCTGTTCTGTGTTCATGTTGGGGAAACGTGCATCCTGCGAAGCACTCTGGATGGTGTCATAATAGTAGATGTATTCCATCTTGATTTCCGGTTTGAAGCGGAGATACTGTCTGAAACGGTCTATATCATAGTTCACTCGTGCAGGAGCCGCAGTCCAAATGTCGCGTTCATCCAATGCATTCAGATAGTTCTTAATAGTCAGTCCGCCATCTAAACGTCTGATAACATCCTGGCTGTTGGGAGTCAACGTGTTTATTTTTGTGGCCGTAGCATCATAATATCCCATTAATTTAGGACGGGAAGAAACGTAACCCAAGAGGCATGCCAGCACAATGATACCGGCATATCTACCTGAAGTCAGATACCATGGGGCCTTTTGGCGGCAAGCCTGCAAACGAATGATGGCTAAGGTAAGAAACATGAGCACCACAATAATGAAGTAGAATAAATCCTCACTGCAAATCATGCCCCGCACAAATTCATTGGCACGTCCGGAGATGGAAAGCCAATAGGTAATGTCACGCACAAATTCAATGTCCTGCCACATGCCCTTCACATAGTTCAAGGCACCTAACATGGCCAAAGTGAGGATGGCGGCCACCACTTGATAGGAAGTGAGGCTCGACATGAACAAGCCTATCGCCGCATAAGCACAAATCAGTAAATAAATGCCCAAGAGACCGACCAGTACGGCAGGCAAATCAAAGTCCTTGATTGTAAATGCACCAAAAAGCATGAATATGCTGACAAGAGAAACCAGCACCAAACCATAAATCATCATGGAGAGGAACTTGCCTAAAATAATCTGCGTATTGGTCACGGGCGATGAATAAAGCAGTTTGATGGAGCCGCTGCCAAACTCGCGGCTCATCAGTCCCATCGTCAGCAATGGAATATAAAGGTAGAGATAGCCTTGAATGGCTGGGAGTACTCCCCCCCAAGTATTGGCGAATACATTGGAAGTGAAAGCACCGCCTTCGTATCCCAGCGACAGGTTTCGTACCATATTATCCATCATATTCGTAAAGGTCATGCCCGTTTGGAAGATGAAGATTACGATGACCAACCATGCCACAGGCGAATAGAACAGCGTTTGCAGTTCTGTTTTTGCTATTTTATAGATTGTTTTCATGAATTCCTTAGTTATTATTTTTTCTTGGACAATTTAGCAAATATATCGTTCAGTGAACTCTTTTCCAAATAAATTTCATTCAGACGCCATCCCTTCGTCGCACTGATTTCAACTATCTTCTCTGTCATTTCCCTTGCATCGGCAAAATGAAGGCGATACTTGGTGCCATCTAATTCCGTAATCCGGATAACTCCCGGAATGGCAGCCAGTTCTTCCTCGGAAGGACGTGCCAACAATGACACGCATACGGAATTTGGGGTGATATAGTTGTCAAACTCATCGACTGTTCCATCGAATACCAGTCTGCCTTGTTCAATCATGCGGATGTGTTTGCAGGTTGCCTGAACCTCGGAAAGGATGTGAGTGGAAAGCACTACGGTACGTTCCTCGGCAATTTCTTTCACCAAACGGCGTACATCCAATATCTGATTGGGGTCCAGCCCGTTGGTAGGCTCATCCAATACCACAAAATCGGGTTTATGAATTATGGCCTGAGCAATACCCACACGCTGCTGGTAACCGCCAGAAAGATTCCGGATCAGTCGTTTTTGAAAATGCGAAATACCGCAACGCCCCATTACTTCCAGCACGGCACCATGTATCTCTTTCGTGGGAATTTGACGTAAGCTGGCACAATACGTCAAATATTCTTCTACAGTAAGATTCATGTGCAAAGGAGGTTGCTGGGGCAGGAAACCGATGTGCCGTTTTGCCTCTACCGGATTTTCACAAGCATTGACGCCTTTGACGAATACGTTACCCTTGGTAGGTTTCAGTACCCCGCATACTATATTCATTATTGTAGATTTGCCTGCACCATTGGAGCCCAACAAACCATACACTCCATTTTTGAATATTTCAAAGTTGATGTCTCTAACCGCCCACTGTACACTGTAGCGATGGGAAAGATTCTCAACTTTTACAATTACTTCATCTTCCATTTTTAATAATTATCTATTAGTCAAATTGTGAAATACTAATCGTTTATTCGCAGACGGCATCGCCCACTGCCTTGAGATCTATACCTAAACTTTCCTGTATGTAGCTTCTCAGTATATCATATTTTTGTTTTACCAAGGAATATTCCATATCGGAAGCCCACTCTTCGGAAGTGCGGCTCACCATACTTCCCAAATAGGTCAACAAATCCATCTCTGAATCCAACTTCCCTTTTTGCCACCATTCAAATCCACTATAGATGGCCCATTCCTCTCCATTATTTGCCACGAAACCTCTGGTTCTTGGATAATTGGGAGAATCCGGGCTGGCCTGACAATTCACGGTGTAGTTGCTCACTGTAAAAAAGGAATTCGGGAATTCCATGCTTTTTGCCCAATGTTTCCACAAATTCTGCTGCAATTCCGCTTTGAATGCGGATTTCTCAGCCACTGTCATATCCTTCAATGCGGCCGAACAACCAGCCACAGCAACTTTACCTTTATCCACCCACACTTTTACAGGCGTTTGGGTAGAACCATAAAATAACCCATCAGTCAAAAATATCCTATAAGGCATATACTTTTTGTGAAATTCCGCAGGATAAAGACTCACCCAAGCTTGTTCCAACAAATCAAGCATTTCATCAGCATATTGTGGGTCGGCTTTTGTAAATGAATAGTCGGCAGTGGAGCCTTCCATTTGACTCCACCGAAAGTCTGCATCAGTAAACTCATAAAGGACATAAGTCCCGTAGGCATTATAAAAATCAACAATGCGTCCGTCAGCCGGTGAGTTCCCTTGTGGCAATGTGTAGTCGGGCCCCAGTGGCGGGATAACACCCAAGTCATTGTCCTTAGTACAGGAAAGGAAACATACACCTAATAATAAAGTAAGATATAGTTTTATCTTTTTCATGATATTCTATTTTATTCGTTTTCCGCACCTTTACGCGGAGATTCGTTGCGCGATGCATTTTGCTTCAAACTGTTGTTGTTCATCATTACCAAGTTGGAGAAAGGCAACGTGTAAAGAGGGTCCTTCTCTCTCAAAGTGAAGGTGAGCCATTTGTCCTCTTTGGCTGCCTTGTACCGGTGTGCAATGGAAGGCATACCGTAACGACGGAGGTCGAACCAACGGTGTTCGTCGAAGCAAAGTTCACGGCGACGTTCCTGCCGTATCTCTTGCAGCAAATCAGCCGCATCGGTTATGTCTTGGTAATCTATGATACGGTAACGGCGTAAAGCGTTTAAATCCGCAATGGCTTTCGTCTCATTTCCCTTCATCTGTGCATAAGCCTCTGCACGGTTCAAATAGGCTTCTGAAATACGTATGGTATTGGTCGGTGCCGAAGAGCTTGCCGCATAGTCGCCTATTTTTTTGGAAGTAGTGAATCCACTAAAACCATTCGAGAACCAAAATTTTTTTCTTAAATCATTGTCTTCAAATTGGTCATATAGTTCCTGTGAGGGACGGTATCCGCTTCTTACTGCTCCCGCACCGTATATCCATTCCACTTCTGAATTACTGTAGCTGGCGGTAGTAATAGAAACAAGAGTCGTGTAATTCGTCAGCCCCTCAGCGGTTTCTATCGCCTTACTTGCCGCTTTTTCCACATTTTCCCACTGCTCCATATACAGATAAACACGAGAAAGCATAATATAGGCGCAAGTTTGATTGAAACGGTAATTCTTTCCCCTCTTGGGATGCCTGTCGAAAAGCTCAGCCGAAGCAGTCAAATCCTTTACAATCTGCGTATACACCTCTTCTACGGTATTGCGTTCAATGCCGTTTTCCACCAGTCCGGCAGTAAGCTTTAAAGGTACACCCAAAGACTGTTTGTTATGGTTGTAAGGTTCGCCATAGAGGTTGATCAGCATGAAATAGTAGTAACCGCGTAAGCCTAAGGCCTCCGCTTTTACATAGTCCCTTTCCACATCTGAGCCTGTGGCCTCGTCAATGCCATCCAGGGTAGCGTTCACTCCCTTCAACTGACCGTAAATGCTGACATATGCATCGGTAATCTTGTACCAACGCTCCCACATATCCGGCTGCCAAGTGAAATATCCGAAATAGTTAATCGCATTGGCATTGTCTCCTCCATAATACTGTTTTTCCTCCAATGCCACATCGTCGTCAAGCAAGTAAAGGATTTCCCCGCTATTTCTCATATCGTAGGCCGATCCTAACAGAAACTGACTGTAATCGGTAACAGTGCGCACAATTACTTCATCCTGTGACTGTTCTTCCAGAAAATCGGAACATGCTTCCAACGTTGCTATTCCGATTATGCCTATAAATACATTTTTAAGTTTCATATTTATATTGTTATTGTTTTTAGAATGCTGCCTGCAAGGATATGGATATCACTTTGCGTGCAGGCCAACTACCTGTCTCCGGGTCCAAGCCGTCCCACTTCTTGTCGAATGCCCACACAAACGGATTGCTCATGCTGGCTTTTACTTGCAGGCGTTTCAAGAAAAGCTTATCCATCCATTGGCCATTATTAAATTCATAGGACATGGAGATAGAACGGCAACGGATAAAATCGGTTCTAGCCGTCCGCACATCGGATAGATTGTACATGTGGTAGAGATTGGTCCTTGTTGTCTGCGTAGTTGCCGTTTCAGGCAAATTGATAAACTCGTTTCCCGCACCCGGCAGAGAGCTGTTCTGAATCTGAGAAATGGAGAAATGTTTTCACCC
>ENA-OPYH01001422-OPYH01001422.1-human-gut-metagenome-genome-assembly--contig:-NODE-1422-length-13591-cov-2.922355_pt1 | contig 13591 bp, 9 predicted proteins | sample MGYA00241254_ERZ501488 | MGnify/ENA primary metagenome ERZ501488 (study PRJEB25962, sample SAMEA2042660) | human gut metagenome | biome: human gut; feature: human-associated habitat; material: faeces...
CTTGCCGATGCAGTCGCTTCTGCAGAGCCTTTCATCTATCAGCCGTCGTACCTGCCCGTCCGAAAAATCCTGTCCGCAGTCCAGCTTCTGCAGAATTTCCTGCTTCACCTGCACGCGGAACTGTTCATACACCGCCCTGCTCATCTGCATCCAACACTTTCTTCGTATATTCCGCCAACTCCCCGGACGACAGATTTCCGATGTCCTTGGGCAGCTGGCAGAAAAATGGCAATTTTAACTTTTTCGAGCGCTCCCAGACGTCCGAATAATCCGTCCGTTCCAGCGTCTCCCGATACTGAGCAAGCTTCGCGGCGGCAAAGCCGTCCTCCCGTACGATCGTGTAAATCCTCGTACAACAGCTCGTCCTGGTGATGTTGTTAAGTTTGCTATGGATATTTCAAGACTTCATGTATTTGATAAGGAAACAGAAATGGTAATTACTCACTAGTTACTATACATAATTAGATATTTGTATTATTCAAATATAATTATTTTATAAAATTTAGAGGAAGTGTATAATTTCTATACATTTCCTCTTTTTTTTTTTGTCATTTTGCTTTACAATGATATAGTAAATGTCAAAAAGATGCGAAGGAATGGAGTATAATATGATTTCAAATCAGATTTTACAGACAACCGTTGATGGGTTAAAAGAAATATCACGAGTTGATTTATGTGTTATTGATGCAGAGGGCAAGGTTGTAGCTAAGACATTTGATAATGTTGCTGAATGTACAGCAGATGCACTTGTATTTATAGATTCACCAGCAGATAGTCAGGTGGTTAATGGATATCAGTTCTTTAAGGTTGTTGAAGATGGCAATCTTGAGTATATAATATTGGCTAAGGGAACAACTGATGATGTATTTATGTTAGGAAAGCTTGCAGCATTTCAGATACAGAATCTTTTAGTTGCTTATAAGGAAAGATTTGATAAGGATAACTTTATAAAGAATCTTCTTCTTGATAATCTTCTAAGGGTTGATATGTATACAAGAGCTGAGAAGCTTCATATTGATACGGATGTAAAGAGAGTTGTATATATTATTGAGACTAAGCACGAGAAAGATATTAATGCATTAGAGACAATAAGAACTTTATTTGCTTCAAGAACAAGGGATTTTATCACAGCAGTTGACGAGAAGAGTATAATACTTGTCAGAGAGGTTAAGAGTAATGAAACTTACGAAGACCTTGATAAGACAGCAGAAGTTATTATAGATATGTTAAATACAGAGGCTATGAGTTCTGCTCATATTGCTTATGGTACTATTGTTAATGATATAAGAGAAGTATCACGTTCTTACAAGGAAGCTAATATGGCTCTTGATGTAGGCAAGATATTCTATAGTGACAAGAATGTTGTTGCATATAACAGACTTGGTATTGGACGTTTAATATATCAGCTTCCACTTCCACTTTGTCAGATGTTCATAAGAGAGATATTTGACGGAAAGTCACCTGATGATTTAGATGAGGAGACGTTATCAACAATTAACAAGTTCTTTGATAACAGCCTTAATGTATCAGAGACATCAAGACAGTTATATATCCACAGAAATACTCTTGTATACAGACTAGATAAGCTTCAGAAGACTACAGGCCTTGATTTGAGAGTGTTTGATGATGCCATAACATTTAAGATTGCACTTATGGTAGTTAAATATATGAAATATATGGAAAGTAAAGATACATACTAATTTGGAGGAATATTAATAATGATTATAATGGAAGATGTTACCAAAACGTATACATCTGGAGTTCCTGCTTTGAACGGAATTAATCTTCACGTTCAGAAAGGAGAATTCGTATTTATAGTAGGTAAGAGTGGTTCAGGTAAGTCAACTCTTATAAAGCTTCTTCTTAAGGAACTTGACCCAACATCGGGTAAGATATACGTTAATAAAAAGTACCTTAATAAACTTACAAGAAAGAAGTTACCATATCTTAGAAGAGATATTGGTGTTGTATTCCAGGATTTCAGACTTTTACCAGATCGTAATATATACGATAATATTGCATTTGCACAGAAAGTTGTCGAAGCTCCTAATAAGAAGATTAAGAGCAGGGTTCTTGCTATGCTTTCAATGGTAGGACTTCTTGATAAGTATAAGTCATTTCCTAATGAGTTATCAGGTGGTGAACAGCAGAGAGTTGCCATAGCCAGAGCACTGGTTAATAAGCCAGCTATATTATTGTGCGATGAGCCTACAGGTAACCTTGACCCAGCTAATTCTAATGAGATTATGAAGATATTAGATCAGGTTAACAAGCAGGGAACAACAGTACTTGTTGTTACTCATAATATGGAGATAGTTCAGCAGATGAAGAAGAGAACTATTACTATGAGCGAAGGCAAGATTATCAGTGATTTGGAAAAAGGTGGTTATTTCTATGAAGATTAGATCGTTATTTTATCATATTAAAGACGGATTAAAGAACATCTATCGTAATAGATTGTTCTCTCTTGCGTCTATAGCAACAATTACAGCGTGTATATTCCTTTTTGGTGTATTCTATGCACTTGTATCCAATTTTCAGTATATGATTCATAAGGCTGAGAATGAAGTATGTGTAACAGTATTTTTCGATGAAGGACTTACAGACGCAGATATTAAGAAGCTTGGCGATACGATAAGCCAGCGTAATGAAGTGTCAAGAATTCATTATACATCAGCTGATGAAGCATGGGAGAATTACAAGGCTGAGTATTTTAAAGATTACCCAGAACTTGCAGAGGGTTTCAAGGATGATAATCCTCTTGCTAATTCTTCATCATATGAGATATATCTTAATGAAGCTTCAAGTCAGGCTACACTTGTAACATACCTTGAAAATCTTGATGGTATAAGACAGGTTAACCGTTCAGAGGCAACAGCAAGTGGACTTGCCAGTGCCGCAAGACTTGTTAGTTACATAACAATAGCAATTATAGTTATTCTTCTTGCAGTATCTATATTCCTTATTACTAACACAATTGTAATAGGTATTACTGTCCGTAAAGAAGAGATTTCTATTATGAAGTATATAGGTGCTACAGATGCGTTTGTTAATGCACCATTTTTCGTAGAAGGTATTGTAATTGGACTTGTTGGTTCAATTATTCCAATAGTTATTCTTAGATTTGTATATGAGAATATTATTAATTTTGTTATGAATAAGTTCTCGATACTTCAGAATATTCTTGCATTTATGCCGGTTAATGATGTATTCAGAATACTGGTTCCAGTAGGAATTCTTCTTGGTATCGGAATAGGTGCATTAGGAAGCTTCTTTGCCGTAAGAAAGCATGCTAATGTATAGCAGATAATATTAGCCAGACATAGGACTGCTGCATTGAATTATATGATTATGTATTATATATGAAGATTATATTATGTGATTGTATATGATATGTGGAAGTCCTATTTAAAAATAAAAATGGTATCTGACAGTATAGATTGTTATGCTATTGTTAAGCGGCTGTTTGTATGCATTTTATAAATGGTTTGGCTGAATGGAGGAGTTGTATGAGGAGAGCATTAGCAAAAAGGCTTATTCCATTGTTGATGGTACTTGTGCTTGTAATACCATATTTTGCAGTGTCATATTATGATGTATATGGAGATGATAAGCAGAATCTCAATGATGCTAACAGCAAGAAAAAAGATTTGCAGAGCCAGTATGAACAGACAGAGAAAATAATTGAAGACTTAAAGGCACAGAACGATGATATGATAGCTTATATTGCCAAGCTTGATGCACAGATGTCCAGTGTTGATGGCGAGCTTAATGAGGTTAATGAGCAGGTTGAGCAGATAGAGGCTGAGATAGCGGATACGGAAGAAAAGCTTGCACAGGCAGAGATAGAGGCAGAAGAACAGTATAGTTCAATGAAGCTTAGAATTCAGTTTATGTATGAACATAATGATGAAACATATTTTGCATTGCTTATGAATTCCCAGAGTATGGGTGATATGCTTAATAAGGCGGAATATATTACAAAAATCTCACAGTATGACAGGGAAATGCTTGAAAAATATAATGCTACTGTTACTTATATAACTGTCGCCAAAGCACAGTTAGAAACGGACAGGGAGACACTTGTAACCAAGCAGGAGGAGCTTGAAGATAAGAGAGCTTCACTTTCACTGCTTGAGTCAACCAAGAAGAGTGAAATGGCTTCATTACAGAAGAATAAGCAGCAGCAGGAGAATTATAAAGCTAAGATAGAAGCTGATATAAAGGCTCAGGACGAATATATTGCCAAGATAGAGGCAGAGATTAAGGCCAAGGAGAATAGTGGAAGTGCCAATGTTGTAAAATATGATGGTGGAAAGTTCAAGTGGCCTACAGAGTCAACAAGGATAACCTCACCTTATGGTGATACAGAGGGCAGAAGCTCTCCGCATAAGGGAATTGATATCGGTGCACTTAACAGAGGCGTTGCGGGTGATGCTATATATGCGGCGTATGATGGTGACGTGGTAATTGCGACATTTAGTTCATCAGCGGGGAATTATATTATGATTAATCACGGTGGTGGATTGTATACAAGATATCTGCATGCTTCAAAGCTTCTTGTCAGTGCAGGAACACATGTAACTAAGGGACAGAAGATAGCACTTATGGGAACAACTGGTGATTCTGACGGAGTTCATCTACATTTTGATGTAAGATATAACGGAAGTTATGTTTCACCTTGGAACTACTTAAGCAAATAAATATTAATAAATGCAGAGGCATATAGGTATGGACAATCAAAATAACAACATTTATTCAAATGATAATGTCAATAGTGACGATTTTAATGCTGGTGATAATATCAATGCAAGTAATAATGTTAATGCAGATAATGACAACAATGCCAGTAACAGAATTAATAATAGTGCTTCGGATAATCGTGGAAATATTGGTGATTTGTATGGAATGAATGATTTAAGAAGAAATGCACAGCCGCCAAGAAAGAAGAAATCACAAGGCTTTGCAAGTGGAATGATTATCGGTGCTGTATCAGCATTTATGGCTGTTATACTTCTAATATTAAGTGTGGCAGCAGTGTGTATAGCTAAAGGCTACATTCATATAGGTGTTAATGGAGATGTATATATACAATCTGATGCAGTCACAGATTCAGACGGAATTGGAAGTGAGGTAGAAGGCAAGCTTAATGCAATTGATTCTGTGCTTGAATCCTTTTATTTTGGTGATGTAGATGATGAAACCGCCAAAGATAACATTTACAAGGCGTATCTTAGTTCATATGGTGACAAGTATACCATGTATTATACAGCGGATGAATATAAAGCCTTAAAGGAGTCAACAAATGGCAAGTTCTATGGCATAGGAGCAGTCTGCCAGCTTAGCGGTGAAGGTGGTGTTCTTCTTGTAGATGTATATGATAATGGGGCAGGTTATCAGGCTGGACTCAGGAGTGGCGACAGGGTTGTAAATGTTGATGGCAGGGACATAACAGGTATGGAGCTTTCATCAGCCGTTGCACTTATTAAAGGCGACAAGGGTACATCTGTCACGCTGGAGGTCATTCGTGGAACTGAGCGACTGACATTTTCTGCGGTAAGAGATGCTGTTGAAGCAAAGACAGTGTCATATACACTTCTTGATAATAATATAGGTTATCTTTCGATATCACAGTTTGAGGAGGTAACAACAAAGCAGTTCAAGGCGGCTGTTGAAGATTTGCAGTCACAGGGTATGAAAGGACTTGTAATTGATATAAGAAACAATCCAGGCGGATTGCTTGATACGGTTGTAGGTATGCTTAAATATATGCTTCCTGACGGACTTATTGTGTATACAGAGGATAAGCAGGGCAATAGAAAAGAGTATAAAGGTCAGGATAATGATGAGTTCAATCTGCCACTGGCAGTCATTGTAAATGGCAATAGTGCCAGTGCCTCAGAGATATTTGCAGGTGCTATACAGGATTATGGCAAAGGAACGATAATTGGAACCCAGACATATGGCAAAGGAATTGTGCAGACAGTTAAACCACTTACAGATGGAAGTGCAATAAAGTTCACAATTGCCAAGTATTTTACACCAAAGGGTCAGGATATACACGGAAAAGGTGTTACTCCAGATATGGTAGTGGAATATGACACTGATGCAGATGTTGACACCCAGCTTGATGCGGCAATTAAGAATGTGGAAGCACAGATTAATTAAATATATGCAAATGGAAAATATATAAATTACAGTAAGCCTGATGGCTGATATGCAGATTGGCAGTTAGTTGAAATCTGTTGTGTATCAGCAGTCAGGTGATTTTTGTTATAAAATAAAACAAATGTTCTGTTTTAATAGACAAAGGCATTTATTTGTAGTAAAATCAATATATAAGGTAAATACTATTAAATAATATTGTTGTTGACTATTTTACTATAGATTAACGAAGGGAGAATTGTTATGGAATTCAAGTTACACGCTCCTTATAAACCGACAGGAGATCAGCCCCGTGCAATAGAGAAGCTTGTGCAGGGATTTGAAGAGGGTAATCAGTTCGAGACACTTGTCGGTGTTACAGGCTCTGGTAAGACATTTACTATGGCGAACATAATACAGCATGTGCAGAAGCCAACACTTATTATCAGTCATAATAAGACATTGGCGGCACAGTTATATAGCGAGATGAAAGAATTCTTTCCTGAGAATGCAGTAGAGTACTTTGTCTCCTATTATGATTATTATCAGCCAGAGGCTTATGTGCCACAGAGCGATACTTATATAGCCAAGGATTCTTCGATTAATGACGAGATAGATAAGTTAAGACATTCAGCAACAGCGGCACTGTCTGAAAGAAATGATGTAATCATAGTTGCTTCAGTTTCATGTATATATGGATTAGGTGCACCTATTGATTATAAGAACATGGTTATATCACTTCGTCCAGGTATGGAGAAAGACAGGGATGAAATGATAAGAAAGCTTATAGATATACAGTATATGCGCAATGACCAGGATTTTAAGCGAGGAACATTCAGGGTAAGGGGAGATGTTGTAGAGATATATCCGTCAGCTTCCAGTGGAGATGCTGTGAGAGTCGAGTTCTTTGGTGATGAGATAGACAGGATAAGCGAGATTGATTCGCTTACCGGTGAGGTTAAATGTAACCTTGACCACGTTGCTATATTCCCTAATTCACATTATGTTGTTGAAAAAGAGAAGATGGAAAAGGCGATTGAGAATATAAAGAAAGAACTTGCAGAGAGAATAGAGTATTTTAAGAGTGAGGATAAGCTTCTTGAGGCACAGAGAATAGAAGAACGAACGAACTTTGATATAGAGATGATGCAGGAAACAGGCTTCTGTTCAGGTATTGAGAATTATTCAAGACATTTAGCAGGGCTTCCGGCAGGGTGTCCACCATATACGCTTATGGACTATTTTCCAGATGATTTTATGATTATTGTCGATGAGTCACATATTACTATTCCACAGATAAGGGGAATGTATGCAGGCGATCAGGCAAGAAAGACGACACTTGTAGACTATGGCTTCAGGCTTCCTTCAGCGAAGGATAACAGACCGCTTAATTTTCAGGAGTTTGAGAGCAAGATATCACAGATGCTTTTTGTATCTGCTACGCCTAGCAGGTATGAGGAAGAACACGAACTTATGAGGGCAGAGCAGATTATAAGGCCTACAGGACTTCTTGATCCAGAGATAACAGTTAGACCAATAGAGGGTCAGATAGATGATCTTATAAGTGAGATTAATAAGGAAGTTGAGAAAAAGAATAAGATACTTGTAACTACACTTACCAAGCGTATGGCAGAGGATCTCACAGATTATCTTAAGGAAGTCGGCATAAGAGTTAAGTATCTTCATGCGGATATTGATACACTAGAGCGACAGAAGATTATAAGGGATATGCGACTTGACGGATTCGATGTGCTTGTTGGTATCAATCTGCTTAGAGAGGGACTTGATATTCCAGAGATAAGTCTTGTGGCTATTCTTGATGCTGATAAAGAGGGCTTCTTAAGAACAGAGACTTCACTTATCCAGACGATAGGACGAGCTGCCAGAAATGCAGAGGGACACGTTATTATGTATGCAGATACTATAACAGAGTCTATGGAAAAGGCTATATCTGAGACGGAAAGACGTAGAAAGATACAGCAGGAGTACAATGAGGTACACGGAATAACCCCTCAGACTATAAAGAAGGCAGTAAGAGATCTTATAAGTATATCTAAGGCAGCAGAAGCAGATAATTCAAATGGAAGGCTTGATTTAGATTATGAATCTATGAGCATTAAAGATCTTGAAAAGGTTAAGAAGCAGATTGAGAAAAATATGCGTAAGGCTGCAGCAGAGCTTGACTTTGAACAGGCGGCTATGCTTCGAGATAAGATGATCGAGATTAATAAGTATATTTATGAGGATAAGAAGTCAGGCAGATAGAATTAATAGCTATTATACCAGGTGAGGCTATAAGTTCAAAAGCAATATTACGCAGTCAGAATTATAAAAAGCAGTTGCTGATTACAGAAAAAGCTTTATGTACCTGAGACGATTAAGGATTAAGAAAGAAGAAATAACGGAGAAAATAGAATATGGAAAAAGGCGATTACAGGAATTATATAAGAATAAGAGGTGCAAGTGAGCATAATCTTAAAAATATTGATGTAGATATACCAAGGGACAGTCTTGTAGTACTTACAGGTCTGTCTGGTTCTGGTAAGTCAAGCCTTGCCTTTGATACTATATATGCAGAAGGCCAGAGAAGATATATGGAGTCATTATCTTCATATGCAAGGCAATTCTTAGGACAGATGGAAAAGCCGGCGGTAGAGAGCATAGAAGGACTTTCACCAGCTATTTCCATAGACCAGAAGTCAACTAACAGAAATCCACGTTCAACAGTTGGAACTGTTACAGAGATATATGATTATTTCAGATTATTATATGCAAGAATAGGTACACCACATTGTCCAAAGTGTGGCAAAGTAATCAACAAGCAGACTGTAGACCAGATGGTTGATACTATTATGGAGCTTCCAGAAAGAACAAAGATACAGATATTAGCTCCAGTTGTAAGAGGAAGAAAAGGTGAACATAAGAAGCTTTTTGAACAGGCTAAAAAGAGTGGTTATGTAAGAGTTATTGCTGATGGCAATATGTATGAGCTTACAGATGAGATAAATCTTGATAAGAACAAGAAGCATAATATAGAAATTGTTGTTGACCGTCTTGTAGTTAAAGATGGAATTAACAAAAGACTTACAGACTCAATAGAAACAGCACTTAAGCTTGCAGAGGGACTTATGACAGTTGATGTTATAGATGGTGAGCCGATTAACTTTTCACAGAGCTTTTCGTGTCCGGATTGTGGCATAAGCATAGATGAGATAGAGCCAAGAAGCTTTTCGTTCAACAATCCATTTGGTGCGTGTCCTGATTGTTACGGACTTGGTTATACAATGAATTTTGATGCAGAGCTTCTTATACCAGATGATTCATTAAGCATCGATGAGGGAGCTATAGTTGGTATGGGATGGCAGTCTGTAAAGGATGAGGGCAGCTTTTCAAGGGCTATTATGAGTGCACTTGCAAAGGAATATAACTTCAGTTTATCAACACCATTTAAGGATTATCCAGATGATATTAAGGATATGATTATAAATGGTACTAAAGGCAGAAGTGTTAAAGTGCATTACAAAGGCCAGAGAGGCGTTGGAGAATACGATATAGCATTTGAAGGCCTTATCCATAATATGGAGAAAAGATATAGGGAAACTTACTCAGACAGTGCAAAGCAGCAGTATGAGGAATTCATGCGCATAAGACCTTGTAAGTCCTGCCACGGACAGAGATTAAAGCCATCATCTCTTGCTGTTACGATAGCAGATAAGAATATATATCAGATTACAGATATGTCTATTGTTAAGTTAAAGAAGTTCTTAGATGAGCTTGAGCTTACAGACAGACAGAAGTTTATCGGTGCAGAGATACTTAAGGAGATTAAGGCAAGAATACAGTTTCTTATGGATGTAGGACTTGATTATCTTTCATTATCAAGAGCTACAGGTACGCTTTCAGGAGGAGAGGCACAGAGAATAAGACTTGCGACACAGATAGGTTCAGGACTTGTTGGTGTGGCTTATATACTTGATGAGCCAAGTATCGGACTTCATCAGAGAGATAACGACAAGCTGCTTGGGACACTTATACATTTGCGTGACCTTGGTAACTCAGTTATTGTGGTTGAACACGATGAAGATACTATGCGTGCCGCAGATTATATTGTTGATATAGGACCGGGTGCCGGACGTAATGGAGGAGAAGTCGTTGCGACAGGAACAGCAGCTGATATTATGGCATGCAAGGATTCGCTTACAGGTGCATATCTTAGCGGAAGAATCAAGATTCCAGTGCCGGCGAAGAGAAGAAAGCCGACAGGCTGGATAACTGTTAAGGGTGCAAGGGAGAATAATCTTAAAAATATTGATGTTGATATACCACTTGGAGTATTTACATGTGTAACAGGTGTATCGGGTTCAGGAAAGAGTTCCCTAGTGAATGAAATTCTGTATAAGCACCTTGCTAAGTCTTTAAACCGTGCAAGATGTATCGCTGGTGACCATGATGATATTACAGGAATCGAGCAGCTTGATAAGGTTATAGATATTGACCAGTCGCCAATAGGAAGAACTCCACGTTCTAATCCTGCGACATATACGGGTGTATTTGATTTGATAAGGGATCTTTTTGCTTCAACAACAGATGCTAAGGAAAGAGGTTATAACAAAGGACGTTTCAGCTTTAATGCTTCTGGATGACGAGTTTGAAGCGAAACTGAAAATTATCACGCCTGCTCCGGCGATGGTATTCTTAAGATAGAAATGCATTTCCTGCCTGATGTATATGTTCCTTGTGAAGTGTGTGACGGAAAGCGTTATAACAGGGAAACACTTGAAGTTAAGTATAAGGGAAAGAGCATATATGATGTGCTTGATATGACAGTTGAGGATGCAGTTGATTTCTTTGAAAATGTGCCATCAGTCAGAAGAAAAATAGAAACTCTTAATGACGTTGGACTTTCATATATTAAGTTAGGACAGCCATCTACAGAGCTTTCAGGTGGAGAGGCACAGAGAATAAAGCTTGCTACAGAGCTTTCTAAAAGAAGTACAGGAAAGACTATATATATTCTTGATGAACCTACAACAGGACTTCATTTTGCCGATGTCCACAAGCTTGTTGATATACTTCATAAGCTTGCAGAGGGCGGTAACACTGTTGTTGTTATTGAGCATAATCTTGATGTTATCAAAACAGCCGATTATATTATAGATATGGGACCAGAAGGCGGCGACAGAGGTGGTACAGTTATTGCAAAGGGTACACCAGAAGAGGTTGCCAAGGTTAAGAAGTCTTATACGGGACAGTATGTTAAGAAGTATTTATAAGGATGGTGCAGATGACGGCATTGTGGATGAAAGTTCAATGATAGAAGATGTTTAAAATATCTAAATTGGCAAATTTGAAAATTGCAGGTGCTGGTCAGTGTTATAAATTATAAAAACATATCTTTTATAGTTATTTTGAATAATATAAAGTGTAAAAATACGACATTTGATTGCTAGGAGAAGAAAAATGGTATCAGGCATTATATTTGATATGGATGGTATTCTTATAGATTCAGAAAGACAGTCTAATGAGGGCTGGCTATGGGCGGCAGGGCAGCTTGGAGTGGATATGCCCATGTGGCTTATAGACAGCTTTAAGGGTGCTCCGGCAGAGCTTTGCTGCAAGTTCTTTGATGATTATTACAAGGGTGTGATAGATTATTGGGAAGCGAAGGAGCTTAGAACACAGCATGTATACAAGATAAGGGAAACAGAAGGTATTCCTGTTAAAAATGGCGTAAAGGACATATTTGAATATATAAGAAATAATGGATTAAAGTGTGCAGTTGCTACATCAACAAGGCGTGAAAGTGCTGAGAAAACACTTCATGAAATAGGAGTGTGGGATTATCTTGATGCAGTTGTATATGGAGATGAAGTCGAACATGGAAAGCCAGAACCAGATATATTCCTTCGTGCGGCTAAGGCAATAGGCGTAAATCCGTCAGAGGCAGTAGTAGTTGAGGACAGCATTAATGGCATTAAGGCTGGATATGCGGCAGATATGAGAGTTGTTCATATTCCTGATACAATAGCAATAGATGATGATATCAGGAAGCTTACATATATGGTATGTGCTGACCTTAATGGACTTATTGATGTTGTGGAAAGTATTAACAAACCAGTTATTAACAGGAAAAATGTTATCAATGCATTTGCAGAGTATGTAAGAAATTATGACCCATCAGATGAAAAGATAAAGCTTAAGATAGATCATACCTACAGAGTAGCAGGACTGTGTCAAAGAATTGCAGAATCATTAGGCTTAAGTGAACCAGATGTAGATATTGCATGGCTTCTTGGAATGTTACACGATATAGGAAGATTTGAGCAGATAAGGCGTTTCGGTACATTTAATGATGTCCAGTCAGTAGACCACGCAGAATTCGGGGCAGACCTACTGTTTAAGGAAGGTCTTATAAGGAAGTTTGCAGAAGGGTATTATGAAGAATGTGAGCTTGCACAATCGGATAATCAGTCTGATTATTGTCAGGAAGAACGGAAAACTAAAGAATTCTTAGTTAATAATGATGCAACGGCTGTCGATGATGAGCAGATAATAAAAAACAATGAGTACCACAATAAAGATACAGGACTTCTTGAAATGGCAATAAGACAGCATAATAAGTATCGTGTAAAAGAAGACCTCACCGAAAGACAGCGTATGTTTTGTGATATACTGCGTGATGCAGATAAGGTTGACATATTTAAGGTAAATGCAGATATTCCTATGGAGATTATATATGATGTAACAACAGAGGAACTTAAGAATGGAATCATAACCAAAGAGGTACTTGAGAGTTTTTATAAGAAGGAAACAGTACTTAAAAGTGTAAGAAGGAGTGCAGTTGACCATATAGTAGGGCATATATCACTGCTTTTTGAACTTGTGTATAAAGAAAGTTATAGACAGGCCAAGGAACAAGGTTATGTATATAAACTGCTGGATTTTAAGTCTGATGTACCTGAGGTTAATGCAGAATTTGACAATATGAGGAAATATGTAGACGAGTTCCTTATGGAAATATAAAGCTGTATAAATCTGAAATTAAGCGGTATAAGCATACAACAGATTAATAATAGGAGGTTGTGTTGTATGGGATTGTAATAAAGATTGAAGAATATGCTTGTCATTATACCGCTTGTTTACTATAATAAATGTATATATGAGTTGTAGATGTGTTATATATACTGATATATACTTTGAAAGTAATAGGAGAAAATATAAGACAATAAAAGCAGTAAATTGCTATACAGAAATTGTTATGTAAAATATCCAATTAATATATGTGTGTTATATGTATATATTATATATGCGTATGCTATATATGTATATGTTATATATATGTATATTATGATACCAGGGGCAAAAGGTCTAAACCCACATGAGTTCGCTCATAGGTGGGTGAAAGACCTTGCGATCCACTCCCTGATATGAGTATAAAAGTGGGATG
>ENA-OPYH01001432-OPYH01001432.1-human-gut-metagenome-genome-assembly--contig:-NODE-1432-length-13531-cov-5.719130_pt1 | contig 13531 bp, 9 predicted proteins | sample MGYA00241254_ERZ501488 | MGnify/ENA primary metagenome ERZ501488 (study PRJEB25962, sample SAMEA2042660) | human gut metagenome | biome: human gut; feature: human-associated habitat; material: faeces...
ATATTCTTTCCTGTCCCGAAACAAAAAACACAAATCCCCAAAGGAAAGCTAAAATAAATTTTCATAATTTTGTAATTGAGATAAAGTGAATAAAATGTTGTCTTTGCTTGTCGCCAAACAAGCATGGAAAGATGATTTTTTCATACGGGGTGATACGCCAATATCCTCCCGTATGTTTTTGTTTAGGGAGCCTGTTGTCTGTTCATTTTTCTAGTATTTAAATTAAGGGTTAAACGTATATTAGTACACTTCTATTTTCAGCTTTTCCGTCTTTATATCTGCACTGTCAATGTAACGCCAGCGTATGTGGGAAGAAATCCGGAAATATTCCATAATACGCTCCAGACGCTGATGGGTGAATGTTCCTGTGAACGAACAGCCTTTCAGCCCCTTGTTGGACAATACGAATTCCACATTGAACCGCTTTCCAAGCATGTGCAGCACTTCATCCAACGGAGTGTCATTAAAGATAAGCTTGCCGTCTTTCCATGAAATCTCCGATTCGCCCGAGGTAGCGTAGCACTTGATATCTCCGGTTTGTGGGGAATAAACCAGCTTCTGTCTGGGGGAGAGCATACTCTTTTGAAATTTTCCTTTGCTATTCTTATAAATAAACCCTACGCTGCCTTCGATAAGCGTGGTGGAAATGGGAGTTTCATTACCGTATGCTTCCACATTAAAACTTGTTCCGTACACTTCCACCTGCGAATGGTGAGGGGTGGAAACGATGAATCGTTTCCGGGGGTGTTGGGTCACATCGAAATAAGCTTCACCGTTTAATTCCACTTGGCGCACATCGCCGGCAAAAAAGGTGGGATAGCGGAGGGAGGATTCCGAATTGAGGTGAACTACCGTGCTGTCCGGTAACAGGACGGAGGTAGTCATGCCTGCATTGGTTTTTATTTCCACCATCTGAGCGGTGACTACCGGCTGCTGTCTGTCCGTATACAGAGCCAATACACCTATCAGGAGGGGAACGGACAGGATGGCCGCAATGCGTTGTGTCCATCCCCACCAGGACAGGTTTCTAACTTTTGTTCTGCTTTTTACCTTGTCTAATGCCTTTTCCGTATCTATCTTCTTTGTGATGTGCTGTGTGTCTACAGCCAGATAGAGCGTATTCAGCTGCTTGGCTATGCGCAAATGCTCCTCATCGGCATTCAGCCAGGCTTCTATCTGTTCGTTCTCCGGCGGAGTGGTGTTTCCTTCGAAATACTTGGTCAACAAAGTTTCTATATCGGTATGGTTTTCCATGAATTATACTTTAATGTTTTCCTTTATATTATTAAGACAAGCGAGAATGAAAGGTATCTAAACGAAAAATGCTTTTTTTTAAAAAAAAGTTTTTTCCGATAAAAACAACTATCTTTGTACACAAGGAAAACAGTTATTATACTATGAATCATACCGTGGAAGACTTGTCTTTGTTTAATGCTCTCCGACAGGGGGATGGTAATTCTTTTGACCATTTATTCAGAAGGTACTATCCTATGCTGTGTGCCTATGCTCACCGCTTGGTGTCGCTGGAAGATGCCGAAGAGATTGTTCAGGAGGTGATGTTATGGCTGTGGGAGAATCGTGGGGATTTGATAATCGAGTCTTCATTGAATCAGTATTTGTTCAAAATGACTTATCGGAGGGTCTTGAACCACTTGACGCGGGAACAGGTGAAAACCAAGGCGGAAGCTGCCTTTTATGAGCGGACACAGGCGGCATTGTGTGAAGTGGACTATGGTCGTTTTGAGGAATTGGACCGGAAAATAAAGGAGGCGATGGCTGCTCTGCCCGACAGTTATCGGGAAGCCTTTGTGATGCATCGCTTTAAGGAACTGAGTTATAAAGAAATTGCTGAAGTGCTGGATGTGTCGCCACAGACGGTGGCTTACCGCATCCAGCAGGCATTGAAGCTGCTTCGTGTTTCCTTAAAGGATTACTTGCCCATGCTGGTATGGCTGGTGGGCTGAAAAGTACCTCTCCCGAAGTTTTCCCAGTTTTTTCCTTCAAATCCTTCAGCCTCTTCGCAAACGCCCGTCAATAAAGAAAAGCGGCTGAAGAATTTCCTCCCGGAATTCCTTCAGCCTAGTGTAGAAGTTTCAGCTCTTTATGGTTTGAGCTTCGTTTGTAGAAGTTTTCTATTATATTGTTTCGTTGTATATTTACTTTATTGTCAGGTCCGTGTCGTTTGTTGCCGATACGTTTTCCGTTTCGTTCTCCGGTTCGGGCAATTTCTCTTTTCCGTAGAATCCCGGCATCGGTTCATAGATGGGGTTGCGCGGAATGGAGATATTGCGCAGTTTTTTATCTTTCGCCAACTGAGCGATATAACGTCCCGCGGTAGCTCGTGTCAGTCCGCATAACGATTCAAACTTCCGGCGTGTCAGCACGCTGTTTGTCAGGAAGTATTCCGTCAGTGCTTCGTCTATACTCTCTTTGGTTACCGGCATGGAGTGCGGCTTGTATTTCGAACGCTCGGTCTTGACGTCGCTCAATTGATGTTTCAGGTATTTGTCCGCACGGAATGTCACCGATTTGAATTTCACCTTGTTGGCACGTGTGGAGCTTGGTGTCCGTGTCTCGGGGCAGGTAAGCGATATATGGAAATATCCTATCCCTTCGATATGTACCCGGGCACCGTCCTTCAAGTAGTAGGCCAGTTTCTCGCTGAGCGAGATAATGGTTGCCTTGATGTCCGCCACGGTGAGCGAGGAGCCGTACTGTATTTCCCGCGCCAGATAGTCGGTGTTGATGCGCTGCCAGTTTACTACACGGGCGTGATAGCGCTTCTTGCGCGTACCTATCGTATTGGGTGATTCATAAAATTCAAATTTGATAGCCATTCGCTTATTTGTTTTTATCCGGTTGTTTATGCTTTCTTGTACGGAAGAGTTTGCTGCAACTTCCTTTCAAGTTAATCGTTTCACTTTAGTGATGAAATAATATCACTTGAGTGATGAAGTTGTATCACTTAGGTGATGAAACTTCATCATTATAGTGAAACGATTAACTTGACGGTGCAAAAGTATGAAATAGTCTTGATAAAAACGAATAATTTCCCAGTTATTTTCGCTTAGTCACTTTTTTGCGGTAGTGTGGGGTAAATGCTTGTAAAAGGGCATTTTGAGTGTTATCTTTGTGATATTACACAACCCCAAATAATGAAAAAGATGAAAAAATTAGTGGAAAATTTACTGAGTTGGTGCAAAAAGAGTATGAAAATGAGGAGATGCGTGGGAAAAAGCACGGCTCCGGTTACCGGGCAGTCGGTGGGGCAAACCGGAAATGCGGAAGGGGTGTTGCCTTCAACGGCTACGGAAACAGTGGATGAAATTGTTCTCCCAGCGGCTGTCGAAACAGCTGGCATGGTAGAAACTATCGATGAAAAGGCGGCTTTTGGCAAATCGGGGCGCAAGAAGCCGGAGAATATGCTGGATGCCTTGCAACGCTTCTTGACCATACGCTATGATTTCCGTTACAATCTTCTCACTGAACAGACGGAGTATCGTGGGAAAGAGGTGCCGGATGAAGAGTATGCCATGGTGGCTCAACGTGATTTGAATACATTCTGCCTGGAGGCGCGTACCGGTGGCATCAACTGCTGGGATAAGGATGTGAGCCGTCTGCTCCATTCCAGAAAGGTGGAAAACTATCATCCTTTTCTGCATTATATGAACCACTTGCCTCAATGGGACGGGGTGGATCGTGTTACTCCGCTGGCCGTGCGTATATCGCGTAAGCCGATGTGGGTGAAAGGGTTTCACCGTTGGATGCTGGGTGTTGCCGCCCAATGGCTGGGGCAGGCACAGGATTGCGCCAATGCGGTGGCGCCTATGTTGGTGAGTCGTGAGCAGGGGAAGCGCAAGTCTTCTTTTTGCAAGATTTTGATGCCCAAGGAACTTACACCTTATTATATAGACAAGTTCGACCTGACGAGCGAGAGTGGATGTGAACAGAAACTTTCGCTTTTCGGACTGATCAATATGGATGAGTTCGACAAGTACCGTGCCGGGCAGATGCCTGCCTTGAAGAATCTGATGCAGATGACCACACTGACTTTCCGCAGGGCACATCGTCCGGCATTCAGTCATCTGCCCCGTATCGCCTCTTTCATCGGTACGTCCAATATGACGGACCTGCTGACTGATCCCACAGGAAGCCGCCGTTTCCTTTGTGCGGAAGTGGACGGCAAGATTGACTGCACACCGCCCGATCATGCGCAGCTGTTCGCCCAGCTGAAAGCGGAGCTGGCCGGAGGAGAGCGTTACTGGTTCTCGGAAGAGGAAGAAAAGGAGATACAGCACAGCAACCGGAATTTTTATAAAATGCCTGCCGAACAAGAATTGTTTTTGCGTTGTTTCCGGATGCCGCAGGAAGGGGAGTTGTCCAAGCCCTATACCACGACGGATTTGTTCAATTATTTGCAGAAACATTATCCGGCGGCCATGCGTGGGGTGACTCCGAACCGGTTGGGCAGGATGATGGTTGCATTAGGGATACAGCGTGTTCATACCGAGTATGGCAATGTGTACCGACTGGTGAAGCTGAAGGATTCTTCCGCGGCCTGAAACTTTTTCCCGGTGTGATCCTTCAGCCGGAACGCCCTCCTGCAAAGGGTTTGCGGGAGGGCTGAAGCTTTTGAAGGATTTTTCAGGGGGAATCGTATAAGGAGAAATAAATGAAAAAGATTGCTTGGCGATTTGTTTGTTCGACTTTTTTAGTGGTGGCGTTTTTATCTATAAAAATATGGGAAGTGACAGTTTACATATTTATTACATTGTTTCTTCTTGGGATTGTCCGGAAACGAGATGCTCCAAGTTTCATGCTGCTCCGGGAGATACTTTGCAGTTGAAAGTTTCCTTCCGGTCGGACAGCATAGGGGTGTTTGTCCGTGAATTTCATATCTATGGCAACTTTCCCTTTTTGCCACTTGGTCTGACGGTGGAGGGCGATTGCATATAAGGCAAGCTCATAGCATATAAGAGAAAGAATTAACAGGATAATTTTGTTTTTATCGAAGGTTTATTGCTAACTTTGCTCTACCATCGTAATATGGATGAAAAGCACAACCGATATACAAATGAGCAAAATGCCTGGAAATTCTTTTAATGATATCTATACCTCTTATTATAAGAAGTCTTTTTTCTTTGCCAAATCATACGTTCATAATGATTTGGCGGCAGAAGATATTGCCTCCGAGGCATTAATAAAGTTGTGGGAAAAGTTGAAGGCCGAGCCTGTTGAAGAGAAATATATCTTACCATTGTTACTGACAATTTTGAAGAACAAGGCTTTGGACTATCTAAAGCACGAGGAGGTAAAACGCAGTGCTTTTGAAGTGATGGTCGACTGGCAACAACAGGAATTGTCTATCCGTATGTCTGCCTTGGAAGCGTGCAATCCTGATGAGATTTTTTCGGAAGAAGTGGAAAAAATCATCAGTGCTACTTTAAGTACCTTGTCGGAACAGACGCGACGGGCATTTATTTTGAGCCGTTTTGAAAATAAATCCAATAAAGAGATTGCCGAAGAGATGGAAATCTCTATAAAGGGGGTGGAATATCATATATCAAAAGCATTGAAAGTACTGCGGGTGACTTTAAAAGATTATCTTCCTTTATTTTATTTCTTCTTTTATTATTAAGCCTGACCGGATGGGGATACGGATGTTTTTGAGGACAAAAATGATTTTTATATATTTTTCTTCATTTTCTTTTAGGGTAATTTCTTCTTGAGTCGTTTCTAATAAAACAGCATAGAATATGAATCCTGAATTATTGCAAAAATATATAGCCGGAAATGCTACTGAAGTCGAAAAGCAGCGTGTGACCGGATGGATACAGGAAAATCCTGAGAATATGCGTGAATATATGGCACAACGGAAGTTGCATGACATGGCATTGTGGCGTACGGAACCTGTGGCGGAGGAGAATAGCCGGGAAAGGAAACATTTCTCGTTACGCGGAGTATGTATGGAAGCTGCCAAGATAGCAGCGGTATTGGCGATCGTCTTGTTGGGTACACATTATTGGACAGGAAAACATCAGGTACCGGAAGACAAAACATGGCAGTCTATTTATGTGCCGGCGGGCCAACGGGCGGAATTGATGTTGGCGGATGGTACGAAAGTCTGGTTGAACTCACGCAGTACCTTGACTTTCCCGGGAAGTTTCAAAGGGAATATCCGAAATGTGAAATTGGATGGTGAGGGTTACTTTGCGGTGACAAAGAATGTGGAACAGCCTTTTATTGTAGAGACGAACAAATGTAATGTGAAGGTGCTGGGTACAGAGTTCAATGTAATGGCTTATGCAGCGGATAGCGTATGGGAAACTTCTTTGTTGGAAGGTGCTGTAGAAATTTTAGTGCCCGGTTCGAATAACAGTGGAATGAGGCTGGAACCGAACACGATGGCCAGCTTGAAAGGCAACAGACTGGTAAAAGGACGCATCAAGGAGCCCGATTATTTTTTGTGGCGTGAGGGCTTGCTTTGTTTTAATGATATATCCGTACGTGATATGATAGAGAAACTGAAACTGTATTATGGGGTGGATATTGTAGTAAATAATACCCGGATTCTAAAGAACCGTTATACAGGTAAATTCCGCACGAAAGATGGGGTGGAACACGTACTGAAAGTTTTGAAACTCAATAATAAGTTTACTTATACAAAGAATGATGAGACAAATGTGATAACAATTAATTAACCCTTAAAAAAGAATATGCCTATGAAATAACACACCTGGTCTAAAAAGGAAATGGGATAGTGCTGCAACACCATCCCATGGAATGTCAATGACTCATTGACAATTTTTTCTCAAATAATCTTAAGTTGAACCTAAAATTAGTAATGCAAATATATGAAAAATATTTTGTATCAGGAATCTATTGTAGAAATTAAACATTTATTCCGTATGATGAGAAACACACTCTTAGCTCTGTTTGTCTTTGCCGGAACAGCCTTTGCCACTGAGTCTTATTCTCAGACAATGAAGGTGACTGTTGTGGCGGATAACGTGTCAACAGGCAAGGTAATCAGTGAAATAGAAAAACAGACAGATTATCTGTTTGTGTATAATGTGAACGAGGTGAATCTGAAGCGCAATGTGAAGGTGAATGCGCAGAACAAATCTGTAGCCGAAGTGTTGAATAAGGTTTTTGAAGGTACTGATATTTATTATGCCATGGAGGGTAAGAATATCATGCTGATGAGCAAGGCGAAAGATGGGGAAGTTGCCCAACAGGCAAATAAGGTGACAGGTATTGTGAAAGATACGAATGGCGAGCCGATAATCGGTGCCAATGTCACGGTGAAAGGTCAGTCAATAGGTACGATAACAGATATAGATGGGCGGTTTGTGTTGGATGCCCCGAAGAATGCCGTTTTACAGATTACGTATATCGGGTATGTTTCTCAAGAAGTGAAAGTTTCTGGAAATAAAGAACTTAATATAATATTGAAAGAAGATACAGAAACTCTTGATGAAGTGGTGGTAGTAGGCTATGGTACGATGAAAAAAACGGATTTGACAGGAGCCGTCATGCAAGTAAAAACAAATGATATCAAATCAGTCACTGCAGGTAATCCTTTACAAGCATTGCAAGGACGGGCACCAGGTGTTTCAGTCATGACTAATAATATTCCCGGTGAGTCACCAACCATGCGTATCCGTGGTTCCGGTTCTATTAGTGCGGGAAATGACCCTCTTTACGTAGTAGATGGTTTCCCTTTGATGAATGGTTCCATATCCGAAGTAAACGCTAACGATATCGCTTCTATTGAAGTACTTAAAGATGCATCCGCAACTGCTATTTATGGTTCCAGAGGAGCTAACGGAGTAGTAATGATAACTACCAAGACAGGTGCTAAAAACGCTAAAAACTTATCCTTCAATGCCACTTACGGTTTCCAAATGCCCGGGCGTTTGATAGAAACGATGAATCACGAGCAGTTTGTAGACTTTATAAACACTGCATACACTAATGCTAAAGGAACACCTGTATATACAGCAGCTAATCCCGCTCCTGATATCCACACGGATTGGCAGGATGAAATTATTAAGGATAGCGCTCCTGTTCAAGATTACAGCATCTCTTTTGATGGGACAACAGGAGATACACAATATATGGTATCAGGAGGGATGTTTTTACAGAATGGATTGATTTCCAGTGCCAAATTTGATAAATATACATTCCGTAGCAACATACAGCATAAATTCAATCGTTTCTTAACCATCGGTAGTCATCTGCAATATGCATATACCGAACAAGCCAAAGCTGGAATCGGGAATACAGCTGGTAGTCTTAGTTCCATTTGGAGAAGCGGATGGCCTACGTTGCCTGTTAAAAATGAAGATGGAAGTTTTGCAATACCAGCAGATAACCCAGCCATAGCCGGATTCTTCTCGGATGACGCAAGATGGAATCCTATAGCCAATTACGGTGAAGTCACCAACACTAGGACAACCAGTCGTTTGTTTGGAGATGTATATGCAGAACTTAAAATAACCAAAGACTTGACTTTTAAAACAAATTTCGGCATCGATATAGCCAATGTAAGAAATTACAACTATGGTTCATCCAAACAGACAACGGCTACGGGATCAGGCAATGGAGGTAATGGATATATTAAAGAATTAAGCCGGATAACGGAAAATATCCTTACTTATACAAAAAACTGGGATGAACATCGTTTTTCAGCTACAGGAGTTTATTCATGGCAAGATTATGTATATGAAAACTTATCAATCAGTGGTAAAGGATTCCAAAATGATGAAACAGGCGCATGGGATATGGGATTGGCCGACCGCGAAACTATGAGCTACGCCAGTGGAAAATATGGTAACACCCTTATTTCATTTACCGGACGCTTTACCTATGCTTACAAAGACCGTTACCTGATGACAGCGACAGCACGTTATGACGGTTCTTCACGTTTCGGAACTAATAATAAATGGGGATTCTTCCCATCTGTTGGTTTAGGGTGGCGCATTTCTGAAGAAACTTTCTTGGCGAATAACAAGGTTATTACTAATTTAAAGCTACGTGGAAGCTATGGTATTACAGGTAATCAGGAAATAGGTAATTACAAATCATTGGCACAATTAAAATCCAAAAATTACATTTATAATGACGCACTCATGCAAGGATTTTATGAAACAATAGGGAATCCAGATTTAAAATGGGAACGCACCAAACAGTTCGATCTAGGTTTCGATTTGTCATTATGGAATAGAATTCATCTGAATGTCGATTATTATTCCCGCCGTACTTCAGATTTGTTATATGATGTACCTATTCCTTCTACTTCCGGCTTTTCCACTATGTTGAGCAATATTGGTATTGTCAGCAATAAAGGGGTGGAAATAGCATTATCCGGGCGCATTGTTGAAACAAAAGATTTCAAACTGGATGCAACTGTCAATATAAGTAAGAACAAAAATGAAATTAAAGAGCTGTATAATGATGTAGAGTCAATAACCGTTACGTCTGGTTTAGGTCTAAGTAAATATTTGAAAGTCGGTGAATCATTACTTTCTATTTATGGATTAAAATCAGAAGGAATTATTAAGACAGAAGAGCAATTAGCAGCTTATCAAAAGATTGTTCCGACTGCCCAACTAGGAGATGAAATGTATGCCGATATTGATGATGATAAAGCAATAACCGCTAAAGACCAAATCAATATTGGTGAAACAGAACCCAACTTCTTTTATGGGGTGGCTCTAAACCTTGAATATAAAAAATTTCATTTAGATATTTTAGGGCAAGGAGCGCACGATTTTGCCGCAGTTGGTGCTTCAAACTCAGATATGAAGATCGGAATTCATGGATATGGAGATAGTTTTAATTATCTATTGGTAGGTGAAAACCAAACAGATAATCGTTGCTGCCTACCATCAAAATACGCCTATGAACGTATGTGGAGTCCATCTAATCCTAACGGTACATTCCCTAGAGCGGGAGCCTCTAACCTATACTTATCAGACAGAAGCAATAGTGGATGGAATTATTTTATTATCAAAAGTATCGCTCTTTCTTATGATTTTGGAAATAATCCAATCAAAGGTATTAAAGGAATAAAGGGAATCAGCGCTTTCGTGAACTTACAGAACTTTATCACTTTTGCCAACCATAGAGGGTATAATCCTGAGAATGGTGATACAAGTAATCCTTGGATCAAGACCATAACCATTGGAGTAAATGCTAAATTTTAAGTAATCATTAAATTAACAATTATATGAGATCATTATTTTTCCATATAGATGCATCCAAAATAAGATGCCAAAGTATAAAAACAACAGTACTGGCTATTTTTGTTTCTATGTTTGCAGGATGTACAGATTTAACCGAGACTCCTTATACATTCATTGACCCAGGAAGTTATTACAAAACAGAAGAACAACTGAATACTGCATTGACCGGTGTTTATGCCGGTTTCCGCTCATTTGCATCCAATTGGGCTTTAATATACCAATTAGAAATTATGACTGAGCATTACTCTCCGGGACATACCAAACAAAATTCAAAAGCTTTGAATGCATGGCAAAATGTAAACCAGTCAACCACTTATAATTTCCAAATTTGGGATAGTGGTTATGATGTGATCAATCGTGCCAATGTAATACTGGGACGTGGTGAAGGAATCGATATGGCAGAACAAACACGGGCACAAATTTATGCACAAGTACGTTTTATACGTGCTTACACCATGTTCACTATGTTACGTATTTATGGTGGATTGGCTATTCCAGAATCATATACTTCCGGATTGGATGGGCTTGAAATTCCTCGTAAAACCGCTGATGAGACTTATGACTATATTATCCAAGACTTGGAATATTGCATAGCTAATCTGCCCACTCGTTCACAGTGGGGAAGCGGTGCCTACTACAAGGCAAGCAAAGGCGCCGCACAAGCATTATTGGGTGATGTATATTTAACACGTGGCTGTATGAATAATAACAATACATCCGATTTTCAGCAAGCAAAGAAATACCTGGGCGAAGTCATCGATTCACATGAATATGAACTTTTACCTGATTATAAAGACCTATGGTACTGGTATGTAGAAGAAGCTGCAAAAAACACAAAAGAATCACTTTTTGAATGTCAATTCGGAACTAATGCCAACAATGAGTTACATTTATACTTTGGCGTTATGGATACACAAAAGTCATTAGGCAGTAAACAATACCATCGTGCATCAGTTTCTCATCAAGCTTATTTTTCTTATCTGCCTGAAGACACACGTCTGTCATGTATGCTTACGGAATACTTAACTGATGCAGGAGAAAAACGCTATTGGGTTCCCGAAAATCATGGCTTTTATGGAGGTGTAACAGGTGGATGGCTCACTTCAGGTCCTGGAAATGTGAAATTCTACGATCGTACCGAAGCTGCCTACACCAGCGGTTGTGCCAAAGCAAACTTTATTTTAATTCGCTATTCAGATGTTCTTCTGAATTATGCAGAAGTAGAAAATTATCTGAACGGTCCTACATCTGATGCCTATGAAAAATTAAATGAAGTACATCAACGCTCATTACCCACTCCCGTAACATCAGGGCTTTCAAAGGAAGATTTTGATAAAGCCGTGTATCAAGAACGTTCATGGGAACTGTTGGGGGAGGGACAATTGTATTTTGACGAGCTGCGTACTAATCGGCTGGGTAAAAATGTATATGAACATGTACGCAAATATTTTGATCTAGGGTATTATTTGTATGATAAATTGCAATTTGTTCCACAACAGTCATTCTTGTGGAAGATTCCCCAGACTTCATTGGATTCAAATCCGGCCTTAGAACAAAATCCTGATAATATATCCGATCCCAATTATCCTATCTAATTTGATAAACCATTTAAATAGAGTCTGTTGGTCGTTAATTAACAGACTCTTTTTATCAATCCTTAATTTTGTAAATAATAAATAATCAAATATGAAATCATACGTTATTTTTTTATTTTTCTTATTTGTATTTAGTGCTCGACTAGCTGCCCAACATATCTTGCCCGTTACAATACTGCCATCAGCTCAGACTGGCTCACCTGGTGTAATGTCATTAAATGGCACATGGAAATTTATGATGCTGCCTTCTCTGCAAAGCGTCATACCCGATGAATGGATAAAAAGTGAGTTTAATGATCTTAATTGGAATGAAATTCACGTACCAGGAAACTGGGAACCTCAAGGTTTTAAGCAACCTGAATATGGACATGATTTAACAGCATGCATGGGATTATATCGCACTCGTTTTTCAATTCCTTCCAATTGGGAAAAACAACGTGTCGTACTCCGTTTTGACGGAGTTCACATGGGATATGAATGTTGGGTTAATGGGCAATTTGCAGGAAATTACGGTAGTGGTTCTAATCCCTGTAATTTCGATATAACTCCATTTTTGCAGACAGGCAATAACACTTTGTGCGTGAAAGTAACGACTCGGAGTTTTGCTTGGAAGTTTGACACGATGGATAATTGGACTTTTTGCGGCATCAATCGAGATGTCACATTATTCACGTTACCACATCAATATATTGAAGACATAACCTTTATTTCTGAGAACTGCATGGACAACGAAGCTGATATTCAGGTGCGTGTACAAACGCAAGGAAATATAGACAAAGCCATACTCCGATTATCTGTTCAGGATGAAAATGGTCAGAAGATATCTGATTTTGAGCAAACTGTATCTGAAAATGGTACATGCGAAATAAAAAAACATCTTACCAATATACGTTTATGGACAGCGGAAACCCCAGTGCTATATATACTCGAGGCTTGCTTATGTAATACTAAAGGTAATATTTTACATCGTATTTCTCGTCGTGTGGGGTTGCGTGAAGTCAAATCGGTTGGTCGTGAAATTACATTAAACGGAAAGCCGATACGGCTACGTGGTGTATGTGCAAGTGAAGTCCACCCTTATTTAGGCAGTGCTTATACAATGGAAGAATGGCAAAAGCAGCTCCTTCAAATGAAGAAGGCACATATAAATTTTATCCGTACAGCTCATTATCCTATGCACCCGGCATTTTATGATCTTTGTGACGAAATGGGCTTCTACGTTTGCAATGAAATCCCTTTAGCTTCAAGAGGTGGAGAATACCTTATAGACAGCAAGTATAATAAAGAGATAGAAGAACGCACAGCTACAACAATTGCTCGTGACAAAAACCATCCGAGTGTAATTATTTGGTCATTGGGCAATGAAAACAAGACTGTTGCAGGTTCTGTTGCAACATTAGTAAAGGAAATAGATCCGACCCGTCTTCGCGGTTTCCCTCAGACAATAGGCGTCATGATGAAAATGATGGAAAATCCTCATCCGGATATTAACGTATTAATGGGACATTATTTGAATGAAAAGCAGTTGGATATAGTGGCTCAAAAGGCTACACTTCCTTTTCTTCAAACAGAATATGCCCATTCCTTAGGTCTTGGTTTTGGAGAGTTTGAACAAAAATGGGAACGTATTTTAGATACTCCTGGATTTGCCGGCGGAGCCATTTGGTGTTGGATGGATGGAGCTGC
>ENA-OPYH01001435-OPYH01001435.1-human-gut-metagenome-genome-assembly--contig:-NODE-1435-length-13516-cov-6.541490_pt1 | contig 13516 bp, 10 predicted proteins | sample MGYA00241254_ERZ501488 | MGnify/ENA primary metagenome ERZ501488 (study PRJEB25962, sample SAMEA2042660) | human gut metagenome | biome: human gut; feature: human-associated habitat; material: faeces...
CATGTTGTTTTGTCAATATGCTTTCCGGATGTTTCAGCTTCCACTTGTGTGGTATTTTTTTGATGAAGGCAACTGTGACCGGTGAAGGCACTTTTACTCTTTGCATTTACCCTTTAATGGTCTTGTAATTAAATTATTATGCACGTAGGTGAAGATGAATCCTTCTATCGTCCGGTAAACATCTCGGATAACGATTGGCGGGATATCGTCTATTTCCAGCAGGCGGATGGCGTTATGCTGGTAGAGGGAACCGCTTTGGCAGTTATAAAATATTCAGAACTTGTACCGCACCGAGGCCATAAATTCCCGCGGACGGATATTGATCCAGGAAGTATAGCTTTCGGTGACGGAATACTGCGTGTAGCTATACTGTTTCTTGTTGAACAGGTTGGTCGCTTCGGCTGTGAACTGCCAGCTTCCCATTTTCCAACGTAGGAAGAGGCCGGCGAAGAAAGCGTTGACAGACTTGTCCCGGCTGACATCGTTGTGGTAGTGGTCTGCCGAAAGATTGATCTCTACAGGGAAAAGCTCGTAGGAGAGCTGGAACTTCTGGACGACGTTCAGGAGCGGATCAAGGCGTGTGCCGGTCCCGATCTTCGACCGTCCGAGGTAGATGGTCGCTTGATAGCTGGCAGAGAAGCTGCGCAGGGGCGACCAGATCAGCTTCGGTTCATATTGCATGAAATCGTACCGGTAAGGCAACCGTTCGCCGGCGCTCAGTTGTTCCGCGTTGTTGCGTCCTAAGAGGTAAGAGAGCGACGTCTTCAGTCCCCAGTCGTAGAAGCCTTTGGAAAGGGTTCCTTTCACCGTCCAGCCGGAAGAATAGTTGGACAGGCGGTGGGAGACAAGCGAGACTTGCCCGTCGCGGACCTGCTGTTCGAAGATACGGTCGGACCATCCCCGGTTATGGTTGAGCGACAGGGTGGAAAAGAACTCGCGCACCGTGCTCTTGTACTCTCCGTACAACGAATAGCTCTGGTTGCGGTAGACGGGCAGGATACCGTTGTTCATCCGATAGTTGCGGTAGTCTGTGCGGTATGCAGCCGGGTAGAGGTCGGTGATGCTTCCGTAACTTTCCTTGTAGTTGGCATGGAAAGAAAAACGCCAGGCATAGTTGAACTTATAGTTGATGTACAGGAACGGATTGGCAGCCAACCGGGAAAAGCCGGCTGCTGGAAAGGTGGTCCATACGAACGGAAGATGGAAGGTCAGATTCCATTTGTGCAGGTTCCATTGGTAGTTCGGTTTGAAATACAGACTCGTTCCGTTCCGGATCGAATTGATATCGCCTGTTATACCGGCTGTATATTGCCGGGTCAGGTTCCCTTTCTTGCGCAGGAAAGCGAATGAATGGTCCAGATAGAACTGTTGCAAGTGTAACGTCTGTTCGTTCCCGTCTATCAGGATGTGGGCAGGCTGGTTGTGATAGCGGAGCAGTGAACGGAGTTCGAGCGTGTATTTGTCCCGTGGCCAGATGTTTTGCAGGTAATTGCGTATGCCCATGTCCGGTGTCCGGATGTGCTGGTTGACCGATGAGGCACCGGAGATACGGGACGTGCTTCTTTCCCAGTTGCCGGAAAGGTTGAAGTCGTTTGTCAGGTAATGGTTGTCGGCGTTGTTTTCCAGGCTTGCCGCCACTTCCGCCCGGTCGGTACGGATGTGCGTGTCGTTTTGTTCCTTTAGGGTAACCGTATCTCCTGCCTGGTAATAATGGGTGATACTTCCCCTTTCTTGTTGTATGAGATCGTGCAAGTAGTTGATGTTGAAGCGTAACTGTGTCGCTTCGTTTAGCTTGTATATCCGGTTGCCGGAAAAGGAATGTACGTTGTTAAAGAGCAGCCGTTCCTTTTTCAGTGGAGCGGAGAAGGAGGGCTGGGAAAGGAATGACGGGATCGAAGGGCCTATTCTTCTTTTGGCTCCTGTTTGTGTAAGTACGTTCTGTTCGTCTGTTACATTGTTTCCCCGGTTGTTCCCTTTATAAATATAGGCGGACTGGCTTTTACGGCTGATCTGGATGGCATTGCCCATGCCTTCCCACAAAAGGGGGGGAATGCCCATGCTTCCTTCCAACGTCCCCATCCAGCGGTCTCGGAAATTGTCTTTCAGTTTGAGGTTGATCGCGATATCTTCGGTTGTCAGCTTCTTTTGCAGGGCACGGATGGGTTGATGGTTTTCCAGTATTTGCACGCTCTTGACAGCACCCGCCTGCAAGTTATTGGTTAGTTGGTTGTACCGCCCGTCTGTCAGGTCCATGCCTTCCACATAGAACTTGCTGATCTTTTTCCCGTTGTACGAGATTTTCCCGTCGTCGTCTACATCCACTCCCGGCAGTTTTTTCAGTACGTCTTTGATCGCTTCGTCTTTCGGACTGATGAATTGCGACACGTCGTAATTGATCGTGTCGTGTTGCCCGTAGACGCGCCCCGGACGTATCTCGACCTCTTTCAGAGTGAAGATTTCCGGTTCGAGGCGGATGAGAAGTCTTGTCCCGGCTGTGATCTTTTGCCGGATCGCTTTATATCCCAACAGTGAGACGTGGACAAACAGTGAGTCGTCTGCCTGGTGGAGCGGGAGGATGAAGGTGCCGTCGGCCTTTGTCAAGGTGTAGGTCAGCGGGAGCTGCCGTCCGGTTTTACGTATCTGCACGGTTGCGGCATCTACCGGCTGGCCGTTTCCGGCATCGGTCACGGTCCCTTTGATGACTTGCTGGGCAGACAGGTTGCAGGCGGTGATCAGGAGAATGGATATATACAGGAGGCTCTTCATTGTTTGTTCTTGTTTTTGTTACTCTTTTTCTATCGGATTGTAAGGCGTGTTCTTCGGGTGCATCGGTTGTCCGTCTTCTCCTTTGACGATGATCTGCATACCGGGGGAGGTTTCCTTCAGATAGCCGATCGGGTCGGCGGCGAAACGTTCGTGTATCCGGAGGAGATCTTTGCGGGAGATCGGTTCGTATTCGCTTCCGATAAACAGGATGGCTTCTTCTTTGCCGGCTTTCTCGATACCGGTGCAGACGAAGGTGTAGTGCTGCCGGCTGTCGGAGGCTTTCAGGATCAGGCCGGGCAGTCCTTGCAGTTTCCAAGGACCTTCGCTGCGCGGAATTTCCGGAGTGTACCAAGCTTCGTAGTTTCGCCCCCGGAATCGGCAGGTCGCTCTGTAGCAGGTGTAGGCGAGGAAAGTTGCTGTGTCGGGATGCAGTTCCCAGACAGGAATCTCTGTTTTTTCTTCCGAACGGAAGTTACTGGCGGCGATAGGTTCGAGTTGTGTCAGTTTGCCTTCGGGATAGTTTTTGAATATCTGGTAGTTCACTTGGCTGGTGCCTTGTTTCATATGTTCCTGGATGATTTCCTGCGAAGCTCCGGTCGCTTTGTCCATTTCGATAAGCGAGTCCATACGGAAACGGGCATAGCTGTAGAACAGGGAACTTTTGGAACCTACCTTCAGCATCATAGTCTCATCGATATGTTTGTCTTCATGGGCTGTGTCGCCGACAAAGGAGAGGTCGTACTGGGCGGTGAACAATACCTTGTCGATGGGTTTCGCCTTGAGCACTTCGCTCATGTTGTACACGCGGATATTGAATTGGGCCTGTACAGCCACGCATGCCAGTAAAAGAACTGCGGATAATAGGATTCGTTTCATAACTTTAATCGTCTTAGAGTGTTTGTCTGCTGCAAATGTAGCGGACGGCAAACCTCCGGGGCGAGTAAAGTTATTACTGAAATATTACGGTGGGGTTATTCCTGGCTATCCAAATCCTTTTCTATATCTTTTATAATAAGTAAGACGGTGCTTTTTAGAGGTGGGAGATGTTTCTTAATTGTAATGAATATCTTTTCCTCATCAACAGCAGAGTATTCGTGCGAAATGATATTACGCTGTCCTATCACCTTAACCCAAGGTACTTGGGGATATTTAGGTAGTAACTGTTTATTTGTTTTATCGTCTATTTTCTTGACGTATTCACCGATTGTCTGTAAGCGCATGACACAGGAATCAAATATGGTCATTCTCCAAGGTGTGGAAAGGAAGTCGTCCGGTGTTTGTATTTTATACATCGGTCGATAATTACATCAATAGCCTCGGCTATAAGATACAATCTGTCTGTAATTTCATCTTTATGCATAAATACCCTCCTTTAGTATCTTATCCAGTAACAGAGGCCTTAAACTTTTACGCAAGCGAATCAGGTCGATCGGGCAGCCACACCGTTTTTCCAAATCACTTTTCTCTGTTTGTTCTCCACGAGCAACTGATCCGAAGATGCCGATTTTGAGAATACCGTATTTATCGGCAAATTTGGATTTGAATTGTTTTAGCAAAGTAATATAATATCTGTATATCTTTCATGAAGAATCCTGTATATGGGATCAAAGATACATAAAAAACGGTGATTCCTATGTAAATAGTAGTTTTTTCCGTAAGTTTGTGCAAACTTCTTTCAAGTAAGGGGTTAAGTAGTCAAAAAGCACAAAATAATAAAGCAAACTTTCATAAATGAAGACTTTGGATAAACAGAAAAAGAACGTCCTTACCCTTTGCGGGGCGGCGATGGCATCGTTGCTTCTTTGGGGATGCGGCGGAACAAACCCTACGGCCGAATCTTTCGAACGGTCTGATTATTATACGCGTGGTATCGGACAGTATCCGGGCGACCCGAAGGAGGATTTCTCGCCTTCTCTGGCTCCGGATCCTTCCACTTACCGTAACATTGCCCGGTTGCGATCGGCTTTTGCCTCTTCCAGTCATGACTATAACCTGGTGGCGCAGTTGGCGACAGACGGCATCGTGACGGACGAGCAACCGCAGTATCTGAACTTGTCTACGCCCGATGGAGACGTTCCGAGACGCGAACGCGAATGGATGATCGACGAAGGGCCGTATTCACGGAATACTTTTCCCGGCGGAGATACCTATTTCCGGTTTACGCTGGCAAACTATAGCAAAGCGGCCGGCAAACTGTCGCTGGTAGGAACGGTCGTGTATGACGATAAAGTGTCGAAAGGCGGCTACGAGATCATCTGCCAGGGTTCCAATGACGGAAAGAACTGGACGGAAATCGGCAAACTGAGCGGTAGCGGTCTGCCCGGTCAGGCAGTCTCCGGACGGGTGGTGGTGACCGACCCGAACAAACAGACCGGTGAAACAACCATGCCGGTCCGCAAACTGAATGAAACGATTACTTTCAATTCCGAAAACGCTTACTCCGATTACCGCGTGCTGCTGAAGATGGCAGGCGCACACGATTGGGTGTTTACGGAAGCTAATTTCATGGATAAGGACGGTGGTTTAGTGGAAATGAAACCGTCCCAGTTCTTCAACAGTGTCTGGATGAGTGCTACTGGGGGTGAAGAATGGTTGTATGTGGATCTCGGCAGCATGTCGGAGTTCGATAAGGTCGTGTTGCACTGGATCAACAAAGCCGTCAAAGGAAAAGTGCAGGTGTCGGATGATGCCGTGCAGTGGAAAGATGCGGCCGAACTGCCGGGCGGTGACGGCCTGATAGATGAAATCGCATTGAACGGCAAGCAGAATGCCCGCTATGTGCGTGTCCTGATGCAAGAGCCGGCGAACGGTAGCCGTTATATCCTGAGCGAAGTGGAAGTAATGGGTAAAGGCGGATTAGTGGCTCAGCCTGTGGCTTCTCCTGCCGCTTCGAAGGGAAAGATCATCTTGTCCGGCGGCAACTGGGAGCTGCAACGTGCTTCTGAAGTGACGGCTTCGGGTGAAGAAATATCTACTCTGGGCTACAAGCCGGAGAACTGGATCGTGGCGACAGTGCCGGGAACGGTATTGAGCAGTTACAAGAATATCGGGGCAATCGCCGATCCGAACTATGCGGACAACCAGTTGCAGGTGTCCGAATCGTTCTTCTGGTCCAACTTCTGGTATCGTGACGAGTTCGAAGTGCCGGAAGGATTCAAGCAGGACCGCCTGTTCCTGAACTTCGACGGGATCAACTGGAAAGCGGATGTCTATCTGAACGGAAAGAAATTAGGCCGTATCGACGGCGCCTTTATGCGAGGCAAGTTCGATGTGACGGATCTGGTTGTTCCGGGTAAGAACGTGGTGGCTGTAGAGATCATCCGGAATAACCATATCGGGGCGATCAAGGAAAAGAACAAGCAGAGCACGGACTTCAACGGCGGAATCTTAGGGGCTGATAACCCGACCTTCCACGCGACGATCGGTTGGGACTGGATTCCGACGGTTCGCGGCCGCAATATCGGTATCTGGAACGATGTCTTCCTGACCTCAACCGGAAAGGTGACGGTTGCCGATCCGCTTGTTACGTCTGTCCTGCCGTTGCCCGATACGACTTCCGCTACGTTGACAGCCGAGGTGATCGTGAAGAACCACGATGCCAATACGGTAAACGGTACGTTGGAAGGCAAGGTAGGAGATATCACATTCCAGCAACTTGTTTCCCTGGCGGCGGGAGAAGAGAAGACAGTCGTTTTCGATGTCAAGGACTTCCCGCAACTGAAGATGGAAAACCCGCACTTGTGGTGGCCTAAAGGTTACGGCGCGCCGAACCTCTACGATGCCAACTTCACCTTCAAAGTGGATGATAAGGTTTCGGATGCGAAAGACTTCAAAGTCGGTATCCGCCAGATGACATTCAATGAGGACAATCATATTCTGAGCCTCTTTATCAATGGCCGTCGCTTTATCGGCCGGGGCGGTAACTGGGGCTTCGGTGAATCGAATTTGAACTATCGCGGTCGCGAATATGATATTGCTGTGGCTTACCATGCCGATATGAACTTTACGATGATGCGTAACTGGGTCGGCATGATCGGCGACGAGGAGCTTTATGAGGCTTGCGACCGCCACGGTATCATGATCTGGCAGGACTTCTGGCTGGCTAACCCGGCCGACGGACCCGATCCGTATTATCCGGAAATGTTTATCGCCAATGCGGAAGATTATGTGAAACGGATTCGCAGCCATGCGTCTATCGGCCTCTACTGCGGACGTAACGAAGGTTTTCCGCCCGAACAGATCGACAAGGCGTTGCGCCGTATCATCAAGGAAGACCATCCGGATATCCATTATATTTCCAGCTCGGCCGATGATGTGGTGAGCGGCCACGGCCCGTACCGTATGCTTCCGGCAAAAGAATATTTCACGCTGAAGACCGGCAACGATAAGTTCCATAGCGAACGAGGCATGCCGAACGTCATGACCTACGAAAGCATGCTCCGCACCTTCTCGCCGGAAGGAATCTGGCCGCAGGATAACGAATGGGGGATGCATGACTATACCCGCGAAGGGGCACAGGGCTGCACCTCTTTCAACGAGATCATCGCGAAAGGATATGGCGAACCGCAGAGTGCGAAAGAGTTTGCCGAACTGGCCCAGTGGGTGAACTACGACGGCCACCGCAGCCTGTTCGAGTCCAGAAGCCAGAACCGCAAAGGTCTGCTGATGTGGATGAGCCATTCCTGTTGGCCTTCAATGGTATGGCAGACGTATGATTATTATTTCGAGCCGACTGCCGCCTATTTTGCTATCAAGAAGGCTTCCGAGCCGCTGCATATCCAGTGGAATCCGGCAACGGACGAGGTAGAAGTGGTCAACTACAGCGCTGGCACGCATAAAGGTCTGACGGCAAAAGTACAGGTTCTGAATATGGATGCATCCGTAGCCTGGGAAAAAGAAGCGACTGTCGATAGCAATGAAGATACGACCGATAAGTGCATCAAGTTGGAATTCCCGGAGAACTTGTCGAAGGTCCATTTCATCAAGATGACGCTGACCGAAGATGGCAAAGTCGTTTCCGACAACTTCTATCACAGAAGTTTGGAAGAAAACAACTACCAGGATTTGTGCCAGTTGGCAAAGGTTGCTTTGCAGTCCGCAACAACCGTGGATAAAAATGCAGACGGAACCTGGAGTGCCGTGTCTGTTATCGAGAACAAGACGTCTACACCGGCTTTGATGATCCGCCTCAATGTTGTAGATGGTAAAGACGACCAGCAGATTCTACCGGTATTTTATTCCGACAACTATTTCTCTTTGCTTCCGGGTGAAAAGAAGGAAGTACGTATGAGCTGGAGAGATGAAGATACCAGAGGTAATGAAGGCAAGGTCTTAATTACCGGATATAACGTGGAATAATATTATAGGTCGGCGACGGAAGGCGTGCAAAGTACCTTTATTACGATCCTTTAGGCACAGATTTACACGGATAAATTTATTTTCTTTCCGTGTATCTGTGCCTAAATTATGCCTATTAGTAAGCAGAATTTTGTTTCGACACACCTCCTGTCATATTTTTTTCTTGATTATTACTAAAATATTACGCAGCCTGAAAAAGATCTATTTTTGTATAGGACTTATCGGGAAGCTCTTTACCTTTGCCGGAAAGAGTATCGGAAGTAGATGGGAAAGCGGATCAAACTGATTTATATATTATCGTTATTCTCAGCTTTAATGGCGATAAGCGTGCAGGCCTATTGGCTCTATAATCAGTATCGTTATGAAGTGGAGCGATATGCTGATGAAATTGCCGCCGATGTATTGCGTGTCGGAGATGAAGAGTTTGCCGAGCGCCGGAAAATGGCGATAGGTGATGATACTTCTTATATAATAGATCGTAGTTCGCGTACTCAATCCGGAACTTCCACTATCAGGAATGTGCAGACACAACTTTGTTTTGATTTTAAAACGGATGTCTTGGTCGATTCGATAATTGGCGGTCAACTGAATATGACAAAACTAAACCTCTCGTTTGATGCGACCTTACCGGAAGACAGCATTATTCATGGTGTGGAACGAAATGTCGTTAATTACTATATTCCTTTCCAGGTTGAACGTTTAGATAGTCTGCTTCGGGCGCGCTTGTCGCAATACGATTTCCAGATCGCTTTTTTGCCGGAAGGAGATACATTGAGCCGTTTCAATTCTTGGAAAATTTTACCGGAACATCTGTTCCCGCCTTGCTTGGGAGTTAAATACCGGTATGCTCCGTTGGAGCGGAAAGGGGTGATGATAGAAGTCGGTTTCCCGATAAACCCTCTTCTGAAGCGGATGGTGGGACAACTGATTTTGAGTCTGTTTCTGATCCTGTTGCTGCTTTCCTGCTTGGGTTTGCAAATTAATACGATACTTAAACAGTATAAGCTTGGCGAAATGCGTGAAAGTTTTGTTCATACGATGATTCATGAATTGAGACGTCCGGTACAGACTTTGAAAATGTGTGTCTCTTTCTTGAATGATAAAGAGATGCGCACGGATGAGGCTGCCTGCGACGGTATTGTCCAGGACGCCTTGTTTGAGCTGGACAATCTTTCCGCTTATCTGGAGAAACTGAAAAATATGGTGAGTGCCGACGGTAGTGCGACACTGCTGCATCCCATTCTGTTCAATTTGCAAGAGTTGGTTGAAAAGGTGATCCGTTTAGTTCATATTCCATCTGGAAAACAGGTTGCTTTTTCTACTGCTTTTCCACCTGATCTCCCATTGGTTACAGCTGATCCTGTGCATATTGCCAATATTCTGAGTAACCTGATAGAGAATGCGATTAAATATTCCGGCTCTGGAGTCAATATCCGCGTAGTCGTTATCCGGAATGACAAGCTGATAGAACTGACCGTAACTGATGATGGCGTTGGTATTTCTGCCGACGAACAGACGAAAGTCTTCGAGAAATTCTATCGCTCCGTCCATTTACCGGATAAGCAAATTCCTGGATTGGGACTGGGATTGAGTTATGTACGTCAGATAGCCGAAGCCCATCATGGGCAGGTCTCGCTTCGTAGTGAAGTGGGAAAGGGCACGGAAGTAACAGTAGGATTACCGATATAAAACGATATGGCGACACCATTAAAAATACTTTTTGCAGATGATGATCTGAAATATTCACTTCTTCTCAAACGTTTTCTTGAAAAAGAAGGGTATGATGTGGCTTATACCGGAAACGGGATGATGGTTCTCGAACAATTTCCGGTTGTTAAGCCTGATCTTGTCCTTTTGGATATCAATATGCCGGGTTTGAATGGTTTTGAGGTCGCAGAAAAGATACGGGAAAACGATCGCCATGTCCTGATCTTTTTCCTTTCCGACCGTTCGGACAAAAACGACCGCCTGAAAGGCTTCAGCCTCAAAGGAAATGACTATCTTGCCAAGCCTTTCTATCCGGAAGAGCTGCTGGCGCGGATCAAAGAGCGGTTTGAAGTGAATCCCGATGTGAAAGTCGAAGAAGAAATCTATCATTTCGCTAATACCGTGTTTGACTATTCCACAAATGAAATCCGTACAGGCAACAGCAAGACGTTGGTCACTTCCCGTCAGGCAGAAATTCTTCGTATCCTCGCCCGTAATCCAAATGTTGCGATCGACCGTGAAATCATCCTATCTGCTGTATGGGGAAATGTCTCTTATGCCAACTCCCTGGCTTTGAATGTGCAGGTCACTTATCTTCGCAAAGCCTTGCGTAACGACCCTTTGACCAGTATCGTTTCCCTTACAAAAAAAGGCTATATGCTGAAAGGATAAAAAAACTTGCTATCTTTGCGCAATTGAGAAGTATAGACAAATAAAAAAGCGTATGAGTTTCAGCGAAAAGTCTTGCCTGGTATTTGAACAGGCTACGAAGGCATATCATATCACCGATCATATAGATGCCACGGTACATAATCCTTATGAGGTGAAGAGTATAGAGTTCTATCTGTATTTGAAGAATTGGATTGATGCTGTGCAATGGCATATGGAAGATATTATCCGCAATCCGGCTATTGAGCCGACTGAAGGATTGGTGATCAAACGACGGATTGACAAATCCAATCAAGATCGTACGGATCTGGTTGAGTTAATTGACAGTTTCTTTTTGGATCAGTATAAAAATGTGAAAGTCTTACCGAATGCAACGATCAATACAGAGAGCCCAGCATGGGCGATTGATCGATTGTCCATCTTGATCCTGAAGATTTATCATATGCAACAGGAGGTAGATCGTTCGGATGCGACTCCTGAGCATAAGGGAAAATGTGAAGAAAAATTGCGCATACTTTTGGAACAAAAAAAGGATTTATGCGTGGCATTGGATCAGTTATTGGCAGATATCGGTGCTGGACGTAAATATATGAAAGTCTATAAACAAATGAAGATGTATAATGATCCGGCCTTGAACCCAGTATTGTACGGTAAAAAATAATGGCAAAGGTATTAGTAATACGACTCTCGGCTATAGGCGATGTCGCTATGACAGTGCCTGTCATTTATTCTGCCGCCAAAGCTAATCCGGAAGATTCCTTTACTGTTTTGACTCAAGCTTTTTTGATGCCCCTGTTTATGAATCGTCCACCTAATGTGGAGGTTATCGGTATTAATACAAAGGGGGCTGAAAAAGGGCTTATCGGGTTGTTGAAATTTATCTCGGCATTGTTGAAATTCGATTTTGATGTTATCTTGGATTTGCATAATGTGATCCGTACGATAATAATCTGTACTTTTTTCAGATTGAATGGTAAGCGTGTGTTTGTGTTGGATAAAGCGCGGAAAGAACGTAAAAGATTGACTGCAATTAAAGGCAAACGACTTTATCCTCTTCGTCCGGTTATAGTCCGTTATGCCGATGTGTTTCGGGCTGCTGGGTTGAACTATACAGAAACGTTTACATCTCTTTATGAAGAATTTCCTGCCGAATTGTCTGGAATGGCCTCCGTTGCTGGAATTAAAAAAGGCAAATGGATCGGTGTTGCTCCATTTGCCAAACACCGAGGTAAAATTTATCCAGTGGACGAAATGGAACAAGTCGTTGCCTGTTTGTCGAAATGTGAAGATTATACTGTTTTTTTGTTCGGAGGGCGAGGATATGAGGAGGCAATCCTTGAACAATGGGAGTTTCAATATCCACGTGTTAAAAGTGTTGTAGGTAAATATGCCTTGGATAATGAGTTGGCGTTAATCAGCCAATTGGATGTGCTATTGTGTATGGATTCTGCAAATATGCATTTTGCCTCTTTGGTAGGTACACGAGTGATTTCGATTTGGGGAGCGACGCATCCTTATGCCGGTTTTTATGGTTATCATCAAGATTCCGGTGATGTTATTCAGGAAAATTTACCTTGTCGGCCTTGTTCTGTATTTGGGCAGAAACCATGTTTGCGCGGTGATTGGGCGTGTATGACACTGATAACACCGGAGAGGATTGTTGAAAAGGTAAAGGCATCAATAAAATAGTAAAGAGAAAACTACGATATCATGAGGGTCTGTTATTTTTCAAAATGTTATAAAGAACTATATAGTGCGGGAAGTAAAGCAAAGACCGATATGGAACAGATTATGTGCGATTTAGGATATCGGAATATCGGGTTTCCTTGTCTCGTTTGTTCGAATAAGATACTTGGCTTTGTCATAACTTTGCTCAGTATGATTAAAGTTTGTTTTAAGTTAAGGTCAGGTGATATTTTGATTATACAATATCCTTTGAAAAAATATTATACGTTATTATGTAATATAGTGCATTATCGAGGAGCTAAAGTTATAACCTTGATTCACGATTTAGGCTCTTTCCGACGGAAAAGATTGACAGTCCTTCAAGAAATTGATCGTCTGCAGAATTCTGATTATTTAATAACATTGAATGATTCGATGTCTGCTTGGTTACAAACTAAGGGGTGTGAAGTCCCGAAAGGAGAACTGAAGATTTGGGATTATTTATCTCCAGCCATTGTCTTAAACAAAATAGAACCAGCTACTGACTATACGGTTGTTTATGCAGGCGCGTTTGGATATAATAAAAATCGTTTTTTATATGAGTTGGATCGTTTACCTCGTCAATGGCATCTGAGTGTGTATGGTAAAGGATTAGAAGCTGATAAGATTCTCAATAAAGAATATTTCTCATATAACGGCTTTTTGCCGGCAGATCAATTGATATCTTCGGTACAGGGTGATTTTGGCCTGGTTTGGGATGGAGATTCTTATGAAGCATGTACTGGCAACTATGGTGAATATTTACGATATAATAATCCTCATAAAGTCTCTTTGTATGTCCGTTGTCATCTTCCGCTTATCATTTGGGAGAAGGCTGCATTGGCTCCTTTCATAAAAGAGAAGGAAATAGGTATTTGCATAAATTCTTTGGAAGAACTGGATGGTAAATTGGAGAAATTGACGGTGGATGATTATTTTAAGATGAAATCTCGGGTGATTGAGATAAGTAACTTGTTGTCTGTAGGATATTTTTTTACTAAAGCCTTGGATGAGGCTGTTAAGTTTCTGACAAAATCGGATGTGGCAGATGAAGGTCGTAATTAATCCTAAATACAATTTTCTCACTGATTTTATTTATCATCTTCCTGGATGTTTTTTCAAGGACGGTGAGACTATATACCAAGGACGTAATATCCTTAAAAAGTACGATATACAAGGATATCGTTTGATAGTCAAGAGGTTTAAACGTCCTAATATAATAAACCAGATTGTATATTCTTTTTTTCGTATTGGAAAATAAGCGATGGAGAAATTACAGAATTCCCGTGTCGCCGTATTCGGAATCGGTGGT
>ENA-OPYH01001437-OPYH01001437.1-human-gut-metagenome-genome-assembly--contig:-NODE-1437-length-13488-cov-4.538971_pt1 | contig 13488 bp, 10 predicted proteins | sample MGYA00241254_ERZ501488 | MGnify/ENA primary metagenome ERZ501488 (study PRJEB25962, sample SAMEA2042660) | human gut metagenome | biome: human gut; feature: human-associated habitat; material: faeces...
CGTCTGATTACACGTTTTAAATGGGGAATGGTGGCTGAGCTGGAGAAACCTACCGTAGAACTCCGCAAGAACATTCTGCGCAACAAGATACACCGTGACGGCCTGCAGTTCCCCCAGGAAGTGATTGACTATATTGCAGAGAACGTGGGCGACAGTGTACGTGACCTGGAGGGCATCGTCATTTCCATTATGGCGCATTCCACCATATACAATAAAGAAATAGACCTGGAACTGACGCAACGTATCGTCCGCAAGGTAGTGAACAGCGAAAGCAAGGCAGTGACTGTCGATGAAATCATCAACACCGTATGCAAGCACTTCGGATTGGAAACTGCCACCATCCACACAAAATCCAGAAAGCGGGAAGTGGTGCAAGCACGACAAATAGCCATGTATTTAGCCAAAAACCATACAGACTTCTCTACTGCAAAAATCGGTGCGCTAATTGGACATAAAGACCATGCCACCGTATTGCATGCATGTAAAACCATCAAAGAACTGAAAGAGGTGGACAAATCATTCCGTGCGGAAATCGACGAGATTCAAGCCGCACTGAAAAAAGGATAAGAATAAAGGATAAGGGATTAAATGCAGCTAAGTATGCATTAGCTTAACCCCTTATCCCTTATCCCTTATCCCTTATCCCTAATCCTTAATTTTCAAAATCCCTGCTTTTTCATTATCTTCCAAAGATTCTCCGACATTGCCTCACTGTCTTTCTTCGTATAACGCACATCTGTAAAGACCTGCGCCAGCGTTTCCTTATTGTTCTCCAAGATGAACTGCTTGTTCTCAGGAAGCGATTCTTTATAGGCATACAACCGGTCAATGTCCTGAGGAGTATAATCATGATAAACCTCTTCGTGTACAATGGCCTCCAGCGGCAAACGGTCCACTTGTTCCGGCTGTTCGGCAGGCCATCCCACTGTGACTGTCGTGATGGGAAACACCAATTCCGGTAACTCCAACGCTTCGACAATCATCTGAGGGTTGTAAGTGGTAGTTCCCAGATAGCAAATGCCCAACCCCTTCTCCTCGGCAGCCACACAAAAAGTCTGTGCCACCAGCAAGGTATCGACAGCCCCCGTCACAAACCACTCAAAGTTGTTGTATCCCGGCTCAGCCTTACGTTGCTCACACCACTTGCTGAAGCGGCGCAAATCTATGCAGAAAGTAAGCACTACCGGCGCCGTCCGAACCATCGGCTGATTGAAATGTGCAGGCGCCAGTTTGGCTTTACGCTCTGCATCACGCGTCACAATCACACTATAAACCTGCATGTTCCCGACTGTAGAAGCCCGGAAAGAGGTTTCAAGCAAATCATTTAACAAATCAGCAGAAATATCCTTCTGCTGGTATTTTCGGATTGTTCTCCTTTGTTTCAAGCTTTCCATTCTTTCTTTTTTTGCAAAGATAATGTAATCCACGAACAATTCATTCAAGAGTTCACACTTTTTTTATCATCATATATCCGGAATAAAATACATCTTTTCAACAAGAAATGAACAATTATTATCTCTACGAGCAGATAAAAGTAACCTTATGTTCGACTAAACCGAGAACCTTTCAGCCCAACAAGTTGTTAATAAATTCCATTTTGGAAAACTTATTCGTTTACTCAAATCATTAAAACATTATAAACCAATAAATTAATAGCAATCAATAGAAAACTATATATCGGTTAATAAAAACATTCATTTTAATTTTGCCAAGTTGAAAAACATTCATAGCTTTGCAAATACATTTGTTAACGATAAGTACAACTTCTACAACTTTACTTATTTGTAACTAATCCTAAGAGATACAACATTGTGGAAAAGAAAAATTATTCTTATGACGAAGCCTACGGAGAATCTTTAAAATACTTCCAAGGCGACGAGTTGGCTGCCAGAGTTTGGGTAAACAAATATGCAGTCAAAGATTCTTTCGGAAATATTTACGAAAAGTCTCCGGAAGACATGCATTGGCGGATAGCCAATGAGGTAGCCCGCATTGAGGCCAAGTACCCCAATCCATTAAGTTCAGAGGAACTTTTCGGCTTACTCGACCACTTCAAGTACATTGTTCCGCAAGGAAGCCCGATGACCGGAATCGGGAACAACTATCAGGTAGCCTCTCTGTCCAACTGCTTTGTTATCGGTGTGGACGGCGAAGCGGATTCTTATGGTGCCATCTTCAAGATAGACGAAGAACAAGTACAGCTGATGAAACGCCGTGGCGGCGTGGGACACGACTTATCCCATATCCGTCCGAAAGGTTCACCGGTAAAGAACTCGGCACTGACCTCCACCGGCTTGGTTCCCTTCATGGAACGCTATTCAAACTCTACACGCGAAGTAGCTCAAGATGGACGCCGCGGCGCACTGATGCTCAGCGTATCCATCAAACACCCCGACTCGGAAGCCTTCATCGATGCCAAGATGACTGAGGGCAAAGTGACCGGAGCCAACGTTTCCGTAAAACTGACCGACGACTTCATGCAGGCCGCCATCGAAGGCAAACCATATACACAGCAATATCCGATTGACGCCACAGAGCCGGCATTTCAAAAAGACATTGACGCATCCGCATTATGGAAAAAGATTGTGCACAATGCATGGAAATCGGCAGAACCCGGTGTATTGTTCTGGGATACCATATTAAAGGAATCCGTGCCCGACTGCTATGCAGACCTGGGCTACCGTACCGTATCCACCAATCCATGCGGCGAAATTCCACTGTGCCCGTACGACTCCTGCCGTCTGCTCGCCATCAACCTTTACTCATACGTGGTCAATCCGTTCAAGCCGGACGCCTACTTTGACTTTGAGCTATTCAAGAAGCATGTAGCTTTGGCCCAACGCATCATGGACGATATCATCGACCTTGAACTGGAGAAGATAGAGCGCATCATGAGCAAGATAGATGCCGACCCCGAAAGTGAAGACGTGAAACATACAGAACGCGTTTTGTGGCAGAAGATTTACAAGAAAAGCGCCCAAGGCCGCCGTACCGGTGTAGGCATCACGGCAGAAGGCGACATGCTTGCCGCCCTGGGATTGCGTTATGGCACTGAAGAGGCAACCGAATTCTCGGAGCAAGTACACAAGACGGTGGCACTCAACGCCTATCGCTCCTCCATAGAAATGGCCAAAGAGCGCGGCGCATTCGAGGTATACGATACAGAACGCGAAAAGAACAACCCGTTCATCAACCGCCTGCGTGAAGCTGACCCGGAAATGTACGAGGAGATGAAGAAGTACGGACGCCGCAACATTGCCTGTCTGACCATCGCCCCGACCGGCACCACCAGCCTGATGACTCAAACCACCTCCGGTATCGAGCCCGTATTCCTGCCCGTGTACAAGCGCCGCCGCAAAGTGAATCCCAACGATACGAACGTCCATGTGGACTTCATCGACGAAACCGGAGATGCCTTTGAAGAATATATCGTGTTCCACCCCAAGTTCGTGACTTGGATGGAAGCACAAGGATACAACCCCGCCAAACGCTACACGCAGGAAGAAGTGGATGCCCTGGTAGAGAAATCACCTTATTATAAAGCAACCTCCAACGACGTGGACTGGCTGATGAAAGTCAAGATGCAGGGACGTATCCAAAAATGGGTGGACCACTCTATCAGCGTAACCATCAACCTGCCGAACGACGTAGACGAAGACCTCGTGAACCGTCTGTATGTAGAAGCATGGAAATCCGGCTGCAAGGGCTGTACGGTTTACCGCGACGGTTCGCGTTCCGGCGTGCTCATCTCTACCAAGAGTGACAAGAAGTCCGAACTTCCCCCGTGCAAACCGCCTACGGTCGTTGAAACACGTCCCAGAATATTGGATGCAGACGTTGTCCGCTTCCAGAACAACAAGGAGAAATGGGTGGCATTCGTCGGCTTGCTGGACAATCATCCCTACGAAATATTCACCGGTGTGCTGGATGATGATGAAGGCATCATCCTGCCGAAGAATGTGGTGTCGGGCCACATCATCAAGAATGTGGATGAGCACGGAAACAAGCGTTACGACTTCCAGTTCGAGAACAAGCGCGGATACAAAGTCACCATCGAGGGTCTGTCCGAGAAGTTCAACAAAGAGTATTGGAACTATGCCAAGCTGATTTCCGGTGTATTGCGCTACCGCATGCCTATCGAGCAGGTCATCAAGCTGGTAGGTTCACTGCAACTGGACAGCGAAAACATCAACACCTGGAAGAACGGTGTGGAACGCGCCCTGAAGAAATACATCCAGGACGGCACGGAAGCCAAAGGCAAGAAATGCCCCAACTGCGGTAACGAAACACTGGTTTACCAAGAAGGTTGCCTCATCTGCAAGACGTGCGGAGCTTCTCGCTGTGGATAATCCCACGGCAAGCACAAACGTTTGCATAGGAATTTAAATGACTTAGATAACGGTAGCTGCATGATTATGAGGAATAATTTCTATACTTGCATAATCATTGCAGCTATTGCTATTTCTAAATCTAATATAATATGACACTAATATTCAATATCGAGTATCGCACCAGCTGGGGTGAAGAAGTCAGAGTCCTGGGTTCCATCCCGGAACTTGGCAACAACCAGCCCAACAAAGCCACCCCCCTGCACACTGTAGACGGCATTCACTGGACCGCGGAAGTGGATATCCAGATTCCCGGTAATGGAAGCGTCGAATACAGTTACCACATCTATCGAGATGGCAGAACCATACGGACAGAGTGGAACAGCCTGCCACGCATCCTGCACGTTGCAGACAATCCGAAGAAAGTTTACCGCATAGAAGATTGTTGGAAGAATCTGCCCGAGCAGCAGTATTTTTATACATCCGCTTTCACAGAATCCCTGCTGGCGCATCGCGAACGCAGTGCCGCCCCGAAAAGCTACAAAAAGGGGTTGCTGATAAAGGCGTACGCCCCCTGCATAGACAGTGACCATTGCCTGGCACTCTGCGGAAACCAGAAGGCGCTGGGTGACTGGAACCCGGACAAAGCTGCCCTTATGAGCGACATCGACTTCCCCGAATGGCAGGTAGAAGTGGATGCCGGCAAAATCAGCTTCCCGCTGGAGTATAAATTCGTCCTTTACAACAAGAAAGAGCGCCGTGCCGTGGCCTGGGAGAACAATCCCAACCGCTATATGGCCGACCCGCAGATAGCCGCCAACGAAACGCTGGCTGTCGGCGACCGTTATGTATACTTCAATCTTCCTGCATGGAAAGGTTCCGGAGTAGCCGTACCCGTATTCTCCCTGCGCTCCGAGAAAAGCTTCGGTGTAGGCGATTTCGGCGACTTGAAGCGCATGATTGACTGGGCAGTTGCCACCAATCAGAAGGCGGTGCAGATTCTGCCCATCAACGACACTACCATGACGCATACCTGGACAGACTCCTACCCTTACAGTAGCATCTCCATCTATGCCTTCCATCCCATGTACGCCGACCTGAAGCAGTTGGGCAGCTTGAAGGACAAGAAGGTGATGGCCGAATTCAACAAACGCCAGAAGGAACTGAATGCCCTGCCCGCCGTGGACTACGAAGCTGTGAACAAGACAAAGTGGGAATACTTCCACCTCATCTTCAAGCAGGAAGGGGAAAAGGTGCTGGCATCGGATGCTTTCCGTAATTTCTACGAAGCCAACAAGGAATGGTTGCAGCCATATGCCGTCTTCAGCTACCTGCGTGATGCCTACAAGACCCCGAATTTCCGCGAGTGGCCCAAGTATGCCACCTACGATGCCAAGGAGATAGAGACATTGTGCCGGCCGGACTCCGCCGACTATCCGCACATAGCCATCTATTATTACATCCAGTTCAACCTGCACCGGCAACTGCTTGCCGCCACGGAGCATGCGCGCGCCAACGGCGTAGTGCTGAAAGGCGACATCCCCATCGGCATCAGCCGCAACAGTGTGGAAGCCTGGAAAGAGTCCCACTACTTCAACCTGAACGGACAAGCCGGTGCACCGCCCGACGACTTCTCCGTGAACGGACAGAACTGGGGCCTCCCCACCTACAACTGGGATGTCATGGAAAAAGACGGTTATGCCTGGTGGATGAAACGTTTCCACAAAATGGCAGAATACTTCGATGCCTACCGCATAGACCACATCCTCGGCTTCTTCCGCATTTGGGAGATACCGATGCACGCCGTACACGGGCTGTTGGGACAATTCGTCCCCGCCCTGCCCATGACGCGCGAGGAGATAGAAAGCTACGGGCTGGCATTCCGCGAAGACTTCTTCCTAAAGCCCTATATCCATGAGTACTTCCTCGGACAAATCTTCGGCCCGCATACAGACTATGTGAAACAGACCTTCATAGAGCCGACAGACACGTGGGAGGTTTACCGCATGCGTCCCGAGTTCGACACCCAGCGCAAGGTGGAAGCCTACTTTGCCGGAAAAACGGACGATGACAGCATCTGGATTCGTGACGGGCTTTACGCCCTTATCAGCGATGTGCTGTTCGTGCCCGACCGCAACAATCCGCACGAATACCATCCGCGCATCGGCGTGCAGCACGACTACATCTACCGCGCACTGAACGATTGGGAAAAGGCTGCCTTCAACCGGCTGTATGACCAGTACTACTATCACCGCCACAACGACTTCTGGGGACAGCAAGCCATGAAGAAACTGCCGCAACTGACACAGTCCACGCGCATGCTGGTATGCGGTGAGGACTTAGGCATGATTCCCGATTGCGTGGCATGGGTGATGAACGACCTGCGTATCCTTTCCCTGGAGATACAACGTATGCCGAAAGACCCGAAACAAGAATTCGGCCACACAGACTGGTATCCATACCGTTCGGTCTGCACCATCTCCACGCACGACATGTCTACCCTGCGCGGCTGGTGGGAAGAAGACTTCCAACAGACGCAGCGTTACTACAACACCATGCTCGGGCACTACGGTGCCGCACCGGCAACGGCCACGCCGGAGCTCTGCGAAGAAGTGGTTCGCAATCACCTCCATAGCAACTCCATCCTCTGCATCCTCTCCCTGCAAGACTGGATGTCCATGGACGGCAAATGGCGCAACCCGAACGTGCAGGAAGAACGCATCAATATTCCTGCCAACCCGCGGCACTACTGGCGCTGGCGCATGCACCTGACACTGGAACAACTGATGAAGGCAGAAAGCCTGAACGAGAAAATAAGGAGCATGATAGAAAGCACCGGAAGATAAGAAAGGATTCTTAACAAAGGGTTATTTTAGGCACGGATTACATGGACAATCACGGATAATATTGAAAGCAACCGTGATAACCCGTATAATTCCGTGCCTAAAATAGTTCGATAAGTTTATTCCGACCCTCACATAATTGTATTCTATAAAAAACAATTTCGCGCTATTTTTATATTTTACAGAATACAATCCACAGCCTGAATCGTAATAACCGGATACTGATTTGCCCGTACCACAAAATATCAGTAAGTTTGCAGAAAACAATCTACAAGTAATGACCAGTTATATTTTCCTTGACACGCTTCGCTTCTTCGCCCATCACGGCGTGGGCGAACAAGAAACCGTGGTAGGCAATGAGTTTACCGTCAGCCTGCGCCTGCAAGTTGATATCCGGCGTGCGGCAGAAACGGACGACGTAGCCGACACCGTGAGCTATGCCGATGTACATACAGCTGTGAAGGCAGAGATGGACATTCCTTCCAAACTATTGGAACATGTATGCGGGCGAATTATAAACCGATTGTTCCACGACTTCCCACAGATAGAGGAAATAACCCTCAAGCTGGCAAAGCGCAATCCACCGATGGGCGCGGATATAGAGGCTGCAGGAGTGGAAATATGCCAACGCCGCGGAGAATGACAGATTGCCGAATCACCCCATTCACTATTGATACACAGACACTTCCCACTGCAAAGACACTGCATGCTTTTTGCAGTGGCGCTGCACATATATTTGCAGTAGTACTGCAATAGCTTTGCAGTGACGCTGCAACAGATATGCAGTAGCACTGCAAAATGTATACAGAAGTTCTGCAGTGAGCATGCAGCAACTTTTCTGCCGTAGAATACAACCATTGATACCAATATTCCGTACCTTTGCCCCATCATCAACAAAAAGTCAATGAGAAACGCTATACAACGACTGGCATTACTCCCCATCGTCGCTCTCTTCCTGCTACCGGCCGCTTGCTATCAAATACAGCTCCGAGTTTCATTGGAGAAATGCCCTCTACCTGCCCACCCCTTACGACTTTACAAACCCATACAACTATGCAGACTTCAGAAGGAATGAACTATTGAAAATAAACCTCACAGAGTTCCGCTTCCCCTACCAATACCTCAACGACATAGAATGGGCAGATTCACCAACACCATTATTGTGCAACTCTATGACTTCAAACGGCAAGGGTGGGCTATCGCACCAGTGTGGGCTGTCCATGAACGAAGGGTAGCGATAGATTAAGAATGCCCAGTAGAACCGAGTTTCATCCTTATTTTTGCCGTTTCCGCTTCTTTGCCGATTCCACCGCTTCGGCCACCACCGGCTTATTTGCAAACCGCTTGGTGTAGTTGCTGTAATCGGGAACAGTGCGTTCATACGTCGGGTCGACAAACAACGGGCTGGAAATGATATGGTCTGCCGTACTGCGGTTGCAGCAGAACACGATGTTCTCCACACCGGCAAGGCGGGTCAACGCCTTCACATCCGTATCGTGCGGCTGAAGGGTCATCGGGTCGGTGAAAAAGAAAAGATAGTCAATCTCTCCGTCCACAATGCGCGAGCCCATCTGCTGGTCACCGCCCAAAGGACCGGATTTAAGGATAGTGAAATCCCACTCCACATCAGGATGTTTCTCCCGGAGGGCTTCGAGGATAAGGGTACCCGTGGTGCCCGTACAATAGAATTTATGCCCCATCAGCAATTCCGAGTTCCACAGTACCCACTCGATGAGGTCTTTCTTCATGGCGTCGTGTGCCACTAATCCGATTTTTCTAACTAGTTTTTCCATAATTCAAAACCTTTAATAGATTGAACAATTATAAAAGGCAACAGTTCCTACAATTGGGAAAAGAATTTCTTTCCATGCAGATAAAACTGCGCCAATATACTGTTTTTTGTCCGTTCCGGTATTACGGCAAGCGTAGTTTTTTTCAGATTCTCTTTGCGGGACGCTGCCAATGAAGTGCGGAGGGAGTGGTAGGCACGGCGCGCACGGAATACGGCCAAAGCATTGGGTAACTGGCCTTTCAGCATGAAACTGAACGCAGCCACATAATCGAGCACCGCACGTACACGCATCACGGACGCCAAGTCCTCCTGCGGCAGATTCTTATAAAGCATGACAAGGTTATTACGAAAATTGAGGAAGGTCTTGCGCGGATTCTCCTTCTTCAAAGTGGCCCCTCCCACATGAAATACCACACTCTGCGGTATACATGCCAACTGTCTGCCACGGGCACGAAGCCGCCAACATAAATCTATCTCCTCCATGTGGGCAAAAAAACGTCCGTCCAGCCCACCCGCTTCCCGGTAGTCTGCCAGACGGATGAACAGAGCCGCCCCCGTAGCCCAGAAAATGGGTATCACCGTGTCGTATTGCCCCTTGTCCTCTTCTACCACGCCCATAATACGGCCGCGGCAGAAGGGATAGCCATAGCGGTCGATGAAACCTCCCGCAGCTCCGGCATATTCAAACTGCCCCTTGTTACGCCAACTGCGTATCTTCGGCTGGCAAGCGGCCGTCTCCGGATAGGCATCCATATACTCTGCCAACGGGACAAGCCAGTGCTCGGTGACCTCTACATCGGAGTTGAGCAGCACTACATATTCTGCCTCCACCTGCTTCAATGCCAGATTGTATCCGTCGGCAAAACCGTGGTTCTCTTCCAGCAGAATCAAGTGCACAGAAGGAAACTCGCGACGGAGCATTGCCACGGAAGCATCCGTAGAGCCATTGTCCGCCACATACACCACAGCACCATCCACCTCCGAAAAACGCACAACAGAGGGAAGGAAGGAACGGAGCATATCACATCCGTTCCAATTCAATATGACAACAGCAATCTTATCCATGTTGCACAGATTCTTTTCGTTTATTTTTCCAGCGTTTATGAGACCAGAACCAATAAGCCGGTTCGCGCCGGATGGTCTGCTCCAAACGACGGGCGAAGCACTCGGTTATCTCGCCATCTGCCGTCTGCTTGGGAGTTTCGGTAACCAAATCGAAGAGCACTTTGCAATATCCCCTGGATGTCCGTTCCAATTCACAATAAAAGACGGGGAAGTCCATCAGCTTGGCAATGCGCTCGGCGCCATCCATGAACACGGTGTCCTGATTCAAGAAAGTGGTCCAATAATGGGCCTCGCTGCGGTTGGGCGACTGGTCCGTAATCAGGCCGATGGCTATCTGCCTGCCTTCACGGCGAAGCTTTATCACTTCGCGTGCCGTGGAATGTTTCGCCACATTGTATCCTCCGAACCGGGCGCGGATATGCTTAAACATCTCGTCCAGATACTTATTGCTTAGCGGTTTGTACACCTGCACCGGGATGTCGCCCGGACGCATGATGGCCCCCATGCCTATAATCCACTCAAAATTGGCATAATGGGGAATCAACAGTACAATGCCTCCATGCTTCTCTATCATGGCAAGGTATTCTTCCTTATTATCATACTTCATCCGGCGGCAGAGCTCCTCGAAAGACATGCGCAGCATCTTCACCTCTTCCAGCATATAGTCGCAGATATAATGGTAGAACTTGCGCTCTATCTCCATCAATTCGGTTTCCGACTTCTCCGGAAAGGAATTGCGAAGGTTGCGGCGAACGACTTTCTTCCGATAATGCACGACGTGGCGCATCAGGAAGTACAGCCCGTCAGACAATGCATAAAGCGCCCGGAAAGGCAGAAGTGCCACAAGCCACATGCCCGCATAAGTCAGCCAATAGACAATTTTTGATTTCACTTCGTCAGTTATGAGTTATAAGTTATGAGTTATTTGTTGCAAAGGCGGCATTCCTCATTCCATTGCTCCCAAGAGTGCGGTGCCGTCGGCATTGAAATCGCCCAGGCGCACAGACACGAGCTGGTTGTCCAAGGCAGCATCATGAGGGACTTCCACACGGATATAATTGGGAGTGAAGCCGTGCATCGGCAGTCCGGGTTTGGGACGTTCCAGCAACACCGGCATCGTCTGCCCGATATGGCGCGCATAAAAAGCACGGGTCTTTTCGTCCGAAAGCTCCAGCAATTGCTGGCTCCTGCGGTGCTTTTCTTCGGGTGCCACCACGTGGTCTATCTTCAAGGCTTGCGTGCCGGGACGCTCCGAATAGCTGAAGACATGGAGCTGCGTCACGTCCAGGCTCTTGATAAACTCATAAGCCTGCCCGAAATACTCCTCCGTCTCTCCACGGGTACCCACAATCACGTCTACCCCTATAAAGGAATCGGGCATCACTTCCTTTATCTTCTTTATCTTCGAGGCAAACAAGGCGGTATCGTAACGGCGTCGCATCAGCTTCAGCACCTCGTCACTGCCCGACTGCAGCGGTATATGGAAATGAGGCATGAAACGCCGGGAACGGGACACGTATTCTATGATTTCATCTGTCAGCAGATTCGGCTCGATGGAGGATATGCGGTAACGCTCAATGCCTTCCACCTCGTCCCCACAAATGCTGGGACCCGGCCCGATACCGGGGGGACAGGTACTCCCAGTTCACCCATGGGGGATTTCCCATGACTATATCTGCTTTTTGATGGAAGAACGCCCAGATACGGTTCAGCAAAATACCGGCCAAAAGAAGCCGCCCATTCGGGGGCAGAGAGGTGAGCAGACCGCGTGCTTCCGGCATGGAAAGAAATTCCTCCGGATCGGGGCGCATTTCCACTGCCTGACGGCAGAGCCAGAGCGATCAGATCGCCACGCTGGATCTGGCCCTTTACCCCAATTCCGGAGCCGAGAAGCTCTTCCTGCAGGACCTCTACGCCGCCCTGCACGCACCCGGGGAGATCCTTGCCTTTGAGCACTACGAGAGCTGTTATCCCGGCTTTCTGAAGACCCTGTCTGATCTGGCCGTCAAGGGCAGTGCGCCGCTTTCCAGCCGGTATCTGGTGAACAAAGAGGGCATTCTGGTGGAAGCCGGCACGGCCCTTGCCCCCGGCGCAGTGAGCCGCATCGACCCCTGCGGCAAGTACCTGATCTTCTTCTCCCGCAAGGGGCGGGAGGCGCTGGCGGATAAATTCGGCGCGTCCTTTGTGGCGGCGGTAGGGGATGTGTGCCAGACCGCCCCCTTCACCCCGGAAGCACTGGCGGCGCTGGCGGCGCAGCAGCTGAACGCGCTGGCGCAGCGGGTGAACAGCCGTCTGGGGCTGACCCTTGCCGCCGGGGCGGATGTGCGGGACTATGTGGCGGCGCAGTGCTCTAAAGAAAAGGGCGCAGAGGGGCTGGCAGACTGCTGCGAGCGGATCTTCCGCGCCCTGAGCGAGTACTGCTTGCAGACCGATGCAAAACTGTCCGGCACGGTGGCGCTGACCGCCGCGCCCGAAGGACTGCAATTTGCGCTGAACGGTGCCGCCCCGGCAGACCTGTTCAGCCTGCTTCCGGCGGCCTACACCGGCGCGGTGGAGCAGATCCGCGCCGAGCTGGATGCGCTGGTGGGGCTTGCCCCGGTCAAGGAGTATGTGTTTGGTCTGGCAGACAATTTACAGGTGCAGCAGCGCCGCGCAGCGGCGGGCTTCAAGACCGCAAGCCTGTCCATGCACATGATCTTTACCGGCAACCCCGGCACCGGCAAGACCACCATTGCCCGGCTGGTGGCAAAGTACCTCAAGGCCATCGGCGCGCTGAAGGGCGGTCAGCTGGTGGAAGTGACCCGTGCCGACCTTGTGGGCCGCTACACCGGCCACACCGCCCCGCTGACAAACAGCGTCATCGAGAGTGCCCTCGGCGGTGTGCTGTTTATCGATGAAGCCTACAGCCTCTACCGCGGCGAGCAGGACAGCTTTGGGCTCGAAGCCATCGACACCCTTGTGAAGGGCATGGAGGACCACCGGGACGAGCTGGTGGTCGTTCTGGCGGGCTACACCAAGGAGATGGAGGTGTTCCTTACTGCCAACAGCGGTCTTGCCAGCCGCTTCCCCAACAAGATCGAGTTCCCGGACTACACGGCAGACGAGCTGCTGGACATCACCAACGTGCTGGCAAAGGGCAAGGGCTACCGCCTTGCCGAGGGCTGTACCTTCCCGCTTTTGGGCTACTACAAGCGCCGTCAGGCGCTGGACAGCCGCACCGCCGGCAACGGCCGTCTTGCCCGCAACACGCTGGAAAAGGCCATCTTCCACCAGAGCCGCCGCCTTGTGGCAGAGCCGGACGCGGAGCTGGACCTGATTTTGCCCAGCGATCTGGAATTTGAGGAGTGAGAGATTCAGAATGGCCTCCGCTTCGCTCTGGCCATGCTCAGCGGAAGAATTATTTATAGGAACAGCAAACCCCGGCAGGCTGCGGCCTGCCGGGGTTTGCATTTTTCACGGA
>ENA-OPYH01001458-OPYH01001458.1-human-gut-metagenome-genome-assembly--contig:-NODE-1458-length-13400-cov-14.361109_pt1 | contig 13400 bp, 11 predicted proteins | sample MGYA00241254_ERZ501488 | MGnify/ENA primary metagenome ERZ501488 (study PRJEB25962, sample SAMEA2042660) | human gut metagenome | biome: human gut; feature: human-associated habitat; material: faeces...
CTATTACTGCTGTATCAGGTGGGCAACAAACTTTGGAAGGTGCAGATGTGATGATTTATATCATGGATCAGGTTATTATAACCTCTGCACCAGTGTTGACGGGTACAAAACCAATTACTATGGAAATGCGTCAAGATTATACAGTAACTCAATGGTCACTTGAAATGCGTATTAATATGAGCGAACTTGGGGATGGGGTGACTCCTGGAGTTGGTTATCCTGGTCCTCCTAGCTATCAGAATCAAGCAATATTTTCTGCAGGTCCAGGTAATGGTATCGCAGAAGATGGTGAAATTTATATCCGTTTTGGTGATGGCCCGATTCCTGGTAATATTTTGCAGATAAAAACACAAGGTACTCAAGTAAATGCTGCTACTAAGTTTAAAAATAATCAATGGTATCATTTAGCATTTGTTTGTGATGGACAGCCGTAGCAGCCGGCGTGTTACTTGCCTGGAATATATAAGAGCGGGCGTTGTGGCGCAACCAGTTGATTACGTCCTTGTCACCTGCCACGAAACCACCGATAGAAGCCAGTGATTTACTGAATGTACCCATAATCAGGTCGATGTCTTCCGTTACGCCGAAATGGTCGCACACGCCTCGTCCCTGTCTTCCGAAGACACCCAGACCATGTGCTTCATCCACGTAGATGCTGGCATTGTATTTCTTCTTCAGGCGGACGATTTCCGGCAAGTTGGCCAAATCACCTTCCATAGAGAACACGCTATCCACCACAATCAGTTTGATAGCATCCGGTTCACACTTCTGGAGCTCTTTTTCCAGGGCATCCATATCGTTGTGTTTATACTTCAGCTGGGTAGCAAAAGAAAGACGACGTCCGTCCACGATAGAAGCATGGTCACGGTCATCACAAATGATGTAATCGCCACGTCCGGCCAACTGAGGAATCACACCTTCATTAACCGTAAATCCGGTAGAGAAACACAGTGCTTCATCTTTACCGACGAATTCTGCAAGTTCTTTTTCAAGTTCTACATGAATATCCAGCGTTCCATTCAACAGACGAGAACCCGCGCATCCTGTACCATATTTACGAGTAGCAGCAATAGCCGCGTCGATGATTCTCTGATCATGAGTCAGACCCATATAGGAATTTGAGCCGAACATCAATACTTTCTTTCCGTCCATCATTACCTCTGTATCCTGGGCACTGTCTATTTCACGAAAGTACGGATAGACACCTCTTTCCATGTACATCTGAGGTACTCTGAATTTACTTAATTTTTCTTGTAATAATCCCATATTCTAATATCTGGTAAGCATCCCAGCTTACATTAAACTTCATTACTTGTGCAACCGTTTCGTTACATCATTTTCATTAAGAACGTGCAAAGATACAAAAAACTCAAAATTCCGATACGAATCCCTGAAAAAAAATAACAAGAGTATCAATTATAGGGGCAATTTGCCCTAAACTATGAAAGATAATATTATTTTTGTACTCCCAAATTTTAAGGAAACAGGTTTATGGAGACAAAAAAGCGAATCACCTTTGTGGTAAACCCCATATCCGGCACTCACGGAAAGGAATTCATCCTACGACTTATTGAAAAAGAACTGGACCATTCTATATATGACTATTCTATCCGGAAAACGGAATATGCAGGTCATGCTTCCGAGATAGCCGCACAAGCCGCTGCTGAACATACAGACATTGTAGTAGCCATCGGCGGAGACGGTACCATCAATGAGATAGGACGGGCGCTTATCCATACCAATACCGCAATGGGGATTATTCCATGCGGTTCGGGCAACGGACTGGCACGCCATCTTCATATTCCTATGGAGCCGAAGGGAGCCATCAATGTGCTCAATGCCGGAAATATCAAAACAATAGATTACGGTATCATTGACAATCACCCATTCTTCTGTACATGCGGAGTGGGATTCGATGCCTTCGTGAGCCTGAAATTTGCTGATTCCGGGAAAAGAGGTCTGCTGACTTACCTGGAAAATACACTGCACGAAAGCCTGACGTATGAACCGGAGACGTACGAAATAGAGAACTCTACGGGTACCGTCCGCTACAAAGCATTCCTGATAGCCTGTGCCAATGCATCGCAATATGGCAACAATGCCTACATCGCCCCGCAAGCCTCGCTGACCGACGGCATGATGGACATCACAGTGCTGGAACCGTTTACCGTACTGGATGTGCCTTCTCTTTCTTTCCAGTTGTTCAACCGGACACTTGACCAGAACAGCCGTATCAAAACGATGAAGGACAAGAGCATCATCATACACCGTGCGCAGGAGGGAGTGTTCCATTTTGACGGAGACCCGATGATGGGCGGGAAAGACCTGAAGGTGGAAATCATTCACCAAGGGCTACACGTCATCGCACCGATACGTCCCAAGCAGATGCCTTCCCCCCCGCTGAACATTCTCCAGCACTTTACCGACTTTATCGGACGACGTCCCATCACTTCGGCCATCGCCCAGAAACACAAGCAACTCCTGATGCTGAACCATCACATTCTGAGACGCTTGTCGAAAAAATAATCATTTCATCTTACAAGGCCAGATAGAAATCTCTGGCCAGTTCACTAAACTCCGGTGTATAGACATGACGTTCCGTCTCGATGGAAAGGTGCGTGATTTCCGTCTGTGTACAAGGATATTTCACGAATGCCATCAGCACACGCTTGGCGGGCAATTCCTGGCGGGGATGTACCCAGGTCTGACGTGAAAGATGCAAACCTTTTCCGAGGGCCAAGGCTACAAAATCGGCCGAGGCCATAGCCGGAAGCACCACTGAAAAACTACCTTTTTCGGACAACAAGACCGATACTTTCGATAGCAAGGCGTCAAAGTCCAATTCATCGGTATGCCGGGCCATATTTCTCTGCGCCTGAGGGCATTTCACAGACTCTACAAAGTACGGAGGATTCGACACGATAGCGTCAAAATACCCGTTCCATTCTTCCGGCGCCTTCCGGATATCAAGCCGTTTCACCTCCATCCGGTCAGACCAAGGTGTACGGGCCACGTTTTCACGAGCCTGCTCCACGGCCGCTTCGTCAATATCGACGGCGGTTACAAAGGCATCCGGATTCCGCTGGGCCAGCATCAGAGCAATCAGTCCGCTTCCGGTACCAATGTCAAGCATCCTCCCTGCCCCGTCCACTTGCGCCCATGCGCCGACCAGCACCCCGTCGGTGCCTACCTTCATGGCACATTTATCATGAAAAACTACAAATTGCTTGAATTGAAAATATGGATTTGGCATAACTTATATCTAAAAATTTACGCCAAAATTAGTGAAATCCCCATAGAAAACGCTTCAACCTGCCATTATTTTACATAATAAAAGAGGTATTTGACACAAATAGTTTCCAAATTACATGCGGAATGATTAACTTTGTGCCGTTTTTGAGTAATAAAAAAGCTTCTTAATTCAGAAGAGAAAACAAATATGGTAAAAAAGACAAAAAACAACGAGATTCTGGTAAGTGCAGAAGGTAATGACATTCCGATGATGGCAGAAATTGAAACGCTTCCGGTGGACAATGCAACGGATGACCTCACGGGAGAACTGCCCGTCATGCCCCTGCGCAACCTTATGATATTTCCCTCTATTGTCATGCCCGTCAGCGTAGGCCGGCAACCCACATTGAAATTAGTCAACCAGGCACTTCAGAGCAAAGAGCCGATTATCATTACCACGCAGAAGGTGAGTGAAGTAGACTCGCCCAAGCAGAAGGATTTGTTTCCCATTGCGGTAATCGGTAAGGTGCTCCGGGTGTTTGAGATGCCGGGTGGAACCATTACAGCCATCCTTCAGGCTACGGGTCCGAAAGTGCAGTTGGAGGAAATCACTTCTACCCGTCCCTTCCTGAAGGGTAAGGTTTCGGTGATTGAAGAGGATATGAAGGACGAGAAATCCGATGAGTTCAAGACACTGATAGACACTTGCAAGGAGTTGAGTGCCAAGGTAATTGAACTGTCCGATGAAATTTCGCCCGATACTTCTTTCGCCTTGAAGAACCTGGATAACAACGAGGTGCTGGTCAACTTCATTTCCGGCAATTTCCCCTTCCCTATCAACGAGAAGTACGAATTGCTTCAAACGAACAACCTGAAAGACCGGTTGTACCGCCTTATCCAGTTGCTGAACAAACATATCCAGCTGGCCACCCTGAAACAGAACATCCAGATGCGTACGCGCGAGGAACTCGACCGCCAGCAACGTGAGTACTTCCTCCAGCAACAAATCAAGAACATTCAGGATGAGCTGGGCAACGGACAGGATGACGAGATTGACGAACTGCGCAAGAAGGGAGAAAAGAAACGCTGGAAACCGGAAGTAAAAGAGACTTTCGAGCGTGAATTGTCCAAACTGGAACGTATCAACCCGCAATCGCCCGACTATAACGTGCAACTGACTTATCTTCAGACATTACTCTCACTTCCGTGGGGTGTGTATACACAGGATGTCATCGACATACCGAATGCCAAGAAGATACTCGACAAGGAGCACTACGGACTGGAGAAGGTGAAAGAACGTATTCTGGAACATTTGGCCGTGCTGAAGCTGAAAGGTGACCTGAAGTCACCGATTATCTGCCTCTACGGTCCTCCGGGAGTAGGAAAGACTTCTCTGGGACGTTCCATTGCCACGGCCCTGAAACGGAAATACGTACGTATGTCACTGGGTGGCGTGCACGATGAAGCCGAAATCCGCGGTCACCGCAAGACGTACATCGGTGCCATGCCGGGACGTATCATCAAGAGCCTGATCAAAGCGGAAACGTCGAATCCGGTCATCATCCTGGATGAGATTGATAAGTTGAGTAGCGATAGCCATGGCGACCCGAGCTCGGCCATGCTGGAAGTGCTCGACCCGGAACAGAACAACACGTTCCACGACAATTACGTTGACATTGACTACGACTTGTCGAACATCATGTTCATCGCTACGGCCAACAACCTGGGCACCATCCCATCTCCGTTGCTCGACCGTATGGAGCTGATTGAAGTGAGCGGTTACATCACCGAAGAGAAGATTGAAATCGCCCGCCGTCACCTCATCCCGAAAGAGATGGAGAAGAACGGACTGAAGAAGGAACACGTAAAGTTCAGCAAGGCGGCCATTGAATACATCATCGAGAACTATACCCGTGAAAGCGGCGTGCGTGAGCTGGAAAAGAAAATCAGCAAGGTGATGCGTAAAATCGCACTGGAAATTGCCAGCAATGAGTTTACCGGCACACATGAGCTGAAGCCGAAAGACATCGAAAAGTTCCTCGGCGCACAAGAATATTCCCGCGACAAATACCAAGGCAACGAATATGCCGGCGTAGTGACGGGACTGGCCTGGACGGCCGTAGGCGGTGAGATTCTGTTCGTAGAAACCAGCCTGAGCCGTGGTAAGGGACAACTGACCCTGACCGGTAACCTGGGCTCGGTAATGAAGGAATCGGCCATGCTGGCATTGGAGTACCTGAAAGCGCATAGCCACCTGCTGGATTTGCCCGAAGGTATCTTCGATAACTGGAACATCCATATCCACGTGCCGGAAGGAGCTATTCCGAAAGACGGACCTTCTGCCGGTATCACCATGGTTACTTCATTGGCTTCTGCGCTTACCCAGCGCAAGGTGAAAGCCAACCTGGCCATGACGGGCGAAATCACCCTTCGTGGAAAGGTACTTCCCGTAGGCGGTATCCGGGAGAAAATCCTGGCGGCCAAACGTGCCGGCATCAAGGATATCATCCTGTGCGAGGAGAACCGCAAGGACATCAATGAAATCCAGTCGATGTACCTCACCGGAATGACTTTCCACTACGTGAAGGACATCAAGGAGGTGCTCCGCCTGGCGCTGACCGACGAGAAGGTGGCCGATGCCATCGACTTTACCATCAAAGAAGATAAAAACAAAGAAAAACCTGCACAATGAAATTTGAATTACAATATACGGACCCCAAATCGAATGCCCGTGCCGGTCTGATTACAACAGACCACGGGCAGATTGAGACCCCTATCTTCATGCCGGTGGGCACACTGGGTACGGTGAAAGGCGTGCATCTTCACGAACTGAAGAACGACATCAAGGCTCAGATTATCCTGGGAAACACGTACCACCTCTACCTGCGCCCCGGACTGGACATCATCGAGGGGGCTGGTGGACTCCATAAGTTCAACGGATTCGACCGTCCGATGCTGACCGATAGCGGCGGCTTCCAGGTATTCTCTCTTTCCGGCATCCGCAAGTTACGCGAAGAGGGCGTGGAATTCTGCTCGCACATCGACGGCTCGAAGCACTTGTTCACTCCCGAACGGGTGATGGACATCGAGCGTACCATCGGTGCCGACATCATGATGGCCTTCGACGAGTGCGCTCCCGGTACTTCCGACTACAACTATGCCAAGAAGTCCATGGAGCTGACTCACCGCTGGCTGGACAGATGTTGTGCCCGCTTCAACGAAACGGAGCCCAAGTACGGCTACAACCAGTCGCTTTTCCCCATCGTGCAGGGATGCGTATATCCTGACTTGCGTCGCCAATCGGCCGAATACATCGCCTCGAAGAATGCCGACGGTAATGCCATCGGCGGACTGGCCGTGGGTGAGCCTACCGAGAAGATGTACGAGATGATTGAGGTGGTCAACGAGATTCTGCCTAAAGACAAACCCCGCTACCTGATGGGTGTAGGTACTCCGGTCAACATCCTGGAAGGCATCGAACGTGGTGTGGATATGTTCGATTGCGTGATGCCGACCCGTAACGGACGAAACGGCATGCTCTTTACCAAAGACGGTATCATGAACATGCGCAACAAGAAATGGGAGAACGACTACTCGCCCATTGAAGCTGACGGAGCATCTTACGTAGACACGATGTACAGCCGTGCCTACCTGCGCCACCTGTTCCACGCACAGGAGCTGCTGGCCATGCAGATTGCCTCCATCCACAACCTGGCCTTCTACCTCTGGCTCGTAGGTGAAGCCCGCAAGCACATTATCGCCGGCGACTTCTCTACCTGGAAACCGGCCATGGTGAAACGTTTATCTACCCGATTGTAATTGTAGTTTACGACGATAAATATGAAACACAATGTGTTCCAGTTGTTCCGTTCCTACCTGCAAGCCGGAAAGGAACAACTGAAAAATTTAAAAGGAAACCCGTTCAAGAAGAAATGGCTGAAACGGCTGGACAGGTACATCATCGTGAAGTTCCTGGGCACCTACTTTTTTGCCATCGCCCTGATTATCTCCATTGCCGTGGTGTTCGACATCAATGAAAACATTGACGACTTCATCAACAACAAGGCGCCCATCAGTGCTATTGTCTTCGACTATTACCTGAACTTCATTCCTTATTACACGAACCTCTTCAGTCCGTTGTTCGTATTCATTGCCGTGATTTTCTTCACGTCGAAGCTGGCAGAGAACTCCGAAATCATCGCCATGTTCTCCACCGGAATGAGCTTCAAGCGCCTGATGGTGCCCTACATGATTTCGGCCGCTATCATTGCACTGGTCACCTACGTGCTGAGTACCGAGGTGATTCCTACCGGAAGCGTCACCCGACTGAAGTTTGAGCAAGTGTACAAGAACAAGAAGCGGGCTGACTACGTGCGCAATATCCAGCTGGAGGTAGATACGGGTGTAATTGCCTACATGGAGCGCTACGAGGACTACAACAAGACGGCTTACCGCTTCTCGCTCGACAAGTTTGAAGACCACAAGCTAGTATCACACCTCACGGCCCGCCGCATTACGTACGACACTACCACCGTGCACCGCTGGATTATCAAGGACTACATGATTCGTGAGATGAAGGGCATGCGTGAAACTATTACCCGAGGAGAGCGTATGGACTCCATCATCAACATGGAGCCGCAGGACTTCCTCATCACGCGCGGCCAGCAGGAAACGATGACCAGTCCTCAGCTACGGGAGTACATCGACAAGCAGAAGCAACGAGGCTTCGCCAACATCAAGGTGTTCGAAGTGGAATACTACCGGCGCATCGCCACCTCGTTTGCAGCCTTTATCCTGACGGTCATCGGGCTCTCGCTTTCGTCACAAAAACGAAAAGGAGGTATGGGACTTCACTTGGGAATCGGTATCGGACTGAGTTTCTCCTACATCCTGTTCCAGACCATCTCGTCCACCTTCGCCATCAACGGAAATGCGCATCCGAACCTGGCCGTGTGGATTCCGAACATCCTGTATCTGTTCATTGCGATTTATCTCTACCGCAAAGCACCGAAATAAAAAGAAAATCTCCTCACAAATCACCACGATTCATGGATTTGTGAGGAGATTCTGTATTATAACGATTCAATCGCTTCTATTGAATGAAATTATTTACCTGACTCTGCGGATTAAGAGGAGTCTGATCCGATAAGACCAACGTTTTAATCATGTGCTTTGTTCCTTTTTTATATTTCTGAAAATGCTCCGACACAATATGTGATTTATAAGCCTGCTCACTTGCATAGGTTTCAAGAATCGTAACCTTACACGGATTTTCCTTTTCGGCAACGGCATACATGGTCAATACCCCCGGTTCAGTACGTAATGAAATCTCACCCACTTCCACCGCATATTGCATATATTCCTTTATAAACTCCGGATACACTTCTATTTTCGATAACCTCACAATACCATCGGGCGACATCGGAAGTTTGGCACACATGCCGGGCTTTTTGTCTAAGTTCAAACACTTGCCGATTATTTCTCCCGTAGCAAGATACGAGTACGTCGGAAACTCAAACAACACAGGTTTCAATCGGGTATAATCCAGTTTCCCATCTTGACCGAGCACTTCTGGAGCTGCATAGGTATTAGCTATGGAACAAATAAAATTGTCAAATCCCTCGGTTTCATAAATATCCACCACATCACATTCCATGGTTAATGGTGATTTGTCAATAACCGGAGTACCATTCTCTCCAAAATGATAGTCAAACACCGTTGATTTATCCACCGAATTTCCACTTACACTTCCCACATAATCAGCCGCAGGCAACATTTCACGGCTCACAAGGTTTACAGACAATTTCTTTGACCTCCTTATTCCCTGATTGGTATAATGATGTTTACTCATACTCAGAAGAATACGGTCATGCCCAATAATTCCAGTATGTCCCACTACAAGCCAGTTTACTTTTCCATTGACTACCGCCCCAACCACCGTCATCGGTTTGGGATAAAGCGCCAGTACCGAACCTAAATTTTTCTTTTCCATATCCGTTTCATTTTGCAATATCACACTTTCTTCATTCCTCGTGCTACAGGAGCACACAAGGAACAACAAACATACATACTGAATAAATTTTAGCATAGCATTCTTATTATTTCTGTTACTTATCAATCTGACTCTCGGTAAACGGATCGGCACGATGCCCCATAAGGTCTATTTGTGAATACTCCCTGTCAAATTCCTCCATCTCGTAAGCCGTAAGCCGCACATGAGCCGCCCCTAGGAAATCATCGAGGTGGTTCGGATTCGTTGTGCCGGGAATGGGAGCAATCCATGACTTACGCGAAAGCATCCACACCAAGGCAAACTGGGCAGGAGTAATGTTCTTTCGCTCTGCCCATTTACGCACAAGTGACACAAGCGGCATATTATGTTTCAAGGCTTCAGGAGTAAATTGTGGCAATGTGGCCCGCCGGTCGGGTTTATTAAAACGACTTTCTTCATGAATCACTCCCGTAAGAAAGGCCCGCCCCAACGGACAATAAGGTACAAAACCAATACCCAGTTCTTCCAGCGTAGGGAATATTTTGGTCTCCGGTTCGCGCCACCAGATGGCATACTCGCTCTGTACGGCCGAAAGCGGACAAACGGCATGCGCCCGACGAATAGAACGCGCACTGGCTTCCGATAATCCCCAGTGCAAGACTTTTCCTTCCTGCATCAGCTTCTTTACCGTGTCTGCTACCTCCTCCATCGGCACCTTCGGGTCTACACGGTGCTGATAAAGTAAGTCTATGTGATCCGTACGCAAGCGTCGCAATGAACCTTCTACTGCCCGGCGAATATGGTCAGGCCGGCTATTCAAGGCTGTGGGTTGCTTCTCTTCCACCCCGAAACCAAACTTCGTACCGATTTTTACTTTGTCACGAAAAGGAGCAAGTGCCTCGCCTACCCACTCCTCACTGGTGTAAGGGCCGTACACCTCTGCCGTATCGAAAAAAGTAACTCCCTGATTATAAGCCCGACGAATCAAGGCAATCATATCCTTCTTTTCATACCGTCCACCATAGTAGCCCACCATGGGAAGACAGCCCAGCCCGATAGCCGATACATCCAGTCCGCCCAGATTGCGATGTTCCATATCTCCACGTACAGACTGCCCCTTACCATCCGATGACTGGGAGAAAACCTTCGATACACCAGTCCATGCACATACCGCAGAGAAGGCGGCTACAGACGACATCTTCAAAAAATCTCTTCTATCCATAATCTGAATTTTTTTACGAGCCACTACGGCTCAACAACCCTCGTAATATTTCCATTTCGTTATCCGTCAGGCGGAAAGGGAAGCTTTCCTTTTCAGGCGCGGGAACCTCGGCTTCCTGCACTAAAAAGCATTGCATCCCTCTTTCCGTAGTCGTGTGATAACGGTCTGCCATGAAGCAAACCACTTCATCCTCGTATAAATTGGCGGGAATGTCCATTGCTTTATCCATCTTTCTTGTTTTCTTGATACGGCAAAATTACCCCGACACGGGCAGAAGGCCGTAACAATACCACGGAAGGTCGTACCGTTTTTACGGATTTTACCTGCTCACGTGCGGCCAATTGGCTGAGATAATGTATTTTTGTGAAGGGACATCCCGACGAAAACAAAAGAATGGTTATGAGCAAGATTTTGAAAATAAGGAACGTAGGCGACTATAGTCAGTGGGTGGGACACACGGACACGCATCCACTGATCAGCGTCATTGACTATGCAGAAGTGTCTCCCGTGCGCCATTGCCTGAACAACTATAGCGTGTATGGCATCTTCTTTCATGACGAGGCGAACATCGACCTGGCCTATGGTTGTGGCAAATACGACTACAAGGAAGGAACCGTGATTTGTGTGGCTCCCGGACAGATAGGAGGAAAAGAGGACAACGGCGAGCTGGTCAACCTGACGGGATGGGCCTTGCTCTTCCACCCCGATTTGTTGCAGGGCACGGCACTGGAGAAGCACATCAGGGAGTATTCATTTTTTGACTACCGCGTGAACGAAGCCCTGCACATGACCAACGAGGAGCACGACATCCTCGTGTCGCTGATGCGCCAGATAAAAGATGAGCTACAGAAAAAGCACGATGCGCTTCAGGATGCCATCCTCGTGGGCTACATCGAACTGATGCTGAACTTCTGCCAGCGTTTCTACAACCGCCAGTTCATCACCCGCAAGCTGGTCAATTCGGACATGCTCATGAAGTTCGACCAGCTCCTGCGTGATTACTACGAAGAGAAAATCCAGCTTACCTCGGGCATGCCCACCGTGCAATACTGTGCCGACAAGCTATGCATGTCGGCCAACTATTTCGGCGACCTTATCAAGAAGATGACCGGAGACACGGCCAGCAACTACATCCGCCAAGACCTCATCCAGCGAGTGAAGAACGAACTCGCCAGCGGGGCAAATATCTCACAAGTGGCCTACGAATTAGGCTTTGAATACCCCCAGCACCTGAGCCGTATGTTCAAGAAGTTCTGCGGATATACCCCGACCGACTACCTCAGACAGATACAGAAAAAGCCCGGCTGCTGATTGTTTCGGCAACCGGGCTTTCCCGTCTCTGTACACATGACACATCACTTCAGGTACGTCTGGAAGAAGCGCGTAATCTTGTCAAAAGGAATCACATCCAGCTGGTCGTACAGGTCGACGTGGTTGGCTCCCGGAATAATCAGCAACTCCTTGTTGTCACCCTTCAGCTTCTTGAAGGCATCTTCACTGAAGTAGCGCGAATGAGCTTTCTCTCCGTGAATCATGAGCACGGCACTACGTATCTCATCGCTATACGACAGGATGGGCATGTTCATAAACGACAAGGAAGAAGTCTTGTTCCACCCGTTGTTGGATTTCAGCGAACGCTTGTGATAGCCGCGCGGGGTCTTGTAATATCCGTAATAGTCTTTCACAAACTGGGGAGCATCGTCGGGAAGCGGGTCTACCACCCCTCCTGCCAGCGCATACGTGCCCTTGCGGTAGTCTTCCGTACGCTGGGCGTTGAGCTGCTTACGAAGCTCATAGCGCGCATCGGCATCCATGGCATCGAAATAACCGTTGGCATTCACCCGGCTCATGTCGTACATCGTAGCGGTGACAGTAGCCTTGATGCGCGTGTCGATGGCCGCCGCATTCAGTGCCATGCCTCCCCATCCGCAGATGCCCAGTATCCCGATACGGTCGGCATCCACCTGCTCGCAGGTAGAAAGGAAGTCCACCGCCGCACAGAAGTCCTCCGTATTGATGTCCGGAGACGCCACATAGCGAGGTTCACCCCCACTCTCACCGGTGTACGAGGGATCGAAGGCAATGGTCAGAAATCCGCGTTCGGCCAGTGTCATGGCATACAGGCCCGACGATTGTTCCTTCACCGCTCCGAAAGGTCCGCTCACGGCTATGGCAGGAAGTTTTCCTTCGGCCTGCTTGGGCACGTACATGTCGGCCGCCAGCGTAATGCCATAGCGGTTGGTAAAAGTCACTTTCCGGTGGTTCACCTTGTTGCTCAACGGGAACACCTTGTCCCATTCATGTGTCAAATTCAAACTCTTTTCCATCTTCATCTCCGATTTTAAACCGTCCGTTGTGGCAAGCAGGCTACCCGTAGTCAGAAGCCAGGCCGCCGATGCCGCGCACAACGTCTTCCACAATATATCCATATAAGTTATCACTCTATTATTCTACGAAGGCAAAAATAACACAAAAGCCCCACAGAGACATTTCTGTGAGGCTCAAATATCGTTTCTGAAAAGTTCAAATGCACGAAGGGGCACCCAATGCCGTGGGCGGGATGCCGTAGCGTTTCTTGAAGGCCGTAGAGAAGTGCGAGGGGTTCTTGAAGCCCACCTCCGCATAGACGTCGACCACCTTCCGCCGTTCTTCCTTCAGCAGGTGATAGGCCACTTCCAGGCGCTTGCGAATCAGCCATTTCTCGGGTGTCAGCTCGCTCACCTTCTTGAAGTCGCGCTTGAAGGTGGCCAGGCTACGTCCCGTGTAATGCGCCAGCTCCTCTAAGGTGAACTCGTACATATAGTTCTCGTTCATGAAGTCAAGAATATCCATCTTCCACGGTGTGCTGAAGTCGAACAACGCGGTCATGAAGTGCTTGTCGGTATGAAGCAGGGCCAGCAATCCTTCCTGCAACTTCAGTTGCATCACGTCGTCCTGCGGTTTCACTTCCGGATT
>ENA-OPYH01001466-OPYH01001466.1-human-gut-metagenome-genome-assembly--contig:-NODE-1466-length-13304-cov-20.895086_pt1 | contig 13304 bp, 13 predicted proteins | sample MGYA00241254_ERZ501488 | MGnify/ENA primary metagenome ERZ501488 (study PRJEB25962, sample SAMEA2042660) | human gut metagenome | biome: human gut; feature: human-associated habitat; material: faeces...
TTTATGACATACAGTTAAGTTTTGTGGATCGCACCGAAAAATTCGATTCAGCACCTTGCACAAACGACCTTTAGTCACTAAAGACAGGGACGCAAGGGCTAGGCACTTGGGCATTGGCTTTAGTCGACTAATGCAGAGTGGCAAGGGGCGGGTGACTGGGGCATATGAGTAGGAGCCTATTTAGTTCAACTAAACGACTAGTTTAGTCAGCCTAGTATTTATGACATTTTATACAAAAAAATTAGCTGAGATTTGTGCAAATTGACGGTTGACTTATAATAGTTGGCATGGTATAATGTATATAGAATAAAAGAATAAGTTAGTGTGAGGGGCAACTAAACAACTAATTTAGTCTTTTAGTCAATTGGAACTTATAAACTTGTTTAGTCAACTAAACGGAAAGGAGAGATTAGTATGACTGAAATCGTAAACATGATTAGTAGTGTCGGGTTTCCTATTGCGATGTGTCTGATTATCATGTACTTTTGGAACAATCAGTATTCAAAAGCGATGCAGGAGTTACGCGAGACTATTAGTCGACTAACAGATGTTGTTGCCGATAATACTAAAGCATTAGCACTGTTGGAACAAAGATTAGGAGAGGACGATAACGATGGCGAGCGGTAAGTTGATGCCTTTTGACTTTTCTTATTGTTCCGACAAATCTAAGGTGTTTGAAAATTACTGTAAATACACTTTCACAAGAACACAATCAATGTTCACATATGAGGGATTGCCTGAATCAATTCCAGTACAGTGGTTGGAAAGTTATTTGCAGAGGAATGGTTCTTGTTGTATTGCAGAACATGAGGGAAAATTATATGCGTTGCTTGGTAATGCTGGTGGCGAGCTAGACGAGTATTATCAGCCTACCGTATACACAGTAGCAAATCCGGCTTTGGGTTTGAGTAAAAGTTTCACGATTGGCGAAGATTGTGTATATTGTAAGAATGATTATGACGCAATCGGACTTGTTCCATTGGTTTCAAGATATTGTGGATTGATGACTGAAAACCTTTTGACAGTCAGAATATCCGATATCAATATGCGTATGATGAACCTACTTTCCGCACCTGACGACAATACTCTTCAGTCGACTAAACAGTATTTGAAAGACTTGGAAGAGGGTAAACTTGGAGTCGTTGGTGAGACACCTTTCTTCGAGGGATTGAAGTTACAGTCAAAAGGAGTTGGTAACGGAGATTATATGATACAGTTCATTGAGTTGCAACAGTATTTGAAAGGTTCAATGTACAATGAACTCGGTATCAATGCAAACTTTAACATGAAACGTGAAGCGTTGAGTGGACAGGAAGTTGCTTTGAATGACGATGCGTTAATGCCACTTATTGATGATATGCTTAAACAGCGTCGTGCTATGTGTGACGAGTTGAACCAAATGTTTGGTCTTAATGTTTCCGTTGATTATGGTAGCACATGGCATAGTAATGTCGTTGAGAAACAGTTGGTAAGTGAGGAAGAACTTGGTGCCGACAGTGCTGAGAGTGAGGAAGCCGCTGGTGATGAGTCGGCATTACCTGATGACAAAGACCCGAACGCAGTTGACGAGGGCGATGTTAGTCGACTAAACGATGAAGAGGAGAGTGGTAGCGATGATAATAGCGACACTTCTTCTGATAGTGATGTTGATGAGCCAGATGAAAACTGCGAAGATGACGACAGCGGTTCTGAGTCAGATAGTGAATGTGGTTCAGATGATGACACACCGGACGAAGATGCTTCGGAAGATGATGAAAGTCAATCAGAAGAAAGTGAAACAGAAGAAAGCGAAACAGAGGAAAGCGAAAGCGAAGAAGTAGACGCTGAGGACGAGCCAAAGGACGAGGAACCTGAGTCAAAGGACGAGGAACAAGAGCCTAGCCCTGAGGAGTCTGACGACAGCGAAGATGACGAGAAGAAAAAGAAAGGGGAGTGCAAGTAATGAAGTTGAAAGAGTATTTAGCTAACGCCCAGTTGTTTCCCCTTATGGGTGTTAGTCAACTAAACGATGTTGGCGAAGTGCTTGATAAACTGTTGAAAACGCAACATGGTATGAAAACCTGTGGTGCTATTATCACAGAATTTGTTGAGCCGGACGGAACTGTTACTTTGGAAAATCAACGGTTCATCGCCAATGCGTTATATCAAAGTAATAAAGCTAAGTGGGATAGCCTTATAAAATTTGCAAGTGAAGAGGTCAACCCTTTAATAGAAAGTACTACAACAGTTAGAACCAAGTATGGTAAAATTGTTGACGAGAAGTTGGGCGGTAAAGATGTTATTAGCCAGACAGACAAAATTGCTGGCTTCGACTCAACTGACTTCGTTGACAAGGACAGCCAAGAGCACTCAACCACGCACGGACGTACATCAAATACCAAGAACACAGGAACTGATGAAAAGACTGTCGAGAGTAGACTTACACAAGCAGAGGTTTTAGTCGACTATACACTTAACTTTTGGGATAAATACGGTATCACAAGAACGCTGATTGCCGATGCCCTTAACTTTTTAACATTACCTTTATATGATTTAGATTAAGAAAGAGAGGAAATTAAACATGAAAGTAGAACAGATTGCAACATTATGTAACAACATTAGTGGAGAGGTACTCGGAAAAACTGACCTTGTTCAGGCTGACCTTTCTAACGTAGTAGACTTTGGTAATGAGATTATCGGTACTAATAATCTCGACAACTATGTGAAGTCTTTGATTGACCACATCGGCAAGATGGCTTTTGTCGACAGACCTTATTCCGGCTCAGCACCTAGCGTTCTTATGGACGGTTGGGAGTTCGGTAGTATCCTTGAAAAGGTGACAATGGCTAAGTTACCGGAAGCAACAGAGAACAGTTCTTGGAAGTTAGAGAACGGTAAGTCTTATGACACTGGTGTGTTCACAGCACCTGAGGTTTCCGCTAAGTTCTACAACAGCTTGGCTACTTATGAAATTCCTATGTCATTCGCAGAGAAGCAGGTTAAGAGTGCTTTCTCAAGTGCTCAGCAGATGAACGCTTTCTTCTCTATGATTCAGACTGCTATCGAAACTTCTATGACAGTTAAGACTGACGGTCTTGTTATGGACACAATCAACAGCATGACTGCTGAAACTCTGTACAACTACAATGCTGAGGGTACTTACACAGGCATTGGTAACAACAGAGCTGTGAACTTACTTGCATTATACAATGCGAGATTTGGAACTACTCTTGCACCTGAGAAATGCTTGACTGACGCTCAGTTCATTCGTTGGGCTTCATTCATGATTGGACTGTACAGTGGCAGAATGACTAAGTTATCCACACTGTTCAACATCGGCGGACAGGAGAGATTCACCGCAAAGGATAAGTTACATCTTGTTATGCTTGACGAGTTCGCTAAGGCATCTGATGTTTACTTACAGTCAGATACTTTCCATGAGCAGTACACAGCACTTCCTAATGCTGAAACTGTTCCTTATTGGCAGGGTTCTGGTACTGGCTATGACTTTGCTAGCACTTCTTCTATCAATGTTAAGCATGGTACTCATGAAGTTACAGCTGATGGTATCCTTGCTGTTATGTTCGACCGTGAAGCACTTGGTGTGTCTAACCTCGATAAGAGAGTTACATCACAGTACAATGCTCGTGGTGAGTTCTACAACAACTGGTACAAGTTCGACGCTGGCTACTTCAATGACTTTAACGAGAATTTCGTTGTGTTCTACGTAGCTTAGTCGACTAAAAGGTTTGTGGTTAGAGGGGGTTAGTTGACTAAACTAGCCCCCATTTGCATTAGTGAGGTGAGAATATGCAGTTAAAATTATATAAATCGTTAGACGAAAAGAACCGTATCCGTAAAACATTGACAGATGAACTCATACTCAACGGGGCTTTGAGGGACAATTCAAGTATCATCAAGCCCACAATTCTTATTCAGACAAACCCTATGGACTATAATTACGCATATATTCCTGAGTTCGGCAGATATTATTTTATAAATAATGTCGTTGCTATGCGTAATAAAGCATTTATTGTCGACTTGAAGTGTGACGTGCTTATGTCATATGCCGATGATATTTATAGACTTCGTGCTTTGGTTGACCGTGAAGAAACTCCGTCTACTGAATATGTTAGCGGAGACTTTGTATTAGACGCTCGGCATAATACAGAGAAGATTGCGTTTAACAATCCATTCACAGAGAAGAATTATATTCTTGTTACACTGAAAGGGGGCGATAACTAATGGCTAATTGGACTATGGTGTTTACTGATAGAACAGACGGTGTTACTATGTTAGGTGACATTAGTGTTCCTAATATGAAACCAGTAACTGAAGCTGGTATAAATATAAATACAGCGTTCACAACAACTTATTGTTGCTATACTTCTGACAATAAATTTACAGTAAATGATAATGCATTTACAGTGCAAAACGATGACAATGGGTTTGAAGAAGATGGCGGTGCTACTATTACAATATCCCCATGGACTCCTAATAACGCTCAAATGAAAGACATAAATAAAACTCCGGGTATAAAGGAATATAGACATTTTTTCAATGTTAAAATTAGTAACAGAACCGCTAACCATGTTATAGTTACTTTCAATCCCGATATTACAGTAGACCAACCTACACCACCGCCAGAACCTGAAAAGACTTATAATCTTCTTGACAGTGTACCGGCTGGGTATGATGTTAAAGGCGGCTATCATTATGAGGGGAATAATGTTGTATTTGACAATATTGATGTTAGTCGACTAACATATAAAAAGGGTGACACGTTACCTGATTTATGTCTCACAATAAAAGATGGATATGAGTATGATGCTGATTATTGGACAGACAAATGGGAAAATGGACCTTACCCGGTTATTGCTAGTGCAGACAATACTTCATATTATAACTCTGGTATACCACATCAAGAATCTGAAAGTACTCCTGCTTTATGGATTTCTTTTAGAGGGAGTACTGACCCATTACCGGACGAACTTGTCACGTTTAGAAATATACCCGAACCAACAGTTGCTGTACCGCATTATACTGTACAACTTGATTTGTTGAATTGTACTGCTGACCAGCCAACTGTGTTAAGGGTAAACGAGGGAGATAGTTATACTGTAAACTTTACTTCTAATGTTGGGTATCTGTTTACAGAACCGCCCTATTACGAGATTGACTTAGAAGTAGTATACGCTGAAATTATAGACTCGTCACACGCAAGATTAGCTATTTCAAGTGTAAACCAAAACCTTACAATCACAGCACACGCAACAGCACAAGAAGAACCGGTAGACCCTACATCGGAGTTGGCTTTTGTAAATGTCTACAATCCAACACAAAAACAACTTGTAGATGCCGCAAATGCGTTATTTATGAATATGAGCACAGGTCAGATTGTTGATACTAGCAAATATATTGTAGCAGTTCATAAAGTGTTTGTTCCGGTTTCAACTGATGAAGCTTTGCAACCTATAAAGTTTGGAAGTTATAATACGCAAGTAAATTCAAAAGTTGTAAATCTGAGAACAGCACATGTATCTTGTGGTAAGGTGACTGTTCCTGAGTTGCACCATAATGCACTTGACTATTCTCCATACACAACGGTTCGTATTTGGTTGCCATTTCTTGGATTTTTCGATTTGTCAATAGATGAATTATCCAATAAAGAAGTGGAACTTACGTACACGATTGACCTTGTAAACGGAAAAGCGCTCGCAGAAATATCAAATGACGATGGCGTAATATATCGTTTTGTTGGTACTGCATATGAGAGAGAGCCTTATCACACAGAGTCGCTGAATAATGTGTCAACAGTGTATATCAATGGTGCGTACAATATGGCAGACTATACTCCGTATCTGCTTATTGAACGTCCAATAAATCTCACTCCGTCTAACAATGACCTTGAGGGATTGCCTACGTATAAAGAGGTAACTATCGGCGACATGACAGGATATGTTCGTTGCAGAAAGGTGTTTGCTAAAGATATGATAGCAACCGAAGCAGAGAAGAATGAGATTGAAGCCTTATTGTGTGGTGGGGTTTTAGTCGACTAAAGAGAGGAGAAATAATATGGATAAAGAAACGTTTATTCAAAAAGTTGCAGAAAAGGTTAAGAAATATGCTCCGTTGTATGGTATTTGTGTACACAGTCCGATTATCGCTCAGGCGATTATTGAAAGTGGCTGGGGCAAAAGTGGTCTTGCAAGTAAGTACCATAACTATTTCGGTTTGAAATGTGGTAGTTCTTGGAAAGGTGGTAGTGTTAATATGGCTACCAAAGAAGAATATAAGCCGGGAGTTGTCACAAATATAAGAGATAATTTCCGAACATATGAGGACTTCGATGCTGGTATCAGAGGGTACTTTGAGTTTATAAGTTATTCAAGATATGCTAATCTCAAGGGTGTTACCAATCCTAGAGAGTATTGCGAAAAGTTAAAATCTGATGGCTATGCTACAAGTAGTAAGTATGTGGATAACATTATGAGAGTTATCCGTGATAACAAACTTACGAGGTTTGATAGAAATGGAGATGATGATATGAAGAAAGAAGAGTTAACTGGTAAAGTGCTTAGTGGCAAGGAGATTATTGACATTCTTGCTAGAAGAGTAGTCGCCGGGGATTATGGCACTGGTGTTGACAGAAAAAAGAAACTCGGTGATTTGTATTCGATTGTTCAGAAGAGAGTAAACGAGTTATGCTAATAAGAAAGGGTGTTAGTCGACTAAAGACTAGCACCCTTTTTGTTATACTATTGCGTCATGTCCACACTGTACCAAGTAGTTTCTTACAATTTCACCCACTTCGTTGTCTTGATAGAACACTTTGTTATCTGCAAAGAATTGTCCTATCTTTTTATTTATAGGAAGTGAACAATGTCGCATATTTCTTATATGATTTGGTCTGTTGTCGTACTCCAGTTCGTAGATAATGTCTTTGTTTTCATCTTGAATTGGAGTTGTTTTTCTGTGGATATAGGTGAATACTGTGTTGTCTACATGGACAATTTCACATTGTAGAAGTTCATCGTTGAACCTCATAAAGTATGTGAAGATTATGTTCTTCGGTTTGTATTTCACAGGTAAGTGTGGGTACATAGCCATTTCCCAAGTACCGCCTGTAATCATGGTAAGTTTAGGGTTATCAAATGCGAAGTAAATATCAGACGGTTTTCCTTTCTTGGATATAGAGTCTGCGTACTCCACAGCTACACGAAGTTTTGACTCTCCATATTTGTAGACTTCTATTGCACCTTTGTCCATTTCTTTGATGTGTGACAATCCCATTTCTGTAAAGTACGGACAGTATTGGTTTACTGTATTTCCAGCCATGAAGATTTTAACATCATTTCTCTGACGAACTATTGTTGAAACAACGTTCATAAATGTTACGAACTCATCGGGTAGGTAATACTGTCTTGTTAAGAACTCATCAAAGAATATTGTTTTTACTTTAGGATATGAGGTTGACTTATCATGCTCTACATCTGATAGTGCAAAACCGAAACAAAATGGCTCGGGTGCTGAAATCATCTTTCCAGTTCTTGAGTCAGGATTTGCTAAGTACCACTTTCCTGAGTATGAGTAAACTGTGGAATACTTGCCATCTGTTAGTCGACTAACAAGTCCGTCGGTTACTAGGGCATCGAACATCTGCTGACCACGTTTACCTCTAAAGTCCTCTTTCCAACGACGAACTAACGCTCCTTGATGACCATGCTTGCAGTAGTTTTCAAGGATATATTTGAGGATTGCATATGTCTTACCGTTGGAACGTTCTCCAAATATTATGTTGTACTGACAATCTTTTGAGAGTATTGGTGCCAAGCTGTAAAACTTGACACCCTCTCCTTTCTTATTTTTTTCTTCCATATCATTTCTCCTTTTGCTTTATGCCACACATATAATCCCAAAAAGCATCTAACATTGAAATCTTGAATGGTGCTGGCTCTAAGTGGATTGACGACTTTTCGTAGTAAGGGAACTTCTGCCCGAGATAGTCTACAACTTCACCTTGCCATTCTCTGTCTATATAGGTGTGTGTAAGTTTACCAGTTCTTCCAGCTGGAATATCTAGTGAACGAGTGAACGCATCAAACACACCGTCAAGTCCATAGGTTTCTAACATATATTCTTTGATTGCTTTCTTGTTTACACCGGCAACTGTGAACTCTATGTCGTTACCCTTTTGAACCAAGTATCTTTTAGCACCAAGTGTTTTGAACTTATCGTATGTTCCCTCAAAATCCCACACACCAATTAACTTCTTTTCTCCTTTTATAGTTTCAGGCTCGAAGTCTGACATTGGTATTCCGTGGAAGTCTGCGGCTTTTTCCAACTGTTCTCTAACATGGAGATTGTAGTTCTTAATGAAGTCTTGGTGTCTATCCATGTTTATTGCTTTGATTGAGTCTGTGTCTGAATACACATAGTCTGAACCGAAAGCCTTAATTCCTTTGAACAGATTGTGTCTTGCATGGGCTGTTACCCACACTCCCCAAGGGTAGTAGAGGAAACGACTTGGGTTCTTGTTGTATCTGTTTAGTTGACTAACAGGTGTTTCTGAACCAACTTGCCATTCGTCTGCGTACATCTCTTGGTGGTACTCCAAGTCATCACGTACAATGTCTGTCACAGCCATTCCATATGCTGCGTTCAGCATCGCTTTACCTTGTAGATATTCTTCCTCTTTTCCGGCTACACCTTTCAACATGGTCTTATCCTTGTAGAATTTTACAAGACATTTCACAAGTGTGGTAGGAAGATAACCACGATAGAATACGAGGAACTTTCCTATCTTAATGCCGTCCCATGTGTAGAAGTTACGGTATATGTCGAAGTCGAGTTCTGTTATTGTTGTTTCGAGTATCTTAGCATCTATCACTCTACCATTGTTAATGTGATACCCCTCAAGATATGAACAACGTGATGATGAAATTGGGTTTTCTATTGTTGTCAGAGGTCTGAGGTTTATAAACTGTACCTCAAATAAGCAACAGTAGCTTGATAGATAGAACTCCAAATCTTTCATGTCATGTACTTCAACTTCTCTTGGACTAGACATTGGGAAGTATTGAGCCATCATAGTGAATGGATATGATGATGTGAAGTCTATCGAACCAACGTCGGTAAGTGTTTCATTCACGTAATTTATGTTCGCATGAGTGAAGCCACCTTGGAAACCAGCTTTACACATCTTGTACTGGTCGTAGGTTAAGGTTAAGGATTGCATTACATCTCTGTACTTCAAACCCTTTAGTCGACTAACATCATCATTCTGTTTGTGTATTGCAAGACATTCATCTTGACAGTAACGACGCACGTAGCCAGTCTTGGTATACGGTATGTGTGCTATATCTCCATTCTTGTCTATTTCTTCTTGAATGTAGCATACCACAACTTTAGTATCTTGAGTACAATACTTCAACTCTTTATCTGTCATTGGTGTATTGGAATGTCTGATAAGTGAGTAATCCAAATCTCCAACCATTTTCTGTGTCTTATAGTATCTAAGTTCATCTGCCAGCTTGGCTAATGAATATCCGGACAGTCTGTACGAACAACGGAACTCCACTCCACCTTTAGTTACTGCATAGAGTGGTTGTCTTTTATCATCTGCGAATATGTCGTGCCAATCAAACCATTTACGCATAAACTGAAATTCGTACTCAAGATTATGTACGTAAATTAAACATCGTTTATTGTATCTGATTAACTCGAATACTTCTGACATTATGTCAAGAAGTTGTGTGAACTGTTTCCATGTTCTTCCTATGAATGTTGTTCCATTTACATTACAAGTCCAAATGTACATTATTGCTTTCTTTGCAACTCCCTCGTAAAATGAAGAAGTTTCAATGTCAAATGAAATCGGAATGTTTAAGTAGTGAACCTTATGTGAATAAACCCACTCAAAGTTCTCTTGGCTCTTAATGTAGTTTAGTCGACTAACAATTAAATCCCTGTCAACATCGCCTGTGTTAGAAGAAGAAACCTGAACCAAAGAATCCTGCATAAGGAACGATAATATCTTCATGTAGGTCACCCCCAAACGTCGAATTTTCTCTAGTGTTAAGGTCGAGTATTTCTGACATATAAGCCATAGCATCTTCGCCCTCAATCACTGCTTCATAAGTTGCATTGATAAGTCTTTGTGAACCATATAAGTCAATGGAAGCCTGAGCGAATGATGACCAATTTCTAAATGCTCTCATAACTTCCGACATTGTGTCGTCCATATATTCGCCCTTTTTGTAGTGCGGTGGAATGTGTTCATTCACACCTTTAACAAACTTACTGTCCCACAACTTTGCTTCTTCCAATGTGGAAGTCGGTTCTTTAAGATAAGTCTGTATCTGCGTAGCCACGTCTTTTATTTCTACTTCAATTTTATCAAGTTTAGATAACGACCTCTTACTGTCTGGCTCTAATAATTCAGCTTCATTTATAAGTGCGTCTAACTTCTCTTGATAATTTCCGTCATATAATTCTACTGCCGGAACTTTTTCGAGTCTATTATATATTAAACTCATGTAACTTTCATCTGCTTTATCTGCGAATGGAGTTAATTCTGAAACCATTCCAGACAGTTCTGCAAGACGACTGTCAAACATTTCGACTATTGCAACATCATCTAAATCATCAACCATTCCATTTCCAAACACATTGGAAACCTCATTCATTAACGACTTAAATATGCCACCAAATATACCCATAATCATATCTCCTTTCTTTTAGTCGACTAAACATTGAACTAAAAGCAAAACCTGTTTAGTCAACTAAACAAACACGAATAGGGCGATACGGGAATCATCCCGCATCACCCCAATTCGCCTTGTGGATTAGATTACTTCTACGAGGGTCAGTTCGTCACCAGCTTTTGTTTCACCCTTAGAAAGCTTAACCTGAAGTCCACCCTGTCTGCGAAGTTCGTCACTTGCCGCCTTAACATCTCCGTCCATAGCATTTACGAAGTCTGTGAAGATACGGTCGAGAACTGTTCCGCCGTTACAAAATACAGTAGCATCCTCGGCAATATTGAATACCGGATATTTGCCTTTTGACTTCTTGGACTGAATGTAATCAAATGCTACGATTGTTACACCGTCCGGGTACTTCTCAATGAGTTCGTCCGTAGAGATTTTATCTCTGTCTGTCATTACCTCACTAAGAGTTGTCTGTCTTTTTGCCATGTTTCTGAAATCTGCCATAATTATTACCTCAACTTTCTGATTTTTACGACTTTACTGTCAACTTTTATTGGTTATTGTTTATTTATTGTTAGTCGACTAAAGGCTGGCAACCCTTAGCCGACATAGCAATCAGTTATTCAAAATCCCAGTCTAAATCGTCCACACCTAATGATTTGAACGCTTCGTCAAGGACTTTACGAATACGACACATACATCTTGCAAACTGTTCGTGATTGATGTTAGTGTTGTCATACAATGATAGTGATGTTACTTCCCATATGTCTTTTATTACATATGCTACTTCAATGGGACTAGCATCGTGAAGTACAGCCGATACAACATCTTGATACATTTCAATTGTCATATCATCAATGGCTCTTCTTGTCTGTGGGTAACTTGTGTTGGTTAACTGTCTTACTTTCATACGTTTTCTCCTTTTCTTAGCTGACCTCATTTTTGGCTTTTAGTCAACTAACAATCGGCTCGTGTCCACCGATTGTTTAATGCTACTTGGTAAGTTCTGCCCGGAGTTCCTGTAACTTAACCATGACTTCCTTAATCTTTGCGTCCACCGTTTCATTATGCTCAATGTCTGCCATAGCCTTTGCGTAGTTCTCAAATGCTACCATAGCGGCATCAATGTTGGTTTCAGCATAGGTTTCAGGTGTGGTATTCTTAGGTAACTTATCCTTGTCATACTCGCCCAGCTTTTCAGCCTTTGCAAGTTCAGACTTTTCAGTTACTTCTTTAGCCTTAGTCGGGATAGCTCGGATAGTTGATACCGCGTCACGGATAGCCTTAGTTGACATCTGGCAGTTAATCTCGCCAGACTGTAAAGCCTTAATTACTTCTGACACGTCCTCGCCGTCCTTGACAAGCGGTAACAATTCAATCATCTGACCTACTGTGAGCTTAGGTAAGTTAGGCTTATAGTTGACCTCGCCCTTTTCATTCTCTGTTAAAAATGCTCTTGCACTTCTGAGATAGAGTGATACGGTTGCAGGCTTGTAGTCAAACACTACTCTTCCATAGTCGGCAACTGTTTTGAATCCGGCGGTCTTATAAGACTCGTCCTTATCCATAGAGTCGAACTCATGTGCGATTGCAAGGATTGCAAGATTGCCAGCGTCACGATATTTCTGGATAGACTGGGTATGGCGGATAAGGTCTGTATTGTAGAATGTCAGTTCCTTATTCTTTCCATTCATAGCCACGACTTCGTATGATACGATTTCCTCTGCATTAGCGTTCTCGGTTGCAACGGTTGTGTTTTCTGTGTTTTTTCTCATAATGATTACCTCTACTTTCTTTTTAGTTGACTAAACTGTTTTTGTGGTTAGTTGCCTGATGTTTCACGTGAAACATTAGCAACTGGAATCTTTACGATGTTTCACGTGAAACACGAACCGATTGTTAGTTGACTAAAACATATTCAATTTTCAAGGTACAATTTGTAGGTTGTACTTGACTTCCCTTACAAGGCTATTATAGCATATCCTTGCCAGCTTGTCAAGTGCTTTGCAAGTTCCGGAAGTAGTTTTCTATCTCTCTATCGCTATCACTTCTCTTCCTTACAATTATATTATAGCACTTGCTTGCCAGCTTGTCAAGTCTTTTCTCAAAAACTTTATTAGTTGACTAAAAGCCTTGTTTAGTTGTCAATGTACTTCTCTTCCTTACAAGTATATATTACCATACCCTAAGGGATATTGCAATAGTCAAGTTGCACAAAATTCATAGGTTGTTTTTGTGCAATTTGCACAAACCCTGTTTAGTGACTAAAAGGGGGAACAGATGTTCTGTTTCCTATACCTATATTCTATGTATATAGTATAGCACAACACTAGCCAAAAGTCAATATACAAAATACACAAAAATATAGTAGTGCTATTGTGCAATATGCACAATGTGCAATATGCACAAAAGACGGGGCTATTAGTCGGCTAAAATTGGGTAATATGCACAAAACAAGCGTTCGAGTACCATTGTGCAAGTTGCACAAAATAGGGGTGAACGGGTGTTCGTTTTTTGTGCAGTATGACGAGTTTTAGTCAACTAACACCATTGTGCAATATGCACAACAGACCAGCATTTAATCGGGCAGTTTTTGTGCAATATGTCTACTCC
>ENA-OPYH01001470-OPYH01001470.1-human-gut-metagenome-genome-assembly--contig:-NODE-1470-length-13300-cov-3.247716_pt1 | contig 13300 bp, 12 predicted proteins | sample MGYA00241254_ERZ501488 | MGnify/ENA primary metagenome ERZ501488 (study PRJEB25962, sample SAMEA2042660) | human gut metagenome | biome: human gut; feature: human-associated habitat; material: faeces...
GCGCCAGCGTGCGCGCAGCCGGCAGCGCAGCATCCTGATTGTGCCGGAGCAGTTTACATCTTCGACCGAAGGTGCGCTTTACCACGCACTGGGGGATGAACTTTCTGCCTATGTGGAGAGCTATTCCTTTACCTCGCTGGCCGAAACCCTGCTGCGTCGCTATGGCGGTGCGGCGGTGCCCACGCTGAGCGAGGCCGGACGCGCCGTGTTGGTGCGCCGCGCTATGGATGAAATGATGGACAAGGTGGTGTATTACAGCCGCCAGCGCCGCAGCGCTGCGTTCTGCCAGAAGGCGGCGGAAACCATCAGCGAGCTGAAAAGCGCGGGCATCCGCCCGGAGACCCTGGCAGATTATGCCAACGCCCCCGGTGCGGACAAAGATAAGCTGGGGGAACTGGCCCTGATTTTTGGAACCTATGAAACCCTGCTGGCCCAAACGGCCATGGACCCCGGCGACCGCGTGGAGCTGGCGGCCAAAAGCCTGGACCAGGCCTTTTTTGCGGGCCGCACGGTGTACATTGATGAATTTGATACATTCAACCACTCCAAGCGCGCCATGCTGGCGGCCATGCTGCCGGTTGCCGAAGAAGTCGCCCGGGCCGCGCTGGCGCAGGTCGGCCTCCGCGATCTGAAAGCCGTCGGCCGTGTCGCACAGCACCTTCAGGCGCGCGCGCGCTTCGTCCGTGTGCGCGTCCGACACGAGCACGCAGTACGACTGAAACGGCCCGCGCCCGATGCGCCCGCGCAGCTGGTGCAGCTGCGAGAGGCCGAAGCGTTCGGCGTTTTCGATGATCATGAGCGCCGCGTTCGGCACGTCCACGCCGACCTCAATGACCGTCGTCGAGACGAGAATGTCCGTCTCTCCGGCGGCGAAGGCGGCCATGCAGGCGTCCTTGTCTTTGGCCTTCATGCGGCCGTGGATGCAGGCCACGCGGTGCTGCGGAAACGTCCGCTGTAGCACCTGCGCGTGCTCTTCGGCGGATTTGAGATCGGACGGAACGTCGTCTGTCTCCTCCACCTTCGGGCAGACGACGAACACCTGCCGCCCCTCGCCGATGAGCTTGTCGATGAAGGCGTTGAGCCGCGCTCGGTAGCGCTCGTCCACGCACACGGTCTGCACCGGCTGGCGGCCGGGCGGCAGCTCGTCGATGATCGACACGTCCAGATCGCCGTACACCAGCAGCGCAAGTGTGCGCGGGATGGGCGTCGCGCTCATGACGAGCGTGTGCGGCTGCTCGCCCTTGCGCACAAGCGCGGCGCGCTGCTCGACGCCGAAGCGGTGCTGCTCGTCCGTGATGACGAGACCGAGACGGAAAAACGTCACCGAGTCGCTGATGAGCGCGTGCGTGCCGACGACGACGTCGAGCAGACCGCCGGCGAGCGCCTCTTTTACTTCACGCTTCTGCCGCGCGGTCATTGCGCCCGTCAGCCGGCCGACGCGGATGCCGAACGGCTCGAGCAGTGTACGCAGCGTGTGTTCATGCTGCTCGGTGAGGATCTCCGTCGGCGCCATGAAGGCGCTCTGGCAGTCGTTTTCGTGCGCAAACCAGATGCACGCCGCGGCGACGAGCGTCTTGCCCGAGCCGACGTCGCCCTGCACGAGGCGGCTCATCGGCACGCCGGAGATCATGTCCTGCACGGCGGCGGCGACGGCGCGCCGCTGCGCCCCGGTGGGCGAGAAGGGGAGCGTGCGGTAAAATGTCTCGAGGTCGGCGGCTTTCATACGGATGCCGCCCTCGGCGCGCCGCTGCGAGCGGATGCGCGCCATGGCGGTCGAGAGCACGAACAGCTCCTCGAACCCCAGCCGCTTGCGCGCCGTGTCGAGCGCCTGCGCATCGGCCGGCTGGTGGATGTTCTGCAGGGCATAGTCCTGCTGTGCGAGGTGATAGGTGCGCGCAATGTCCGCCGGGATCACATCCTGCAGCTGCCCGATGCAGGCGTGCAGCGCGGGCGTCATGGCCTTGCGGATGTCGTTTTGCGTCACGCCGGTCGTCAGCGGGTAGACCGGGTAAAAGCAGTTGGTCACGCTGCCGCAGCGCGCCGCCTGCTCGCAGACGGGGTTCGTCATCGTCTTGCGAAAGCCGTTGGCTTCCACCTTGCCGTAGAAAATGTACGTTTCGCCCGCGTGCAGATTGTTTTTGCGGTAGGGCTGGTTGAAGTAGGTCACGTCCAGCGCGCCGGTGTCGTCTGCGATGCGCACCTTGACGAGCGTAAGTCCGCTGCGGACATACTGCGCGCGCGGTTCGGCCGCGACCGCGGCGCGGATGCACACGGCCTCGCCGGGCTGTGCGTCCGCGATCGTGCGAAACTGCGTCCGGTCCTCGTACCGGCGGGGGTATAATCCCGCCAGATCGCGCAGCGTCGCCACGCCGAGCTTTTGAAATGCCTGCGCTTTTTTCGGCCCGATGCCGGCCAGCGCCTCGAGTGGGGTGTCCGGTGTGTAGGTCATGTGCAATCCTCCTGTGCGCCGCATTTCCAGCGCCAGAGCCGCGCCTGATCCTCGGGCGCGGCATAGCCGATGCCGACGCGCGTATCGGTCTCGAGCGCGAAGTGCCGCCCGTCGTCCTCGATCCAGAGTTCCGGGCAGGTCGTGATATCGCCGTCGTTGAACGCCTTGTCGATCTGCAGTCGCCTGGTCAGCTTGCCGGGGCCGTTCGCGCCGTCTGCGCACGCGCGGATGAGCACGGCCTGCGGCTCGTCCACGTGCCCGGTCACGATGTTGAGCATCCAGTGCATGCCGTAGCAGAGGTAGACATAGATCGTGCCGCCGTCGTGATAGAGCACCTCCGTGCGCTTTGTGCGCCCGTGACAGGCATGACAGGCCGTGTCCTGCGCGCCGCGGTAGGCTTCCGTCTCCGTGATGCGCGCACGCAGCAGCGTGCCGTCCGGCAGCCGGCGCACCAGAATGCGCCCAACCAGGTCCGGCGCGACGCAGAGTACGTCGCGCCGGAAAAATTCCCGATCTTGCAGTTTCCTATCCATCAGCTTTCATACTGGACGACATAGTTGTCGCCGTTGGGCGTGAATTTTCCGTACAGGCCGTTGGTGAGAATGACATGGCCGTCGGACTTGACGAGCACCATCTCAAACCCGCCGTAGGTGCGCCAGTAGTTGAGCGCTGCCTGCGGCCCGAGCACGAACATCGCGGTCGACAGGCAGTCGGCCATGGTGCCGTCCTCGCACACGATCGTCACAGACAGCAGGCCGTTGTTCACCGGCAGCCCGGTCTTGGGGGAGAGGATGTGGTGGTATTTCTGCCCGCCCTCGGTGAAAAAGCGCTGGTAGCTGCCGGAGGTGATGACGGCCGTCTCGCCCACGGTGAGGTAACCGAGATAGCTGCCGGTGTCGTTCGGGTCCTGCACGGCGATGTTCCAGTCGCTGCCGTCCGGCTTTTTGCCGAGCGTCTGCACGTTGCCGCCGAGGGACACCACGCCGCTCGTGACGCCGGCGGCGCGCATGGCCTGAATGGCATAGTCCGACGCACAGCCCTTGGCCACCGCGCCGAAGCTCAGCGACATGTCCGCCGGCATGGTCACGAGCGAGTTCGCGCTGTCGTCCGTGCTCGAGAGCTGTACCTTGCTCATGTCCACGCACGGGAGCAGACGCTCGATCTCCGCGTCCGACGGCACGCGGTAGTTCTGGTCGATGAAGCCCCAGAGCTTGCTCAGGGGGTAGGTCGTCAGGTCGAGCGCGCCGTCCGAGCGCTCGTACACGGTCTGCGCCGTGCGCAGCATCTTGGCGATCTGCTCGTTGACGACGACGGAGCCGCCCATGGCGTGGTTGATCTCATAGGTCTTGCTGCGCTCGTTTTCCGGGTCGAGCAGCGTGTCCATGCTGTTGATGATGCTGATGGCGGCGCTGATGCCGTCGTCGGCCTTCTTGCCGTAGGCGGTCAGGTCCATGACGGTGTCCATGGCAAAGATCTGCTGCGTGGTGCTTTTGTCCTCGCCGCAGGCGCTCAGCGGCAGCACGAGCGCGCAGCACAGCAGCAGCGCAAGCAGGCGGGTATGCAGGCGTTTATGGTTCATAGAGGGTGTGTCCTTCCGATACAGGTTTCTTGCGACCAGTATAGCATATCCGCCGTCAAATGGGAACAGAAAATCCTGCTTTACATTTTGTCCGGACTTTGCTATAATATCTCCTGCTGAATATGCGCCCGTAGCTCAGCTGGATAGAGTGACAGACTCCGACTCTGTAGGCCAGCGGTTCGAATCCGCTCGGGCGTACCACAAAGGAAGCATCCGAACCGGATGCTTCCTTTTTACTATAAACAATCCGCTGAATTGATTTTCCTTTTTGTGAAGCATGACCGTGAACTTCGTGCTATGCTGAGCACAGAAATTGGCGCAGGGGCGCAGAAACGGGGCAGCGGATGTATTTGTGGGTGATCGCGGCAGTGACCGCATATTTTATCAAGGGGTTGTGCGGCTTTGCCAACACGCTGGTACTGACCTCGATCCTGAGCTTCGGCGCGGACAACGCCAACATTTCGCCATCGACCTGCTGCTGGGCTATCCCGCCAACCTGATCCTCACGTGGAACAACCGGCGGCGGCTGGACCCGAAGGCCTGGCTCCTGCCATTTGCGGCGCTGGGGCTGTTTGCGGGCATGAAGTGCAGCCGTGTGCTGGACGAAAAATGGGTGCGCAGGCTCACGTCCGTGCTGCTGGTGCTGTCGGGCGTGTCGCTGATCGCGGTGAATCTGTGAAGGAGAGCAATGACATGACGGAACGGGAAATCTGGGAGGCGGTCGTTCACTCGGACGCCAGCCTACGGCAGGAATAAATCCGCCCGGCAGACGCGCTGCCGGGCAAAAAACAAGCGCCTCAGAGTTTGACTCTGAGGCGCTTGCGTATCTGAGATGCTGTAAGGGGGGGATTACAGCAAAGCCTGATCGGTGACGGCGCGGCCGGCGATGCGTCCATAGAACAGGGCGCTGCCGATCGACGTGCCGCAGGTCGGGTACTGCGTGCCGTACATGCCGGTGCCGGCAACTTCGCCCGCGGCGTACAGGTGCGGGATCACGGAGCCGTCGGGCTTCATGACGCGCGCGGAGACGTCCGTCTCGAGGCCGCCGAACGTGACGGTTACGCACGGGTGCATGCGCAGGGCCACGAACTTGGGCCCCTTGATCGGGTGCAGGAACTCGGCCGGCTTGCCGAAGTCTTCGTCGACACCCTTTTCGACCAGCTCGCAGTAGCGGTCATAGGTCGCCTGCAGCGTTGCCGGGTCGCAGCCCATCTTCTTGGCCAGGCCCTCGATGGAGGTGGCGCAGGGATCTTTGGACTTGCCGGCGACAGCGGACTTGTAACCGTACTGCACGCCGCCGTAGGGCTCTTTGCCGCTGGTGATGTACCAGCCGCAGTTGCTGCCGGAGCGGGCGATGGCGTCGCTGACCGTGTACTGATAGCTCCACTCGTTGACGACGCGCTCGCCGCGGTCGTTGACGATGAGGCCGGACTCGTCGTTGATGCCGATGCCGCAGGTTAGGCTCGTGTACACGACCTGCACGGCGGGATGCTCGTAGTTGAGCGCGCCGATCTTCTCGGCGGCCGTCAGACCGTCGCCGACGTTGCCATGCGGCACGTTGCTGAAGTAATGTGCGACGGGGTAGCGCGCGACCATTTCCTTGTTGCGGGCATAGCCGCCGGTCGCAAGGATGACGCCCTTTCTTGCGTAGAGCGTGAGCTTGGCGCCGCCCTTGCGCGTGCACGTCACGCCGGTGACGACACCCGCCTCGTCCGTGAGGATCTCGTTCATGGCGGTGTCGTAGATGATCTCGCCGCCGAGGTCGTTTTCATAGTACAGCGTCAGGGGCGTGGAGATCTCGCCGCCTTCGCCGTTGGTCTGTCCGCCGCCGCCGGGGGAGTTGTGCACGCGCCACGGCTGCAGGCTGACGTGGATGGGTTCGACATCGAGCACGTCAAAGTGCGTCTTGAGCACGCCGTCCTTTTCCACGGGCTTGGACAGCGGCTGCCACGGCTCTGCGAGCACTTCCGCGGGGTCGCCCTTCACGGTCGCCTCGATGGAGGTGAGCCAGTCGAGCGTCTGGTTGAGGTGATCGACCAGATAGCGGTTTTTCGACTCGTCCATGAACTTGCCGTTGCGGTTGCCGACGTCCATGAGGTAGTCGTAGACCATGTCCGTGTTGTCGTACAGGCCCTGCTTTTTCTGCCACTTCGTGCCGGCGCCGAGGAGCTTGCCGCCGCTTCTCGCGGTGGCGCCGCCGGTGATGCCCTGCTTTTCGACGATGACGACTTCCGCGCCGGCCAGCTTCGCCTCAATGGCTGCGGCCAGACCGCCTGCGCCCGCGCCGCACACGACCACGTCGACCGTGCGCACTTCATCCTGGTACTCCGGCGCCTTCGGGGCGGGAGCAGCCTTGAGCGCGGCAATGTTCTCCTTGGACGCACCGGCAGCCTTGAGTGCTGCCGCCGTCGCATCGAGGATGGCGGCGCACGTCAGATCTGCGCCGTCGACCGTGGGGATGTTCAGCGTCTGGTACTCCACGATCAGCTTGGGGTAGCGCTCTATCGGCGTCGTGTTCAGGCCCCAGGCAATGCCGCGGTATTCCTTGTGCTGCGTCACTTTTACGGATTCGATCCGGTTTTCTGATACCGTCACGCTGACGATGAGCTTACCGCCGTAGCCGCGGCCGGTGCCCTCGTAGGTTCCGGGATTGTAACTGGCCATAGTTGGAACCTCCGTTTTGATTTATGGTTATATGGTTATAGGATGCTTTTACAGATCCAGCTTTTCGGCCTGGTCGTCTCTCCAGAAGAACTGCCAGTCCTTGAGGTGCCACTGGATGGCTGTCTCGCGCGGATCCATGGTCGCGGTCACGCCCTTGGCGTACATGTCGTCGATCTGCGCTTCCGTGTAGCCGAGGAACTCCAGCACCTCGCGGCTGTGCTCACCGAACGTCGGCGCGGAGGCGACGATCTGCGCGGGGTTTTTCTTGAACTTGTTCGTGATGCCGATGCCCTTCATCTCGCCGTAGACGCTGTCGGTCCAGGTGGCGATGTCGTGGCGGGCGGCGTACTGCGCGCTCTTTTCGATGTCCGCGGGGCCGAAGGCCTTCTGGTTCGGGATGCCGGCCTTGTTCATGATGGCCTCGACCTCATCGACGGTGCGCTCGGCGCAGAACTTCGTGATGGCCGCCTCGATGCGCTGGCCGCGCGGCAGGGACTTGAGCGAGCCCGTCATGCCCTCGGGGAAGTCGGGGTCCGTGCCGTCGCCCGGCGTGGGCAGACCGACGAGCGGGTAGCCCTTTTTCGTGTTGCCGGCGCCGACCATGCCGATGAAGATCGTGCCGCCGTCCTTGCAGTCGTAGAACGAGAAACCGGCCGCGATGTCGCTGACGTTGCCGGTGCGGTACTTGACCGGCTCCCCCCGGGGTAGCCCTTGTTGAACCACTCGGCCGGGTAGCTGCCCAGCAGGCGGAACATCGTCTCATACTGCGACACGTCGCATGCGTCGCCCTCGCCGGTGATGCGCGCGTTGGTCATGATGGACAGCGCGCAGATGCAGGCGTTGTAGGCGGTGGCATAGTCGGACAGGTACGGGTTGACCTTCAGCGGGGGAGACGTGGGGCTCGTGCCGTTCATGTACATGTAGCCGCCCATGGCCTGGCCGGAGACGTCGTAGGCCGCCTTGTTCTTGTCCGGGCCGGTCTGGCCGTAGCCGGAGACGTGGACGATGGCGAGCTTGCGGTTGATCTTCCACATATGCTCGTCGCTCAGGCCGTTTTTGGCATACGTGCCGGGACGGCCGGACTCGATCCAGATGTCCGCCCACGCGATCAGCTTCTCGAGCACCTCTTTGCCCTTGGCGGTGCGGGTGTTGAGCGTGATGGAGTACGTGTTGCGGTGATCCTGCGAGTAGCCGTAGTTGCCGCGGGTCTGGCAGGGCATGTTCGGGGACTCGACCTGCACGACCTGCGCGCCCATCTCGGCCATGATGCTCGCGGCGAAGGGGCCGGCGATGTTCGTGCCCGTCATGAGCACTTTCACGCTCGAGAGAACGCCGAACTTCGGGAACTGACCGAACGGCATATGCGTGCCGTAGTAATCTTTATAATGCGTCGACATAGTAGCGTTTCCTTTCTCAGCAGATGTGGGCGGTTACATGTTGAGCCAGCCGGCGTCGACCTTCAGCTCCGCACCGGAGATGTAGCGCGCGGCAACGTCGTCGGCCAAGTAAGCGATGGCGTTGGCGCAGTCTTTCGGCTTGCCGAGGATGGGCTTCTTCTCGCCGGGCTTCGTGATGGTGTGCAGCGGAGCAGCCTTGCCGGCGCGCATCTGCCATTCTAGGATGCCGATGCCCTTTTCGCGCGGCACCTTGTTGATCTCGGTGAGGATGTTCGCGGGCTCGATGCAGTTGCAGCGGATGCCGCGCTCGAAGAAGGAAGCGGAGATGTTGCGCGTCAGGCCGAGCACGGCGTGCTTGGTTGTGACGTACATCGCGCCGCCCTTCAGGCCGCGCAGGGACGCTGCCGAGGCGACGTTGACGATGTTCGCCGGCGTGCCCTGCTCGAGGAAGATCCTGATCGCGCGCTGGCAGCACAGGAACACGGCGCGCTGGTTGGTCTCGTAGATCATGTCGTAGACCTCCGGTGTCGTCTCGTGGATGGGGAGCTGACCGTCGAGCACGCCGGCGTTGTTGACGAGAATGTCCAGATGGCCGAACTCCTTGAGGCAGGTGTCGAACATGGCCTCGATCTGTGCCGGGTCGCGCACGTCCGTCTTGACCGGCAGGATGACGCCGGGGGCGTTTTCCGCCGCGACCTTATCGCGCAGGTCTTCTAGCCGTTTCAGGCGGCGCGCCGCGGCGACGACCTTGGCGCCCTCCATGGCGAACAGCCGCGCGGTCGAGCGGCCAATGCCCGAGCTCGCGCCGGTCACGATGACGACCTTGCCTTCAAAACGCATCTTTTCCATGGTATTTGTCCTCCTTATGAAACGGAATGTTTGATGACCCTTGAACGGGTGTGACTGGATGTTTGCCTTGTTAAAATTGTATCATTTTTATAGAGCGCAGTCCAATATCGTTTTATGACCTTGTCAGAAGAAAAAGTTATGGATATAATAAAAGAAAGCAATATTTCGCTGCTGAGCGTTGCTTATTCGACAAGGAGTGTGGAAACTGTGAGCATTCAGCGCCTTCCGGTGTTCTTATCGGCTGCAGAGCACCTCAATTTCACCCGTGCCGCCGAGGAGCAGTGCATCTCGCAGACGGCCGTCAGCCAGCAGATCAAGCTGCTCGAGCAGGAGCTTGGCTATGCGCTGTTCGTGCGCGGCAAGCGCGGCGTGAGCCTGACGCCGGCGGGCGAGGTGTTCTACCGGCAGTGCCGGCAGCTCATGATCCGCTACAACGGCGCCGCGGCGCAGGGCAAGAAGGTTGCGCTCGGCAACGCGACGGATCTGCGCATCGGTTATGCCGGGGCCTATGAGCTGTGGACCATCGTCTCGCAGATCCGCAAATATCACCGCCAGCACCCGGAGGCGGAGATCGAGTTCCAGCTCGGCAGCAATCAGAGCCTGCTCGGCGCTCTGGCCGAAGGGCAGCTGGACATGGCCGTGCTCTCCGGCTTCGGTGTGGAGCTCGGCAAGGAGCTCGACAGCCGCGTCACGCTCTCGGATCCGTGCATGGTCATGATCAGCGCTTCGCACCCGCTGGCGGCGAAAAAAGAGATCCACCCAAGAGAGCTCAAGGGCATGCCGATCGTGCTCAACCGCGCGCAGGACAGTCAGCCCTCGGCCGGGCTGATCGCGGGCATGTATGCCAACATGGGCCTGCGGGAGAATAAGCGCATGTATGCCGACGATTTTTACAGCATCGCCCTCATCATCAACACCGGCATCGCCTTCAGCATCATGCCGGCGAGCGTCGCCTGCTGGGGGATCGACGGTGTGGTGTTTCGCCCGGTGCGGGGCTTCAAGGCGAAGGCGCGCACGCTGCTGGTCTATCCGCGCGGCTCGCAGGATACGGGCATCCGGTCGTTCGTGTCGCTCATCAAGCCTAAGCGCTGAATAACAGAAAACCGGGGCGTCCGCGCACATTGGTGCGGGATGCCCCGGTCGTTTATGGTTGTTCTGCGGCGAGATAGCGCGCCAGCGCGTCCTGCCAGTCAGGCAGCGGCCGGAAACCGGCGGCTGCCAGCTTGGCCGTGTCGAGGCGGCTGTTGCGCGGGCGCACGGCGCGACTCTGACCGTATTCCTCGCTCGTCACCGGCAGCACGGTCATGGGGATGCCGGATGCGCGGAAGATCTCGCAGGCGAAGTCATACCAGCTCACGTAGCCGCCGCTGTTGACCGCGTTGTAGCGGCCGTATCGGTCGGTCTCGACCATGTCGGCGAGCAGCCGCGCGAGATCGGGGACATAGGTCGGCGTGCCGACCTGATCGCATACGACGCGCAGCGTATCGTGCGTGCGGCTCAGCTGCAGCATGGTGCGCACGAAGTTTTTGCCGCCCGCGCCGTAGAGCCACGAGGTGCGCACGATGAAGTGCTGCGCGAGCGTGCCGCACACGGCGCGCTCACCGTCGAGCTTGCTCTGCCCGTAGACATTCAGCGGGGCAAAGCGGTCGTAGTCCGCGGGGTAGGGGGCGGGATACGTCCCGTCAAAGACATAGTCCGTCGTCACATACAGCAGCTTGCAGCCGTGGTCACGGCTGGCCTCGGCCACGTTTTGCGTGCTGTCCCGGTTGACGGCAAACACCTGCTCGCGGTTTTCCGGCAGCTCCGCACCGTCCACGTCCGTCCATGCGGCGCAGTGGATGACCGCGTCCGGCTGCACGCCGACAAAGAGCGCCTGCACAGCCGATGTATCGCAGAGGTCTGCCTGCACATACGCCGCCGCGTCTGTGCTGCGGCACTGCGGCGCGCGCCCGACGGCGATGCCGTGATGACCGCGCCGGCGCAGCTCCGTCATAACGGAGCTCCCGAGCAGGCCATTTGCACCGGTGACGAGTATGTTCATGATCTCACCTCCGCAGCGCTTGCTACATCACAGCTCGATGCCGAGCGCACGCAGCGCCGGCCAGTTTTGATCCTTTTCGCTGAGGATGGGCGTGTCCTGTCCCGGCCAGACGATGCCGATGTCCGCATCGTCGTAGCGCAGACCGCCCTCATCCTCAGGGTGGTATACGTCGCCGCACTTGTAGGCAAAGACCGCCTGCTCGCTCAGCACCTGAAATCCGTGGGCAAAGCCGCGCGGGATGTAGAGCTGGCGGCGGTTTTCCGCGCTGAGCACGACGCCGACCCAGCGGCCGTAGGTCGCGCTGCCGCGGCGCAGATCCACGGCGACGTCAAAGATCTCGCCCGAGATCGCGCGCACGAGCTTTGCCTGCTGGTGCCGCTTTTGAAAGTGCAGCCCGCGCAGCACGCCGCGGTGCGAGCAGGACTGGTTATCCTGCACGAACGCATCCGTGATGCCGGCAGCGGCAAAGTCGGCCGCCCTGTAGGTTTCCATGAAATAGCCGCGCGCATCGCCGAAGCTCTTTACGTCGACGATCTGCACACCGGGAATATCCGTGGGCGAAAAGGTGAAATTGCTCATGGCTGCTTCACCGTCTCGTAGGCGTACTGCGCCGGGTCACCGTAAAAGTCGAGCAGCATGTGCGCGAACTTGTCGTGCACGCCGTGCTTGGCCGGTGCCTGCACGATGTTCATGCCGGGGTTGTGGTTGCCCTCGATGAGCTCCAGTTTGCCGCCGGGCAGAATGGCCACGTCCCAGCCGACGACACGCAGGCACGGCAGCGTCTGCGCGGCGCTGCGGCAGAAATCGCAGATCTCCTCCCACTGAGGGATGGGCGTGCCGCGAAAGCGCACGCCGGTCATCGGGTGCAGAATGTAGCTGTTGCCGTGCTCGTCGAGACCGTCGGTCATGATGACGCCGGTGGCCGGGTCGATCTCGCAGAAGATGCCGCCGCCGTGGGCGTTGTCAACGTGCAGGCCGTTGTTGCCCACGCGCAGGCCCGCGCCAAAGACCTCAAAGCGCTCGCCGCGGCGGAACGTGATCACGCGCAGCGTGTTGAGCGACTCCGGGTGAAAGCGCGCGAGGGAGGCATCCGACTGGATGAATTCCTCGGCCAGATACTTGCCCGCGCACAGCTCGTCAAACAGCGCCTGCCGGTCGGGTGCTGCGTCCCACTCAGCCTCCGTCAGCTTGCGGAAACCGATGCCCCAGCTGGAATACTGCGGCTTGAGCGCGATGCTGTGGTACCGGCGCACAAAGGCGTCAAAGGCCGCAAGATCGCTCTCCGGCAGGTACAGCCAGCCGCGGCTGACAAACTGCGTGAAATTTTTCAGGAATGTTACCTTACTCTTGAGATACGGCTCGGCGGCGCTGTTGTACGGGCGCATGAGCAACGTCGCCTCCACGTCGGTGAGGTACTGCTTTTGCTGCGCGGTCGTCAGGCCGTAGAAGCCGAAGATCATGTACTCGGACATGGACACGCGCTTTTCCGGGTTGCTGCGCCGCACCTTGAGGTAGTCGTGAAAGAGCTTTTCCTCCGTGAAGCCCTCCGGCAGTTCACGGACGCCTTTGACGTAGTCGCACCAGCGCTTGTGCAGCACGGGGTAGGCGCGGAGATTTTTGACCAGTTTATTTTCAGTGAGGATGTTCTTCATCGGTTTCACCTGCACAGTCCCGGAGCAGCGGATATTTGCCCACTCCGTCGAATTGAATGATGTTGCCGCCCGGCCAGTGCCAGTTGCCCTCAATGAGCTCCGGCCCGTCGGGCGTGACGGCGATGTCCCAGCCGACGTAGCCCATGCCGGGCACGCGGTCCATGGCCCGGTATACGCACGCGGTGAGCGCGGGCCAGAACGGAACCTGAAATCCGGGCAGATACGCGCCCGATGCCGGGTGCGACAACGGCAAGCAGTACGACCAGAGAAAGACCTTCATCGACAAGGTGAAGGATCTGTTCGATAAGTAATAAGAAATCCACCTTCTGTGAGGACGTTATGTCCCCCCGGAAGGTGGATTTTTTGCATTTCGATTGCCGGCACCGGGAAGATTTTCCGCCGCAGAAGCGTTCTATAAGCGAAAACCCGCTGGATGGAGGGAACAAGAATGCGGAAAATCCTTGCAATGCTGGTGGCTGTGCTGATGCTGCTGTGGGACCGCTACGTCAGCGACGGCACCTTCACGATGTGGCAGGCCCCGGCCCTGCTGCTGGGCGTCGTGCTGCTGGCGTGGGCGTGGGTGAACTACCTGCGTCTGGACGGTGTGACCATCCATCATCTGGGCGAAGAGTTTAAGGATATGGGCAAAAAGAAGAAATTCCACTCCAC